>Ga0155946_1136_pt1 | contig 38066 bp, 32 predicted proteins | sample RifCSPlowO2_02_FD_107600 | JGI IMG/M metagenome (GOLD analysis project Ga0155946, IMG submission 107600) | Betaproteobacteria bacterium RIFCSPLOWO2_02_67_12
GCTGATCACGCCGGTGGCGATGGAGCAGGGCCTGCGCTTTGCGATCCGCGAGGGCGGCAAGACCGTCGGCGCCGGCGTCGTCGCCAAAGTGATCGAGTAAAGGAAACCGAAGGGGCATAGCTCAACTGGCAGAGCGTCGGTCTCCAAAACCGAAGGTTGGGGGTTCAATCCCCTCTGCCCCTGCCAAACCCTGAAGACCATGGCTGACAAAGCAAAATTGACCATTGCAGCGCTGCTGCTGGCGGCGGGCCTCGTCGGCTATTACCTGCTGTCCGAGCAGGCGCTGGTGCTGCGGGTTCTCGTGGTGGTCGCGGGAATCGCGGCGGGTGCCGCAGTGGCGTGGATGACCGAACCCGGGCGCACCTTTACCGCGTTTGCACGCGAGGCGGTGGTCGAGGTGAAAAAGGTGGTCTGGCCGAACCGCAAGGAAACGGTGCAGACCACGGCCGCGGTGTTCGCGTTCGTGGTGGTGATGGCGGTGTTTCTCTGGATCAGCGACAAGACACTCGAGTGGGTGCTCTACGACCTGGTTCTCGGCTGGAAGAAAACATGACCAAACGCTGGTACGTGGTGCACGCCTATTCGGGCTTCGAAAAATCGGTCAAGCGCGCGCTCGAGGATCGCATCACGCGCGCCGGCATGCAGGACAGCTTCGGCAAGATTCTGGTGCCGGTCGAAGAGGTTGTCGAGATGAAGGGCGGCCAGAAACACATGTCGGAGCGCAAGTTCTTCCCCGGCTACGTGCTGGTCGAGATGGAAATGAACGACGACAGCTGGCACCTGGTGAAGAACACCAACAAGGTGACCGGCTTCGTCGGCGGCACGGCGACCAAACCGGCGCCGATCTCGCAGAAGGAGGTCGACGCGATCATGCAGCAGATGCGCGAGGGGGTGGAAAAACCGAAGCCCAAAGTGCTGTTCGAATCCGGCGAAATGGTGCGCGTCAAGGAGGGCCCGTTCACCGATTTCCAGGGCACGGTGGAAGACGTGAACTACGAAAAGAGCCGCCTGCGGGTGGCGGTGACGATCTTCGGGCGCTCGACCCCGGTCGAGCTGGAGTTCGGACAGGTCGAAAAGGCGTGACAACCGGGGTCAATCCCGATCTTGACGGGGAGGGCGCGCGAGCGTCCGCCGCAACCCGATAGGAGCGATGCATGGCAAAGAAGATCGTCGGTTTCGTGAAGTTGCAGGTGCCGGCTGGCAAGGCGAATCCGTCGCCGCCGATCGGCCCTGCGCTGGGACAGCGCGGCCTCAACATCATGGAATTCTGCAAGGCGTTCAACGCCCAGACCCAGAAGGTCGAGCCCGGCCTGCCGCTGCCGGTGGTGATCACGGCGTACGCCGACAAGAGCTTCACTTTCATTATCAAGACGCCGCCGACCACGGTGCTGATCAAGAAGGCGGCGGGGATCGAGTCCGGCAGCCCGCGGCCGCATACGGACAAGGTCGGAAAGATCACGCGCAAGCAGGTCGAGGAGATCGCCAAGGTGAAGATGCCGGATCTGAACGCGGCGGATCTCGAGGCGGCGATGCGCACCGTGGCGGGCAGCGCGCGCTCGATGGGCATCATTGTGGAGGGCATGTAAATGACCACGCTTTCGAAGCGCCGCAAGGGTCTCGCAACCAAGGTTGACCGGGCAAAGGCCTATGCCGTGTTCGATGCCATGAAGCTCGTCAAGGAAACTGCGACCGCAAAGTTCGACGAGGCGGTGGATGTCGCGGTGAATCTGGGCATCGACGCCAAGAAATCGGACCAGACGGTGCGCGGCTCGGTGGTTCTGCCGGCCGGCACCGGGAAGAAGGTGCGCGTCGCGGTGTTCGCTGCGGGCGACAAGGCGCAGGCTGCCAAGGAGGCCGGCGCCGATCTGGTGGGCCTGGAAGACCTGGCTGAGCAGGTCAAGGCGGGAAAGATCGATTTCGACGTCGTGGTGGCGGCGCCGGAGGCGATGCGCGTCGTCGGCCAGTTGGGCCAGATCCTGGGGCCGCGCGGCCTGATGCCCAACCCGAAGGTCGGCACGGTGACGCCCGATGTCGCCGGGGCAGTGAGAAATGCCAAGGCCGGCCAAGTGCAGTTCCGCGCCGACAAGGCGGGCGTCGTGCAATGCACGATCGGGCGCGCCTCGTTCACAGCGGAGCAGCTGCGCGACAACCTTGCGGCACTGGTGGAGGCGCTCAACCGGTCGAAGCCGTCGAGCGTGAAGGGGATTTTTCTGCGCAAGCTTTCGGTGTCGAGCACCATGGGAGTGGGCGTCAAGGTCGATCCCTCGACACTGTCGGCGCAGCAGCAGGCGCATTAAAAGTTGGAACTTTGGGCCGTTGCTCGTTCGCGAGAATGCGCAGCAGCTGTCAAAGACCGTAGGGGCTCGCGGCGGCCGGAACGGCACGACTGCCGCCGCGGGCTTAATCGCGCAACACCCTACGCAGACGGCGTACCCGAAGCGGGAATGCATTGCCGGGTTCCTGATTCAAGGTCGCCAGAGGGGCGCAGGAGATCAGTCTCCTCTGCCCTGGGTGGGCGGTGGCAGCACCGCCCGGTTGATCAACGTTTAGGAGGTAGACCTTGAGTCTCAGTCTTGAGCAAAAGCAGGCGATCGTGACGGAAGTCGCGGCCGTGCTCGCCAAGGCGCAGGCGGTGATCGTCGCGGAAAACCGCGGCCTCAACGTCGGCGCCGTGACGGGCTTGCGCGTCAGGGCACGCAAGTCGGGCCTGTATCTGCGGGTGCTGAAGAACAGCTTGGCGCGCCGTGCCGTCAAGGGCACGCCGTTCGAGCCGCTGTCCGGGCAACTCTCCGGGCCGCTGATGTACGGCATCGCGCAGGACCCGGTCGCGGGTGCCAAGGTACTCGCGGATTTCGCCAGGGAGCACGAGCGCTTCGTCATCATGGGCGGCGCGATGGCCAATGCCGTGATGTCCGCCAGGGACGTCAAGGCGCTGGCCACGATGCCCAGCCGTGAAGAGCTGTTGGCGACGCTGCTCGGCACGATGCAGGCGCCGATGGTGAAGCTGGTGCGCACGATGAACGAGGTGCCGGGCAGGTTTGTCCGCACCATCGCCGCGGTACGCGATGCGCGCGAGAAGGCTGCGGCCTGAGCCGCATTTTCAGGAACCCATTCGACATTTCGGAGTGAACCATGGAACGTGCACAAGTACTCGAAGCCATTTCAAGCATGACCGTCCTCGAGCTGTCGCAGCTCATCAAGGACATGGAAGCGAAATTCGGCGTCTCCGCCGCAGCTGCGGTCGCGGTGGCGGCGCCGGCGGCGGGTGGCGCAGCCGCACCCGCAGCCGCAGAGGAGCAGACCGAATTCACGGTCGTGCTCACTGCATTCGGCGACAACAAGGTCAACGTCATCAAGGCGGTCCGCGAGGTGACCAGCCTCGGCCTGAAAGAGGCGAAGGATCTCGTCGACGGCGCGCCGAAGCCCGTGAAGGAAGGGGTTTCGAAGGCCGACGCCGACGCCGTCGCGAAGAAGCTCACCGACGCCGGCGCCAAGGTCGAGATCAAGTAACGGCGCGTGACGGGAATGGGAACCGTGGAGGGGCGGCAGCCCCTCCACCCCGCCCGGCCGGCGCGCGCTGGTACCGGTCGTGCCGAGCGCAAAGCCGAGCCGCCCGCTTCGGGCGGCTCGGCTTTGCCCTCTTGTCTTTCGTATCCATCGCTGACTGACCTCAGCCGGGAGCCTTCATGACCTATTCCCTCACCGAGCGTAAACGCATCCGCAAGAGCTTCGCCAAGCGCGCCGTCGTGCAGCCGGTGCCGTTCCTGATCGCGACCCAGCTCGAGTCGTACACGGCGTTCCTGCAGGCGGAAGTCGCGCCGGAGGCGCGCAAGAACGAAGGCCTGCAGGCGGCGTTCAGCTCGATCTTTCCGATCTCGTCGCACTCGGGCAATGCGCGCCTGGAGTTCGTCAGTTTCCAGCTCGGCGAGCCGCCGTTCGACGTCAAGGAATGCCAGCAGCGCGGGCTGACCTTCGCGAGCCCCTTGCGCGCCAAGGTGCGCCTCGTGATCATGGACAAGGAAGCGCCGCGGCCGACGCCGAAGGAGGTCAAGGAGCAGGAGGTCTACATGGGCGAGATCCCGCTCATGACCACCAACGGCTCGTTCGTCATCAACGGCACCGAGCGCGTGATCGTCAGCCAGCTGCACCGCTCGCCCGGCGTGTTCTTCGAGCACGACCGCGGCAAGACGCATTCGAGCGGCAAGCTCCTGTTCTCGGCGCGCGTGATCCCGTACCGCGGCTCGTGGCTCGATTTCGAGTTCGACGCCAAGGACATCGTTTTCTTCCGGGTCGACCGCCGCCGCAAGATGCCGGTGACGATCCTGCTGAAGGCGCTCGGCTTCACGCCGGAGCAGATCCTGAAGGAGTTCTTCGCCTTCGACGCCTTCCACATCGAGCCGAACCACGTGCGCTTCGAGGTGGTGCCCGAGCGCCTGAGGGGCGAAGTGGCGCGCTTCGACGTGAACGACAAGCACGGCAAGACGATCGTCGCCAAGGACAAGCGCATCACCGTGAAGCACATTCGCGACATGGAGGCGGCCGGCATCAAGCGCATCGACGCGCCGGACGAGTTCCTGCTCGGGCGCACGCTCGCGCACAACGTGGTCGCCGCCGACACGGGCGAGATCCTCGCCAACGCGAACGACGAGATCACCGAGACGCTGCTCGGCAAGCTGCGCGAGGCGCGCATCAGCAAGGTGCATACCCTGTTCACCAACGACCTCGACCAGGGCCCGTACATCTCGCAGACGCTGCGCGCCGACGAAACCACCGACCGCACCCAGGCGAGGGTCGCGATCTACCGCATGATGCGGCCTGGCGAGCCGCCGACCGAAGACGCGGTCGAGACGCTGTTCAACGGCCTGTTCTTCGCCGAGGAGCGCTACGACCTGTCGGCGGTGGGGCGCATGAAGTTCAACCGCCGCGTCGGCATCAAGAGCGAGTCGAGCTGGCAGCTGCGCCTGCGCGGGGTCGCGCTGTCGCGCGAGCTGGACCAGGAGCTGCGCGCCTATTTCCGCAATGTGCCGGAACTGTCGCTCAACAAGGTGAGCCTGGACGCGGCGAGCAGCGAGGCCGAGGCGCAGGCGCTGGTCGAGAGAATGTTCCACGACCTCAAGGCGAAGGGCATCGACCGCCAGAAGCTGGAGACCAAACTCGAGACGCGCTTCACGCTCAGCCCGCGCGATATCGTGGAGGTGATCCGGATACTCGTCGAGTTGCGCAACGGCCGTGGCGAGATCGACGACATCGACCACCTCGGCAACCGGCGCGTGCGCTCGGTGGGCGAGCTGGCGGAAAACCAGTTCCGGGCCGGCCTGGTGCGCGTCGAGCGCGCGGTGAAGGAACGCCTGTCGCAGGCGGAATCCGAGAACCTGATGCCGCACGACCTGATCAACGCCAAGCCGATATCCGCGGCGATCAAGGAGTTCTTCGGTTCGAGCCAGCTGTCGCAGTTCATGGACCAGACCAACCCGCTTTCCGAGATCACGCACAAGCGGCGCGTCTCGGCGCTCGGGCCGGGCGGCCTGACGCGCGAGCGCGCCGGCTTCGAGGTGCGCGACGTGCACCCGACGCATTACGGCCGGGTCTGCCCGATCGAGACACCGGAGGGCCCGAACATCGGCCTGATCAATTCGCTCGCGCTGTATGCACGCACCAACCGCTACGGCTTCCTCGAGACCCCCTACCGCAAGGTGAAAGACGGCAAGGTCAGCAACGAGATCGAGTTCCTCTCGGCGATCGAGGAGGGGCACTACGTGATCGCGCAGGCCAATGCCGCGATGGACAAGGCGGGGCGCCTGACCGATTCGCTGGTGTCGTGCCGCTTCAAGAATGAATTCGAGCTCAAGTCGCCCGAGGAAGTGCAGTACATGGACGTGGCGCCGTCGCAGATCGTCTCGGTCGCGGCGTCGCTGATTCCGTTCCTCGAGCACGACGACGCCAACCGTGCGCTGATGGGTTCCAACATGCAGCGCCAGGCGGTGCCCTGCCTGCGCCCGGAAAAGCCGCTGGTGGGCACTGGCGTCGAGCGCACCGCGGCGGTGGACTCGGGCACCTGCGTCACCGCGTTGCGCGGCGGCGTGGTGGACTACGTCGACGCGAACCGCATCGTGGTGCGGGTCAACGATGACGAAACCCTGGCGGGCGACGTCGGCGTCGACATCTACAAGCTCACCAAGTACACGCGCTCGAACCAGAACACCAACATCAACCAGCGCCCGATCGTGAAACAGGGCGAGCGCATCGCCAGGGGCGACGTGATTGCCGACGGCGCCTCGACCGACCTCGGCGAGCTGGCGCTTGGCCAGAACATGCTGGTCGCATTCATGCCCTGGAACGGCTACAACTTCGAGGACTCGATCCTGATCTCGGAGCGCGTGGTGTCCGACGACCGTTTCACCTCGATCCATATCGAGGAGCTGACGGTGGTGGCGCGCGACACCAAGCTGGGAGCGGAGGAGATCACGCGCGACATCTCGAACCTGTCGGAAGCGCAGCTGTCGCGCCTGGATGAGTCCGGCATCGTCTACATCGGTGCCGAGGTCGAGGCCGGCGACGTGCTGGTGGGCAAGGTCACGCCCAAGGGCGAGACGCAGCTGACCCCCGAGGAAAAGCTGCTGCGCGCGATCTTCGGCGAGAAGGCGAGCGACGTGAAGGACACGTCGCTGCGCGTGCCTTCCGGGATCTCGGGCTGCGTCATCGACGTGCAGGTATTCACGCGCGAAGGCATCGAGCGCGACAAGCGCAGCCAGAGCATCATCGAAGAGGAGCTCAAGCACTACAAGACCGACCTCGCCGACCAGATGCGCATCGTCGAATCGGACACCTTCGAGCGCTTGAAGCGCCTGCTCGAAGGCAAGACCGCCAACGGCGGCCCGAAGCGGCTCGCCAAGGGCAGCAAGGTCACCAAGGGCTATCTCGAGTCGCTCGAACGCTACGACTGGTTCGACGTGCGGCTCGCGAACGAGGAAGCCGCGGCACAGCTGGAGTCGCTCAAGGACTCGCTCGGCGAAAAACGCAAGGAATTCGACGCCATGTTCGAAGCCAAGCGCAAGAAGCTGACCCAGGGCGACGAGCTGCCGCCCGGCGTGCTCAAGATGGTCAAGGTGTACGTCGCGGTGAAGCGCCGCCTGCAGCCCGGCGACAAGATGGCCGGCCGTCACGGCAACAAGGGGGTGATCTCCAAGATCGTACCGGTCGAGGACATGCCGCACATGGCCGACGGCACCACGGTGGACATCGTGCTCAATCCGCTCGGCGTGCCCTCGCGCATGAACGTCGGCCAGATCCTGGAGACGCACCTGGGCTGGGCGGCGAAGGGCCTGGGCCTGAAGATCGGCCAGCTGCTCAAGGCACAGGCGAAGATCGCCGAGATGCGCAAACTCATGGACAAGGTCTACAACTCGAGCGGCAGGCAGGAGGCGCTCGACAAGTTCAGCGACGAGGAGATCCTGCAGCTCGCCGCCGGCCTCGAGGACGGCGTACCGTTCGCGACGCCGGTGTTCGACGGGGCGTCGGAGGCCGAGATCAACGCCATGCTCGAGCTGGCCAGCCTGCCGTCTTCCGGGCAGGTGACGCTGCACGACGGCCGCACCGGGGAGGCGTTCGACCGCCAGGTGACGGTGGGCTACATGCACGTGCTGAAACTGCACCACCTGGTGGACGACAAGATGCACGCGCGCTCCACCGGGCCGTATTCGCTCGTCACGCAGCAGCCGCTCGGCGGCAAGGCGCAGTTCGGCGGCCAGCGCTTCGGCGAGATGGAGGTGTGGGCGCTGGAGGCCTACGGCGCCGCGTACACGCTGCAGGAAATGCTCACGGTGAAGTCGGACGACATCGCCGGGCGCACCAAGGTGTACGAGAACATCGTCAAGGGCGACCACAAGATCGACGCCGGGATGCCCGAGTCGTTCAACGTGCTGGTGAAGGAGATCCGGTCCCTGGGGATCGACATCGACCTGGAGAGGTACTGAGAATGAAAGCGCTGCTCGAGCTGTTCAAGCAGGTCCAGCAGGACGAGGAGTTCGATGCGATCAAGATCGGGCTGGCCTCGCCCGAGAAGATCCGCTCCTGGTCCTACGGCGAGGTGAAGAAGCCGGAGACCATCAACTACCGCACCTTCAAGCCCGAGCGCGACGGCCTGTTCTGCGCCAAGATCTTCGGGCCGATCAAGGACTACGAGTGCCTGTGCGGCAAGTACAAGCGCCTCAAGCACCGCGGCGTGATCTGCGAGAAGTGCGGCGTCGAGGTGACGCTCGCCAAGGTGCGGCGCGAGCGCATGGGCCACATCGAGCTGGCGAGCCCCGTGGCGCACATCTGGTTCCTGAAATCGCTGCCCTCGCGCCTCGGGCTGGTGCTCGACATGACGCTGCGCGACATCGAGCGCGTGCTGTATTTCGAGGCCTACGTGGTGACCGATCCGGGCCTCACGCCGCTCAAGCGCTGCCAGCTGCTCACCGAAGACGACTACCTCGCCAAGGTGGAGGAGTTCGGCGACGATTTTTCCGCCTCGATGGGGGCCGAGGGGATCCGGTCGCTCCTGCGCTCGCTCGAGCTGAACCGCGAACTCGAGACCCTGAAAAAGGATCTGGGTGCGACCAGTTCGGACGCCAAGATCAAGAAAATCGCCAAGCGCCTCAAGGTGCTGGAGGGCTTCAAGAGCTCCAACATCAAGCCCGACTGGATGGTGATGGAAGTGCTGCCGGTGCTGCCGCCCGAGCTGCGGCCGCTGGTGCCGCTCGACGGCGGGCGCTTCGCGACCAGCGACCTGAACGACCTCTACCGTCGCGTGATCAATCGCAACAACCGCCTGAAGCGCCTGCTGGAACTGAAGGCGCCCGAGATCATCGTGCGCAACGAAAAGCGCATGCTCCAGGAAGCGGTCGACTCGCTCCTCGACAACGGCCGCCGCGGCAAGGCCATGACCGGCGCCAACAAGCGGCCGCTCAAGTCGCTCGCCGACATGATCAAGGGCAAGGGCGGGCGTTTCCGCCAGAACCTGCTCGGCAAGCGCGTCGATTACTCCGGACGCTCGGTGATCGTGGTCGGCCCGCAGCTGAAGCTGCACCAGTGCGGCCTGCCGAAGAAGATGGCGCTGGAGCTGTTCAAGCCGTTCATCTTCAACAAGCTCGAGCTGCTCGGGCTCGCGACGACGATCAAGGCCGCCAAGCGGCTGGTGGAGCAGGAGGTGCCCGAAGTCTGGGACATCCTGGAGGAAGTGATCCGCGAGCACCCGGTGATGCTCAACCGCGCGCCCACGCTGCACCGCCTCGGCATCCAGGCGTTCGAGCCGCAACTGGTGGAAGGCAAGGCGATCCAGCTGCATCCGCTGGTGTGCGCGGCATTCAACGCCGACTTCGACGGCGACCAGATGGCGGTGCATGTGCCGTTGTCGCTCGAGGCGCAGATGGAGGCGCGCACCCTGATGCTCGCCTCGAACAACGTGCTCTCACCCGCCAACGGCGAGCCGATCATCGTGCCCTCGCAGGACATCGTGCTCGGCCTTTACTACGCCACGCGCGAGGGCATCGCGGTGCGCGGTGAAGGCATGTCGTTTGCCAACCTGGCGGAGGTGTCGCGTGCCTATGAGGCACGCCACGTCGACCTGCACGCGCGCGTCTGGGTGCGCATCAAGGAGGTCCTGGTCAGTGACGACGGCGACAAGAGCGAAAAGGTCACGCGCTACGAAACCACCATCGGGCGCGCGCTGCTCTCGGAGATCCTGCCGCCCGGGCTGCCGTTCGAGCTGCTCAACAAGCCGCTCAAGAAAAAGGAGATTTCGCGCCTCATCAACGGCGCCTTCCGGCGCTGCGGCCTGCGCGAGACGGTGATCTTCGCCGACAAGCTGATGCAGGCGGGCTTCACGTTCGCCACCCGCGCCGGGATTTCGTTCGGCGTGCACGACATGCGCATTCCGTCGCAGAAGCCGAAGATGATCCAGGACGCCGAGGCGGAGGTGAAGGAAATCGAGTCGCAGTACACCTCGGGACTGGTGACCGTCGGCGAGCGCTACAACAAGGTGGTGGACATCTGGTCGCGTTGCGGCGAACAGGTCGGCAAGGAGATGATGAAGCAGCTCGGCACCGAGGAAGTGACCGACCACGAGGGCAAGAAGGTCATGCAGGAGGCTTTCAACTCGATCTACATGATGGCCGATTCGGGGGCGCGCGGCTCGGCGGCGCAGATCCGGCAGCTCGCCGGCATGCGCGGCCTGATGGCGAAACCGGACGGTTCGATCATCGAGACGCCGATCACGGCGAATTTCCGCGAGGGGCTGAACGTGCTGCAGTACTTCATCTCTACGCACGGCGCCCGCAAGGGCCTCGCCGATACCGCGCTCAAGACCGCGAACTCCGGCTACCTTACGCGCCGCCTGGTCGACGTGACGCAGGACCTGGTGGTTACGGAAGACGATTGCGGCACCGCGAACGGCGTCTCGATGAAGGCGCTGGTCGAGGGCGGCGAGGTGGTCGAGGCGCTGAAGGAGCGCATTCTGGGCCGCGTGCTCGCGGTGGAGATGCTGCATCCGGAGACGCAGGACGTGCTCTACGCCGCCGGCTCGCTGCTCGACGAGGAGGCGGTCGACACGATCGACAACCTGGGCATCGACGAGGTCAAGGTGCGCACGCCGCTCACCTGCGACACGCGCTGGGGCGTGTGCGCCAAGTGCTACGGGCGCGACCTCGGACGAGGGAGTCTGGTGAACGTCGGCGAGGCGATCGGCGTCATGGCGGCGCAGTCGATCGGCGAGCCGGGCACGCAGCTCACCATGCGCACCTTCCACATCGGCGGCGCTGCGTCGCGGACTGCGGTGCAGAGCCACGTCGAGGCCAAGTCGAGCGGCACGGTCGGCTTCACGGCGACCATGCGCTATGTCACCAGCACCAAGGGTGACAAGGTGGTGATTTCGCGCTCCGGCGAGCTGATCATCACCGATGACAACAATCGCGAGCGCGAGCGGCACAAGGTGCCGTACGGCGCGTTGCTTTCGGTGAGCGACGGCCGAGCGGTCAAGGCGGGCGTCGCGCTCGCGAGCTGGGACCCGCACCACCGCCCGATCATCACGGAGTATCCGGGCACGGTGAAGTTCGAGCACGTCGAGGAAGGCGTCACCGTGGCGAAACAGATCGACGACGTGACCGGCCTTTCGACCCTGGTCGTGATCGATCCCAAGCGCCGCGGCTCCGCGGCGGTGAAGGGCGTGCGGCCGTCGGTCAAGCTGATCAACGAGGCGGGTGAAGAGGTGCGCATCGCGGGCACCGACCATGCCGTGAACATCAGCTTCCCGGTCGGCGCCGTGATCGCGGTGCGCGACGGCCAGCAGGTGGCGGTCGGCGAGGTGCTGGCGCGGATTCCGCAGGAGACTTCCAAGACACGCGACATCACGGGCGGCCTGCCGCGCGTGGCGGAGCTGTTCGAGGCGCGCTCGCCGAAGGATGCGGGCATGCTGGCGGAGGTCACCGGCACGGTGTCGTTCGGCAAGGACACCAAGGGCAAGCAGCGCCTCGTGATCACCGATCTGGAGGGCGCGCAGCACGAGTACCTGATCCCGAAGGACAAGCACGTGCTGGTGCACGACGGCCAGGTGGTGAACAAGGGCGAGATGATCGTCGACGGCCCGGTGGACCCGCACGACCAGCTGCGCCTGCTCGGGGTGGAGGCGCTCGCGCGCTACATCATCGACGAGGTGCAGGACGTGTACCGCCTGCAGGGCGTGAAGATCAACGACAAGCACATCGAGGTGATCGTGCGGCAGATGCTGCGCCGCGTGCAGATCGAGGAGCCGGGCGACACGCCGTTCATCACCGGCGAGCAGGTCGAGCGCGCGGAAGTGCTGGAGGAGAACGAGAAGGCGGAAAAAGAAGGCAAGAAACCCTCCGTTTACTCCTACATGCTGCTCGGCATCACCAAGGCGTCGCTGTCGACCGACTCGTTCATCTCGGCGGCTTCGTTCCAGGAGACCACGCGCGTGCTGACCGAAGCTGCGATCATGGGCAAGAAGGACGAGCTGCGCGGGCTGAAGGAGAACGTGATCGTAGGCCGCCTGATCCCCGCGGGCACGGGCCTTGCGTACCACAATATCCGCAAGGCGCAGGCTGCCGAGCCGGTGCTGGCGGAAATGCCGGCGGCAGAAGAGACGCCGGCTGCGGAGGCCACGGCGGGGAGCGACTGATTCGGCGTTTCCGCGCTGCAAGAAAAGGCCGCCTCCGGGCGGCCTTTTTTGCCGGCGCGGGATTGTCGCGGATCAACTCCAGCCGTATAGTGCGCTCCGGCTACCGATCGGAACGTGCGTGCCGCATCGAACCAAGGCATCTCCTAAGGCCCCTACGGCTGCCTCGCGCGCGGCTGAAGAGCGTTTTCGCGCCACCTTCGAGCGTGCCGCGATCGGCATCGCCCATGTGAGCCTGGAGGGGGTGCTGCTGCGCGTGAACGCGAAGTTGTGCGAGATCCTGGGCCGCCGCGAGAAGTCCCTGATCGGGCGCGATGCGCGCGAATTCTCGCATCCCGAAGACCGCGCCGCGGCCGACGCTGATCTGCCGAGGCTGCTCGGCGGCGAGATCGAAAGCCTGAGCCTGGAGAAGCGCTACCTGCATCGCACCGGCCGGGCCGTGTGGGTGCGGCTGTCGCTGGCGCTGGTGCGCCGCAGAAACGGCAGGCCCGATTACCTGATCGCGATGTTCGAGGAGGTCAGCGCGCGGCGCGCTGCCGAACAGGCGCGCGATGCCTCGCGCTCGCTGCTCGAGGCGACGCTCGACTCGACCGCCGAAGGCGTGCTGGTGACCGGCCTGGACCGCCGCATCACCGCGTGGAACGCACGCTTCGTCGACCTGTTCGGCGTGTCCGCGGAGTCGCTCGCCGGGCGCGACATGCGTGAGTTGCTGGCGATGATCGCGCCGAAGCTTTCCGATCCGGCGGCGACCGCGGCGGACCTGGAAACCCTGTACGCGGATCCGCAACGCGAGGCGCGGGAAGAAGTCGCCCTCGCCGACGGCCGCGTGCTCGAGCGCCATTCGGTGCCGCAGCACTCCGGCGGTGAAGTGGTCGGCCGCGTCTGCAGCTTCCAGGACATCACCGGGCGCAAGCGCGCCGAGGTCGACCTGGTCGATGCCAAGCAACGCCTGCAACTGGCGATGGAAGCTTCCGAGGTCTCGATCTGGGACACCGACCTGCGCACGCGGCGCGTCTACCTGAGCGAGGGCTGGGCGAAGCTGCTCGGCGACCCGCCCGGGGAAACCCGGACCACGATCGAGGCGCTGGTGGCGCTTGCGCATCCGGACGAAGTCGCGACCGTGGTGGCGGCGTCGGTCGCGGTGATGAAAGGCAAGGCCGAGCGGTATTCGGAGGAGCACCGCGTGCGTACGCGCAGCGGCGAGTGGCGCTGGGTGCGCAGTAGCGGTCGCGTGATCGAGCGTGACCGCAGCGGGCGCGCGCTGCGCATGGCGGGTACCAACGTCGACATCACCGAGCGCAAGCGCGCGGAAGAGGCGCTGCGGCTCTCGGAAGACCGCCTGCAGTACGCCGTGCGCGGCTCGGGCGCCGGCATCTGGGACTGGAACACGGTCGAGGACCGCTACTACATGTCGCCGCGCCTGAAGCAGATGATGGGCTACGAGGACGCCGAGCTGCCGAACCGCCGCGACGAGTTCCTGCGCCGCATCCATCCAGAGGACCGGCCGTCCGTCGACGAGGCGCTGCGCAGCCATTTCTCGGAACGTACGCCTTACGAAATCGAGTACCGGCTGCAGCGCAGGGACGGCAGCCATGTCTGGATTCGATCCGTGGGCCAGGCGGTCTGGGGTGCCGACGGCCGGGTGCTGCGCTTCGCCGGCTCGACCGTGGAGATCGATGCGCAGAAACGCGCCGAGGAGAAACTCGCGCACCTGGCGCATCACGACGCGCTCACCGGGCTGCCCAACCGCAATCTGCTGCGCGACCGGTTGCCGCAGCTGCTGTCGCGCGCGCGCCGCAACCGCAGCAACGTCGGCGTCATGCTCATCGACCTCGACCGATTCAAGCTGGTCAACGACACGCTCGGTCACACCGTCGGCGACCAGCTGCTGGTCGAGGTCGCCCGGCGACTGCTGGAGTGCACCCGCGGCGGCGACACCGTGGCACGCCTCGGCGGCGATGAATTCGCGGTGCTGCTGCCCGACATGCCCGATGCGCAGAAGGCGCGCACCGTGGCGCAGAAGATCCTCGACCGGCTCGCGATGCCGATGCATCTGGACAGCCACGAGGTGTACGTCAATGCCTCGATCGGGATCACCGTGTTCCCCGACGACAGCGAGGACCAGGACACGCTGATCCGCAACGCCGACGTGGCGATGTACAGCGCCAAGGAGCAGGGGCGCGCCAATTACATGTTCTTCAACGCCGAGATGAACCGGCGCACGGCGCAGTTCCTCGAGCTGGAGAGCCGCTTGCGCCAGGCACAGGGGCGCAACGAGTTCATATTGCACTACCAGCCGCGCGTCGGCGTCGACTCGGGGCGCATCACAGGGGCGGAGGCACTGCTGCGCTGGCGGCCGCCGGGCAGCGCGCAACTGGTGGCGCCGGCGGACTTCGTGCCCCTGCTCGAGGAAACCGGCATGATCGTGCCGGTGGGCGAATGGGTGCTCGGCAGCGCGATCGAACAGGTGCGGCGCTGGCAGGCGCAGGGCCTCGGTCCGGTACCGGTTTCGGTCAACGTCTCGCCGCGCCAGTTCCAGCGCCGCGGGCTGGTGCCCGCGCTCAGGCGGCTGCTCGGCGAAAGCGGCGTCTCGCCGAAGCTGATCGAACTGGAGATCACCGAGACGCTGGTGATGATGGACACGGATTACAGCGTCGCCGCGATGCGCGAAATCAACGCGCTCGGGGTGCCTCTCGCGATCGACGATTTCGGCACCGGCTACTCTTCGCTCGCCTACCTCAAGCGTTTCGCGATCGACCGCCTGAAAATCGACCGTTCGTTCATCCACGACCTCGCCAGCGACGCCGACGATGCCGCCATCATCACGGCGGTGATTGCGATGGCGCACAAGCTCGGTTTCGGCGTCGTGGCCGAGGGCGTCGAGACGCGCGAGCAGATCGAATTCCTGCGCGCCTGCGGCTGCGACGAGTTCCAGGGCAATCTGTTCTCGCCGGCGGTGACGGTTGAGCAGTTCGAGGTGCTGTTCGCGGCGCAGGCCAGGCCGGTGGCGCAGGCCGTCTGAGCGAATCATGCTGCTGCGATCCGCCCGAGCGGATGACGTGCCGCTGATCCAGTCGATCTACGCGCAGCACGTGCTTCACGGACTCGCCACCTTCGAGGAGGAGCCGCCGTCGATCGATGAAATGCGGCAGCGGCTCGTCGAGGTAACGGCTCGCGGCCTGCCGTATCTCGTCGCCGAGGAAGCGGGCACGGTGCTCGGCTATGGGTACTGCGCGCCGTACCGCCTGCGCTCGGCCTACCGTTTCACGCTCGAAGACTCGGTCTACGTCAAGGACGGTCACCACCGCAAAGGCGTCGGCCGCGCGATCCTGACCGAACTGATCCGGCTGTGCGAGCAGCTCAATTGCCGGCAGCTCGTCGCCGTGATCGGCGACAGCGCCCAGGCGGCCTCGATCGGATTGCACGCGAGCCTCGGTTTCGTGCGCGCGGGCACGCTGCGCTCGGTGGGATTCAAATTCGGCCGCTGGGTGGATACGGTGATCATGCAGCGGCCGCTCGGCGCGGGTGACGGGACGCGGCCCTAGCTTTTCTGCTCCGGCATCACGAGCGCGCTCTGCAGGGCGCGCGCCAGCACGCCGCCGTAGAGGGCACCGATGGCGCCCGCGCCGGCGACCAGGACGCGCGCCTGATCAGGGGACGATGACAACCTTCCCCTTCGCCTTGCGCGCGGCGAGCTCGCTGAGCGCCGCGGCGGCCTGCGCCAGCGGATACTGCGACGAGACGTGGGGTTTGAGCTTGCCTTGCGCGTACCACTCGCCCAGCTCCTTCACCGCGGCGGCGAACTCTCCCGGCGTGCGCCGCGTCCATTCGCCCCAGTACACGCCGACGATCGAGCGCTCCATGAGCAATGGCAGGTTGAGCGGTAGCTTGGGGATCTCGCCCGAGGCGAAGCCGATGACGAGAAAGCGGGCGCGCCAGTTCGACGAGCGCAGCGCAGCCTCCGCGTAGGGGCCGCCCACGGCGTCGTAGATCACATCCACGCCCTTGCCGCCGGCAACGCGCTTGATGGCTTCGCGCAAATCCTCGGCGGCGTAGTTGATCACCTCGTCGGCGCCGTGCTGCCGGCATACGGCGAGCTTGTCGTCGCTCGATGCGCAGGCGATGACGCGCAGCCCCAGCACCTTGCCGATCTCGATCGCGGCGATGCCGACGCCGCCCGCGGCGCCGAGCACGAGCAGCGTCTCGCCGGGTATCGTCGCGGCGCGATTCTTGAGCGCGTGATGCGAAGTGCCATAGGTGAGCAGGAACGAGGCCGCAGTGACGTAGTCCATGCCCGCCGGTATCGGCACCAGGCGCGCCGCGGGAACGAGGCATTCCTCGGCGAAGGCGCCGTAGGTCGCGAACGCGATCACGCGGTCGCCCGGCCTGGCGTTTGCCACGCCGTCGCCCACCTCCTTGACGATTCCCGCCAGCTCGCTGCCGGGAGAAAACGGCAACGGCGGCTTGACCTGGTACTTGTTCTGGATGATCAGCACGTCGGGAAAATTGACGCTCGCCGCCTTCACGGTCACCACCACCTCGCCCGCGCCCGGCTTCGGCGAGGGCAGATCTTCGATCACCAGCGACTCGGGCGGGCCAAACTGCTTGCACAACACTGCCTTCACGACTGCCTCCTCCTGAAAACTGCTCGGCTGGATTCGGATATCAGCTGCGGCGTGCAGGCTGAGCTCAGCGGTTCGCGAGCCCGCCGTCGATCGTGACGATGCAGCCGGAAGTGTACGAGGAGCGTTCTGAGGCGAGAAACGCCGCCATCCAGGCGATCTCCTCGGGCTTCGCCGGGCGGCCGAACGACATGCCCTTGAAAAGCTCCTCGAAGCGCCCGGCATCGCCGAGTTGCGTCGCCGCCATCTGCCGGTAGAGGCTCACCAGCCGATCGGTTGCCACCGGCCCGGGATTGATGCCCACGACGCGGACGCCATCGGCATGCGACGCTCCGCCGAGCGCGCGCGTGAACGCCATCAATCCGGCGTTGCCGGTGCTGCCCGCGATGTAGGCCGCGTTCATCTTCTCGCCCGCGCTGCCGATGATGTTGACGATGGCACCGCCGCCTGCGGCCTTCATCGCGGCGTACACCTGGCGCGTGAGGTTGATGTAGCCGAACACCTTGAGATCCCAGGCCCGGCGCCAGGTTGCCTCGTCCACCTTGAGGAGGTCGCCGCCGGGGATGGCGCCGGCGTTGTTGACGAGGATGTCCAGGCCGCCCGTCCACGCGGCCAGTTCCTCCGCAGCGCCATGCCGCGCAAGGTCGATCGCCTTGGCGCGGAAGGGGCCGGATGTCGGCGGGGTTCTGGAAGCGATCGCGACCTCGCAACCCTCCGCGGCGAGCACCTCGGCGCAGGCGCGGCCGATGCCCTTCGAGCCGCTGGTCACCAGCACGCGCTTGCCCTTCAATCCCAAATCCATGAAACGGTTCTCCTGTATGGTCCGGTTTTTCGTTAGTCTAACCGCATGCCCACCCTGACCACCGACGACGGAGTCCGGCTGCACTACGAGGAGGCGGGCAGCGGCATGCCGCTCGTCTTCGCGCACGAATTTGCCGGCGATTTGCGCAGCTGGGAGCCGCAGCTGCGCCACTTCTCGCGCCTGTATCGCTGCATTGCCTACAACGCGCGCGGGTATCCGCCCTCGGACGTGCCGGATGATGTCGGGCGCTACTCGCAGGAGCGCGCGCGCGACGACATTCGCGCAGTGCTCGACGCGCTCGGCATCGGAACGGCGCACGTCGTGGGGCTTTCCATGGGCGCCTTCGCCACTCTGCACTTCGGCATGAAATACCCGGAACGCGCGCGGTCTCTCACGATCGCGGGCGGAGGCTATGGCGCGCACCCGGCGCTTTACGCAGGCTTCCAGGCCGACGCACAGGCCAACGCGCAAACGATCCGCGAGAAGGGCATGGCACACTTTGCCGCTACCTACGGCCACGGCCCTACGCGCGTGCAGCTCGCCGACAAGGATCCGCGCGGCTTCGCTGAATACCTGCGCATGCTCGCCGGGCATTCGGCTCTGGGCTCGGCCAATACCATGGCCGGCTATCAGGGACGAAGGCCTTCGCTGTACGCGCTGACGGAAGAAATGAAGCGCATCGGCGCACCGACGCTCATCCTCGCGGGCGACGAGGAGGAGCCCTGCCTCGAGGCCTGCCTCCTGATGAAGCGCTGCATTCCGGCTGCCGGGCTTGCGCTTGTGCCCCGAAGCGGCCACGCGATCAATCTCGAGGAGCCGGAACTCTTCAATCGGCTGCTCGGGGATTTCCTGCACCGGGTCGAGGCCGGCGGCTGGGGTCCGCGCGACGCGCGCGCCGCTCCGGCGTCGGTCTGGGGACCGAACGGCAGGCCTTGACGAGGGGGGAGGGAATGAAAGAAGCGAAACTCACGGTTCGCGACATCCGCGTGCGCGCGGTCGCGGCGCCGATGAAGCGCCCGCTCGCGACCAGCACCGGCGCGCTGACGCAGGCTGCGCTGGTGCTGGTCGACTTGCACACTGACGCCGGCGTCACCGGGCGCAGCTATCTTTTTCCGATCGGACGGCACAACGTCGCGCCGATCGCGAAGCTGGTCGAGGCGATGGCCGAGGCGCTGCGAGGCGATGCGCTCGCGCCCTTCGAGATCGAGAGGAAACTGCGCGCGCGCTACACGCTGCTCGGGGTGCACAACATCGTGCGGTTCGCGATGTCGGGCATCGACATGGCGGCATGGGACGCGCTCGGCCATGCGCTCGGCCAGCCCCTCGTGCGGCTGCTCGGCGGCCTGCCCGGCGCGGTGCCGGCGTACAACTCGAACGGGCTCGGCATCATGCCGCTGCGGCCGCTCGTGCGCGAGGCGGTCGAGCTGGTCGACGAGGGTTTCGCGGCGGTGAAGCTGCGGCTTGGCCGGCCGCGCGCCGAGGACGATCTCGCGGCGCTGCGCGAAGTGAAGAAAGCGATCGGCGCGAAGGTGACGCTGATGGTGGATTTCAACCAGGGCCTGAGCATCGCCGAGGCGATCCGGCGCGGGCGCATGATCGACGACGAGGGCGGCGTGCTGTGGATCGAGGAGCCGGTGCGCGCCGACGACTTCGCCGGCTGCGCCAAGGTCGCGCGTGAGGTCGCGACCCCGATCCAGATCGGCGAGAACTTCATGGGCCCGGAGCAGATGGTGCAGGCGCTTGCCGCCGGCGCGTGCGACTACGTGATGCCGGATGCGCAGCGGATCGGCGGCGTGACCGGCTGGCTGCGCGCCGCGGCGCTGGCGCAGGGCGCGGGGGTGGAAATGTCGAGCCATCTGTTCCCCGAGGCGAGCGCGCATTTGCTCGCCGTGACGCCGGGCCGGCATTACCTGGAGTACGTGGACTGGGCCAACCCGATCCTCGCGGTTCCGCTCGAGTTGCGCGATGGCTGCGCACTCGTCTCCGGGCAACCGGGACTTGGCCTCGCCTGGAACGAAAAAGGCGTGAAACGCTACGCCATCTGATCGAGCGGCGCGCCGGCTTTGCGCTGGCAATGGCGATCACCGGAGAACGCTACATGAGACTAGGCCTTCTTGCCGTCCTGCTTGCCGCCTCTGCGGCCCAGGCGCAAGTCACCATCGACAAACCGTGGCTGCGCGCCACTGCCCCCGGCGCCAAGGTGGGCGGCGGCTACCTGACGATCCGCAACCCGGGCGCGGCGCCCGAGCGCCTGGTGGGCGCGTCGTCGCCCGCGGCAGCCCGCGTCGAGCTGCATGTCAACATCAAGGAAGGCGAGATGGTGAAAATGCGCCAGGTGCGCGCTTTCGACGTTCCGGCGCAGGGCTCCTTCGAGCTCAAGCCCGGCGGCGCGCACCTCATGTTCATCGAGCTCCGGCAGCCGTTCAAGGAAGGCGAGAAGGTGCCGGTGACGCTGAAATTCGAAAAAGCGGGCGAGCTGCGCACCGAATTCCACGTCGGCCGGCTCGGCGGCGGTTCCGCGCCGGCTGAGCACAAGCGCTGAAAGCGCCGACCCGTTGTCGATGAGAGCGTCGCAAGGGTTCTTCGGTCAAGATCCAAACGCCATTCTGCCGAAATACCAGGCGATCCCGGCGATGAACGCCGAGCAGGGAATGGTCAGAACCCAGGCCCAGACGATGGTCCCCGCGACGCCCCAGCGCACCGCGGATACGTTGTGCGCCGTGCCGACGCCAACGATTGCACCAGTGATCGTATGTGTGGTCGACACAGGAATGCCAAGGGCGGTCGCCAGGAACAGTGTGATCGCGCCCCCGGTTTCGGCGCAGAAACCGCCGACCGGCTTGAGCTTGGTGATGCGTTGGCCCATGGTCTTCACGATGCGCCAGCCGCCGAAGGCGGTACCGAGCGCGATGGCGATGTAGCAGGCGACGACCACCCAGATCGGCAGTGGATCCCGGGTGCCCAGATAGCCGGCGGCAATCAGCAGCATCCAGATGATGCCGGCGGTCTTTTGCGCATCGTTGCCGCCGTGCCCCAGCGAATACAGCGACGCCGATACCAGCTGCAGGCGCCGGAACCATCGGTCGACGCGCGAGGGCGTCGAGCGCACGAACAGCCACGAAACGATAAGCATCAGCAGCGCGCCCAGAAGCATCCCGAGCAGGGGCGAAATGAGGATGAATGCCACGATCTTCAGGATGCCCGCCGGGATCAGCGCCCAGGTGCCGGCTTTCGCAACGGCCGCGCCCACGAGGCCTCCCACCAGCGCGTGCGATGACGACGAGGGAATGCCGTACCACCAGGTGATCAGATTCCAACTGATTGCGCCGATCAGCGCGCCAAAGACGACGTAATGGTCGACGATTCCCTGGTCGATGATGCCCCGGCCGACGGTCGTCGCGACCTTGAGCTGGAAAACGAACAATGCGGCGAAGTTGAAAAACGCTGCGAGCAGCACCGCCTGGTAGGGCTTCAGCACGCGCGTCGAGACCACGGTGGCGATCGAATTCGCCGCGTCGTGGAAGCCGTTCATGAAATCGAACACCAGCGCTACCACGACCAGCGTGGCGACGATCCAGAAGGCGAGAGGTGATGCGTCCAAAGCCAGCCTTTCCTGCGAATTTCCGCGTCGAGCCGGCGGTAATGTCCGCCCGGCCGTGCGCCGGCGGTGCTACGAGTTTTCCAGCACGATGCCTTCGATGATGTTGGCGACGTCCTCGCAGCGGTCGGTGATCGACTCGAGCAGCTCGTAGATCGAACGCAGCTTGATCAGCTGCTTGACATCGGGCTCGTCGCGGAACAGCTTCGACATCGCGGCGCGCATCACGCGGTCGGCGTCCGACTCCAGGCGGTCGATCTCCTCGCAGGTCTTGAGGATCGCCTCGGACTGCTTGACATTGGTGAGCAGCGAAACCGCGGTCTTGACGCGCTCGCAGCACATCTTGCAGATCTCGGCCAGCTGCTTGGCTTCCGGCGTGATGCGCTGCAGATCGTACAGCACCACTGACTCGGCGACGTCCTGCATCAGGTCGAGAATGTCGTCCATGCGCGTGATGAGGGCGTGGATCTGCTCGCGGTCGAAAGGCGTGATGAACGTCTTGTGCAGCAGCGTGATCGTCTCGTGCGTCACTTTGTCGGCGGCGCGTTCGGCGCCGTCGATGCGCTGGGCGTGCGTTTCGAGGTCCGAGAAACTCGTAATCATGGCCTCGAGGTTGTGCGCGCCCTCGACGATGCGGTCGGCATGGGCGTTGAACAGCTCGAAAAAATTGCCCTCGCGGGGCATCAGGCGGCCGAACATGGAGCCTCTCGAGAGATGGGGAGATCTGCCAACGACATCAATGCATCCCGAGCGCGCCTTCGAGGTTGCGCACCATGGATACAAGGCGCGGGCCGATATCTTCCTCGAGCTGGCCTTTCTTCAGCATGAAGGCCGGAACGCCGCAATTGAACGACACGATTTCGCCATCGATGGTGCGCCGCATCGGCACGCCGACCGCATGCACCTCGCGCCGCAGCTCACCGACCGAGCTGCAGAAGCCGCGGCTGCGGAGGTCGTCAAGGCCGCGCTCGATCTGCAGCCTGTACTTGCGCAACATCTCGGGCTGCTTGACCTTCATCTGGTTCAGGAGCGCCTCGCGCTCCGGCGGCGTACACGCGGCCAGGTAGGCGCGGCCGATCGCGGCCTGCGCGATCGGCACCGCGGTGCCGATGTCGGGCAGGGTGGTGATGCCGTTGCCGCTGCGGCACGACTCGACGTAGACCATGTTCAGGCGGTCGCGGATGCCCATCGAAACGGAGCCATTGCAATAGTCCGCCAGTTCCTTCATATGCGGTCTGGCGATCTGCCGCACGCTCATCGAGGCAAGCAGCGGATAGCCGATCGACAGCACTGCGGAACCGAGCTGGTACTTGCCCAGGCGCATGTTGTGCCGCAGGTAGCCGAGCTTGGTGAGCGTGTAGGTCAGTCGCGAGACGGTCGGTTTGGGAAGCCCGGTGCGCACCGAGATCTCTTTGTTGCCGAGCATCGGCTCGAGCGGCGTGAAGCAGCGCAGCACCTCCAGTCCGCGCGCGAGCGTCGTGGCAAACTGCCGGTCGCCCTCGTGCTCGTAGCTGTAGGCGATGCCTGGCGCGGACAGGGGGGCGTTGGGTTCAGGTGCGCCCATGGGCTTGGATCTCCTCGGTTGGTGCCGGTAGCGGTTGGCAAGGGAGTGTTTCGCATTTCGATATTCCATCCGCCCCCGGGGCATGTCAACTTAGTTGTATTCAATTTCACATAGTGAAACCTCGATGCCGAAATCCCTCTTCGACCTGAGCGGCAAGGTTGCGCTGGTCACCGGTTCCACGCGCGGCATCGGCAAGTGACGGAGTTCGCGCGCGCGCCGTGGGAGGACGACAAACGACGCCAGGAACGCGAAGCGCTGACGCCGCTCCGGCGACTGGGGGAAGCACGCAAAATCGGCGGCATCGCGGCGTTCCTTGCCTCCGACGCGGCCTCGTTCATCACCGGCCAGACGATCGTGGCCGATGGCGGGGTGACGATCGTGTGAGCAGCCGGATCGGCCGGCGCGCTGCGATTCACTTTCCCAGCATGTAGAGTTGCCACAAGTCTTTGTGGCTCATGTGCAGCATCGGCTGGATCGCCATGAGTCCGGTCTTGCCGATGCTTGCCTCCAGGTAGCGCATTTCCGCGAACTTCTCCTTCGTCGCTTCGTCCACCGGTACCTCGAAACCGCTTTCGCGCATCATCAGGACACCCTTCGCACGAAGTGCAAGCTCGGTGTACAGGCGCAGGTAACAGAGCAGGTCCGCAACCACGGTGCCTTGAAACTTGTCCTTGAGTGCGTGCAGGTACGTGCCGATCGGAGAGTCGGATAGACGTCCCGAGTTGATCAGCTCGAGCATTTCAGTGTCGACGTCGAAGCCCTTGCCGAGCCAGTTGCCGACCGCCTTCTCGCTGCGCGCGAACACCGCGTGCAGTAGCGGCGGCAATACCAGGATGATGCCGAGCGTCGAGAGCATGGGAGAAAGGAAGAAATGATTGAACGCCGAGTGCAGCACGGCTGCGAAGACAAGCCCCGGAAGATACGCATGCCAGTGCGCGCCTCGCGCCCGATCGAGCATCGCAAGCCCGATCACGGCGAATATCGCCGTGGCACCTCCGTGCATGATCGCAGTGCCGAAGCCGCGCACGATCCAGGTTCCGATGCGCGCGTCCGGAAAGAGGTGCAGGTAGTACAGGTTCTCGACCATCGCGAAACCTGTGCCGACGGCGAAACCGAAGATCGCGGCATCCACCAGAAAACCGATCCGGTGAGCGCGGATCAGGGCGACGATCAGCAGGCCCTTGAGCAACTCCTCGGTGACTGGTGCGACATAGCGACTGAAGATCGTGAATTCGATCTCGACCAAGTCGAATATCCGGGCGTTCATGGCATAGCTCGCACCCGCCACGACCGCGCCGTACGCGACCACGGCGACGACCGCACGCAGCTTGACCAGCTTGTAGCTGTCCAGGTAGAGGAGTGCGCCGAGAAAACTCAGCACCGGCAGCAGGCCAAACAGCGCGCGCACCAGGACATGGGCCGTCATCACGGCACGCAACCGGTTTCAATCACATGATCTGCAGCGAGATCATCCATTCACTGCCGGCGCGCTGGCTGCCCCGGTAGCCCACGGCGTAGCCGATCGACATCGTCATTTCGTACCAGTGGAGTACGTTGAAACGCAGGTCGACCTGCGCGCCCAGATTGCCGTAGCGGCGCCGTTGCGCCGAGTTGCCCGGCTCGGTCCAGAGCACCGAGGCAAACGCGGCCGGCCGCAGCCACGCGAGGTGAAACGCGGGTGTGCCGGCGGACTCGAAGACGCGCGGCGGCAGGTTCCACTCCACCATGTGCCGGTTGAAGCTGCGCCCGCCGATGCCGTTGATGTCGAAGCCCGGGAAGGCGTAATGCTCGCGGTATCGTTTCTCGGAGGCGTAATTCTCGCGCAGACTCTTCTCGGCGGTAGTATCCACGTAGTTGTTGCCGAATCCGCCGAAGTAGAAATTCGCGTAAGGGTTCGTGCGCTCGCCGTCGGCAACGCCGGCCGTGTTGCGAACCCACACCGACGAGTGCGCCAGCGGCAGGTCAAAGCCGAGGTCCGCATCGGCCCGCAGTTGCGGGATCGTATCGCCCCCTGCGTGGTTGGTATTGACAACCACGCGCCATTTCAGTCCCTTCTCGTCGTCGACCGCCCCGAGCGAGTGGCGCACGTCCGTGAAGTACAGACCCGCTGTCCCGGTGCGCAGCCGCGTCGCGGTAGCGGCCACGTTCTGCAACTGGGACTGTGTATCGAGACGGTCGTAGTAGGCGAATTCCGTCTTTAGCTCAAAGCGCCGCGGCTCGTCGTAAATGAGGAGATCGTTGAAGCCCACCTTGGCCGCAAAACCCTTGCGACTGCGGATGGTCGGGCCGAAGATATCGTAGAAATCAGAGCTGTTCCACGAAAGACCCGCTCGCCAGCCGAGGTAACGGTACTGGAGGTCCAGGTGGGTTTTCTCCTCGTTCGGCAGACGGCTGTCGGGCGTGTATGCGGCAGTGACGCTGAGCGAGGCAAACCGGAGCGGGTCCTCGAAGTTGACGCGATATCCGAGGCCGACCGAGTTCTTGTAGCCCTGCAGCACCGGATAAGCGTTGACCAGGGAGAGCCTTTCCGGAGGATAGTAAATGCCGTGGTCCGTCATCCTGACGTATTCAACGCTGCTGGGGGACGCCACCTGCCACGTCGTGATGACGGGGTGCCTGGCGGCGAGTTCGGCCCCGAGGAACTTGATCGCACTCAGGTCCTTGAGCGGCCGTGGCTCGATGACGGCCGGAACAAACCCCTCGGATGTATAGTTCAGTATGACCATTCTGCCGTCCGCGAGCGGCATCGGCCGGAAGAAACCGGACTCCGCATTGGACATGGCCTCGATTTCACCCGTGGCCACCTCGTAGCGAAATACGTTCGAGACGCCAGTGTAGTAACTGCTGCCGTACAGGTAGCGTCCGTCGCGGGAAAAGACGAAACTCTCCGGTACCGACTGGCCGAATCGGAACTCGCTCAAGGGGGTCATGTCGCCCGCGAAAACCTTCGCGAGCTCCCATACCCGCAGGTACTGTTCCCCCTTGTCGTCACTGATCGTGGCCGAAAGCAGCCGTCCGTCAGGCGAGATATCGAGGTCCGACGGGACGTGCTCCCATGGGTAAGTATGAACTGCCCTCCACTCGCGGTAGGGATGCGGGATGTGCACCAGGGTCGCGATCCCGTTCAGGTGGCGAACCCCTAGGAGGGAACGGTCGGCCGCGTTGAAGGCGATCTCGCCGATGCGCGCATCCTCGAGCAGCATGCGGACCTCGCCGGTCCTCACGTCGACCGCCATGAGGTCGCGGAGCGCGAGGTTGTCGTTCGTGTAGAAGGCCACACCGCCTGCAGGATCGAAGGCAAACGAGGCCACCCGGTAATGCATCGGCCGCTTGATATCAGCGAGACGCCGCAGGGTCCCGGTTCGGGTGTCCAGCGCACCGACGTGTTCGACGAAACCAGGATAGCGGAACGCGCCGTAGAGGACGCCGCTCGACTCGTCGTAAAACAGTCTCGATATGGAGCCCGCCGCGGCTCCCGCAAGCCTGCGGTGCGGCGTGACGGGGAACTTGCGCACCTCGGCCAGATTGCGCCGCTGGAATTCGCGCTCGGCGTCGACCCATTCCTGCCACGCCGTCTCAAGTGCAATGCCGAAAACATGCTGAAACTGATCGGCATAGTAACGTTTGCTCCCTTCGTCCCGCCGGATCCAGGCAACGACCTTCCCGGGAGAGTAGGTGTAAGCGAGCCACGTCAGGAAACGCGTGCCGTAAAGGTAAGCATTCGCGCCCGTCTGGAAGTCGACTCGCATGCCGCGCGAGGCGAGGCCCAGCGGGTCGTAAAACGGGACGTTGTCCCGGACCATTTCCCGGAACACCATCTCGTCGTAACCGCTTTGACCACGACCCAGCCCGCCGCTCATCCAGGTCTCGCTGAATACCGCACTGCCCTCCAGCAGCCAGCGGGGAGCGGTGTACCGTGGAATGGTGAGGTAGCTGTACAGCAACGACTCCGGATGATCCGGTTGCGGACCGACTTTCCCGAAAAACAGGCGCCGCCAGAAGTGATCTTGTTCGGCGGACAGATCACCTTGAGCCACGTGTACCAGTTCGTGGTTCATCAGCGTGTACATACGCTCGCTGGCGGGGTAGGTTTCGAACGCCCGTGACTGGGGAGCAATATCGAAGACGAGCCGGCTGCGTGGCGCGACCAAGGCGGAAGCATTGCCATAGTCCGAGAGATCCTTCAGCAGGACCGTCGTGGGTTGCGACGGCACCCATCCAAACGTCTTTTTCTGCCATGCGAGCGAATTCGTGAAGGTGCGCACCGTATGCGGTGAAAGGAAACCAAGCGAATCGAAATAAATCAGCCGGAGATCCTCCGTTTCGATGTACGACATTCCAAGAGGATTCTCGTCTGCGGTGACGACTACAGGCGACAAGGTCAGGAGCAGGAACAGCACGCAGACCCGCATGCAAAGCGCCTCCATCCGGAATAGGCGGTGCAGGATACCTGCCTGACGCTCAAAAGCAAACCGCCGGCACGGTGGCCGGCGGTTGCGATGCAGCAGAGCTACGGTCTAAATGCTAGTTTGAGCTATTGCTCGCGTTGGATGCGTTGCTCGCGTTGGACGCGTTCGAGGCATTGCTCGCGTTGGACGCGTTCGAAGCATTGCTCGCGTTGGACGCGTTCGAGGCGTTGCTCGCGTTGGACGCGTTCGAAGCATTGCTCGCGTTGGACGCGTTCGAAGCATTGCTCGCGTTGGACGCGTTCGAAGCATTGCTCGCGTTGGATGCGTTCGAAGCGTTGCTTGCATTGGATGCGTTCGAGGCGTTGCTCGCATTGGATGCGTTCGAGGCGTTGCTCGCGTTGGATGCGTTCGAGGCGTTGCTCGCGTTGGATGCGTTCGAGGCGTTGCTCGCGTTGGATGCGTTCGAGGCATTGCTCGCGTTAGACGCGTTCGAGGCGTTGCTCGCACCCGTAGGTGCCGAGTTGCTCGACCCGCCAGCCTGGCTCGTTTGACCACCCGCCTGGTTACCGGTGCCGATGTCCGTTGCGGAGTTCTGGGTAGCACGGTATCGCTGCGCTGGAACGATCGTCCCGGACATGCCTTCGCTGGTGGACGGGATGTCGAAGGCGTAAATGCCAGCTACAGCCACTGCTATGACGGCGAGGCCAGTGCCAATCCAGACGTTACGCTTTCCCTTGGAACCGTTCTTCGGCTGATTCATTGTTACCTCCCTCAAAAGTTGGCCCATGCGGGACGTCCGATGGTGCCCTGCGATCCCCCCTGACCTCGCGACCCGGGGCTGCTCAAACTCTATGCCACTTACACGCCACTGCCCAGAAAGTTGGTTCACAGAACCCCGCGGTCTGGGGTGAAATCGGACCTGCGCGATGACGGACTCTACCAGCCTGTCAGGCGGGTTGACCTCCGGCGCGCGACTCACCTCGTGAAATAGTTGGCGAAGCTGGTTGAATTCTGCGGCTGCTGCGGCATTGGTCGTAAGGATGCGATCCAGGTCCCTGGACTGCTCCTCGGAGGCCTCGCCATCCAGCACAGCGTGCATCAACTCGATCTGTTTAGGATAATTCATGTCAGGCCTTATGAAGGTCTTTCAGCAGCTCGCGCAAGCGCTGCCTTGCGTCGAACAGACGGGACTTCACGGTCTTCTCGTCAATCTCCAAGATCTGCCCGATTTCCCGATAGCTGCACTCCGAAAAGTGGCGCAACGTCAGCACCACGCGATGCTCGAGTTTCATTCCCATCAGGGCACCCTGGATCCGGGCTGATTGCTGCGCTGCACTCGCCTGCGCTTCCGGATTGACATATTCAGGATCCGGAAGGTCGATCTCGTCGTCAAGCTGCTCTTCGCGTCCGTTGCGGCGCAGCAAATTAAGTGACTCATTGATCGAAATGCGACAGATCCAACTGAAGAACTTGAACCTCGGGTCGTATTCATCCAGTCGTTCCGCGACTTTCAGGAACACACCTTGCGTAATTTCGCTCGCGTCCTCGGCATTACCGAGAATTCGGTAGGCAACGTTGTAAATCGGTCGTTGGTAGCGCATGACGAGTTCGGCGAAGGCCGTTCGATCGCCGTCGCGCCAACGCTCGACCAATCTGCGATCTTCATCATCGACCACAATTACACGCGACCGAGGCAATAGTTGGGCCGAGGTTAAGCGGCGGGTTCAATCTCGAAGATCTGATCGAAACCCGAATACTTGAAGATGTCCTGCAGGTGCCGGTTGACGCCAATCAGACGCAGCTTGCCGCCGGAACCGAGCAGCCGTTTCTGGGTCTTGAGGAGCACCCCCAATCCGGCGCTCGATATGTATTCCAGCCGGCTGCAGTCGACGGTGACCGTTCCCTGCACCCGGTCGAGAAACGACTGGGCGGCCGGACACTGGGCGGCGTCGAGTCGCCCGACGATGACTACCGTGCCGTCCGCGCCATTCTCAATCGTCAGCATGGCCTTCTCCTGTCCCGGCTGAGCCGCCGACGGCCGGGTCGCCCGCGATGGTTTTACGGATTGTGATCCGGCTCTGCCTGTTTTCTTTCGAGTAATGGTACTCGATCGAATCCACCAGCCGCCGGACTAAATGCAGCCCGAGGCCACCGGGGGTGCGCTGCTCGATCGGCAGATCGATCTCGGCGTCGGGCGCCTGGGTGACGTCGAAGGGCTCCACATCGTAGTCCGTCAGGATCGCTTCGACACCGCCTGCGATCTTGATCAGATCGAGCCGCACTGCGGCGTCGCTGGTCTTGCTGTACTTGACCATGTTGGTGAACAACTCCTCCACCGCGAAATCGATGGTCTGCAGCAAACGCGGATCGATCTGCAGCCGCGCGAACACCGCGGCGGTAAATGAAAAGATTTCCTGGAGCGAGTCGAACCTGCGAACGAATGACCGGTGCTCGGCAAATGGCTCCGGTTCGCGCTTCACGAGTACCACCGTGATGTCGTCCTCCTGCGGCGCGCCGCGCGCGAAGTCCTGCACCGCTTGGAGCAGAACCGCGGACAACCCGGCTGCCGGCTTGCCGTGGTGCTCCCGGACCAGGCCCTCGACCCGCTGTTCGCCGAATTGCTCACTCTTGGCATCGTGGTACTCGTAGATGCCGTCCGAAAGCAGGACCAGGATGTCACCTGGGGCCATCTCCAACGTCGCCGCCGGCCGCAATGCGGTCAAAGGCATCGCCGCCAGTGGAAAACTCGTCGGCTTGTGCCTGGTGCAGGCCCCGATGGCGGCGTGAAAGTGGACGATCGGACCCTGGCCACCGCTGTGATAGCGCATCCGGTGTGTGGATGCATCCAGAATCCCGATGAATGCCGTAATGAAACGGTCGTCGGGCAGGGTGTCGGCGAGCTGGTTATTGACTTGGGTGAAAGCAGTATCGAGGTCGGCCCCCAGCCGGAAAGCCATGCGCAGCATGGCCTGCATCTGTGTTACCGAAAGCGCCGGAGCAATGCCATGGCCGGTTGCGTCGCCAAGCACGACCAAGAGTCCCTGCGTCACCTGCGACAGGTCGAAGGTGTCACCGCCCGTCGCGCTGGCTGGAATGGAAGTGCCATACACGTCGTAGCCGGGAACGGAGGGCATGGCGACAGGCAGGGTGCTCATCTGCACCACACGTGCCATCTCCATCTCCTGGCGAAGCTTCTCGCCTTCGATCAGCGCCTCGGTCATCCGCACGCGTTGCAGCGCAACCGCGCATTGCGCCGCAAGCGCCGTGGCAAGCGCTTCGTCGTCGGCATCGAACACGCCGCCGGCCTTGTTCAGCACTTGCATGACGCCCACCAAAACTTCCTTGTGGTCGATCAGCGGCAGCGTCAGCATGCAGCGCGTGCGGTAACCCGAGCGCTTGTCGACGTCCGGATTGAAGCGTGGGTCGGCGTAGCAATCCGGCACGTTGATGATCTGGCGATTGCGCGCGCAACTGCCCGCAATCCCGGCTCCGGCAGGCACACGCACCGGCGCGATGCCGGTGGCGACTTCGAGCACCAGTTCATCGGTCGCCGCCTCATACAACCACACCGTGCCCCGATCAGCGCTGAGAACCTGCTTGGCGGCATTGACCACTTCGGTCAGCATGGTGAACAGATCGAAGGGCGCTGCCAGTTTGCTGGCAACCGCGAGGATCGGCTCGACGTCGCGTGCCCAAAGGCCGCGCTGATCAGGCCGGGTGCTCATGGCGGCGGACTGTAACAGAGCCGCCGTGGTGCTGCCGCAAAGCGCGGCTATCGGGCGGTGCGGATCCGCTCGGCAGCCTTTTCGCCGATCACCATCGCGGGCGCGTTGGTGTTACCGCCGATCAACGTCGGCATGATGGACGCATCGGCCACGCGTAGTCGATCCAGACCACGTACGCGCAGCTCGGCATCGACCACTGCCATCTCGTCGCTACCCATCCGACAGGTGCCTACGGGGTGGTAGACGGTGTCGGCGCGCCGTCGAACCAGGGCCAGCAGTTGTTCGTCCGATTTTCCCGGTTCGCCGAAGACGTTGGCGCCGCGATACGGGCCAAGCGCGGGCTGTTCGAGGATTTCGCGCGTCATCTTCACGCCACGCAGCAGGTCGCGCGCGTCATCGTCGTGCTCGAGGAACGCAGGATCGATACGCGGTGCCGCAAGCGGGTTGGAGGAGGTCAGGCTGACGCGGCCGCGGCTTTTCGGACGCAGCACGCAGACGTGGCAGCTGAACCCGTAGCGCGGTTTTCGATCTCGCCCGTGGTCCGCGACCAGCCCGATGGTGAAATGCAGTTGCAAGTCCGGCCGCTCGAGGCCGCCACGCGATCTCAGGAATCCACCCGCCTCGGCGATGTTGGAGGCGAGTATGCCGCTGCCGTCGCGCCAAAACGCCGGCCAGCCGCGCGCCAGATTCAGCAGCCCGCGCGGCGTGAGCCCGAGCAGCCCCGGCGCGTCGGACAGATAGCCGATCACGTAGTCGGGATGGTCCTGGAGGTTGCAACCGACCCCCGGAAGCTCGTGGTGTAACGCAATGCCGTGTGGCGCCAGTTCCTCCTGCGCGCCGATTCCCGACAGCAGCAGCAGCTGCGGCGAGCCGAACGCTCCGGCGCAGACGATCGTTTCGCGCCTTGCACGCAGATGGCCGCGCGTGGTTTCGACTCCCGTGCAGGTCTTGCCTTCGAGGGTCAAGCGCAGCGCATGTGCGCTGGTGATGACGGTGAGATTGCTCCGATTTGCGGCGGGATCGAGGTAGGCGCGTGCGGCGCTCCAGCGACGCCCGTTTTTCTGCGTCACCTGGTACAGCCCGACGCCGTCCTGGCTGGCGCCGTTGAAATCGCGGTTGCGTGCGTGGCCCGCCTGAACGCCGGCCTCGACAAAGGCGTGCGATGCGGGATTCGGCGAGCGCACGTCGGCGACGTTGAGGGGTCCGCCGCCACCGTGATATTCGTCCGCGCCGCGCTCGTTGTGCTCGTTGCGCTTGAACAGCGGCAGTAGGTCTCTCCAGCCCCAGCCGCGATTGCCGGCCGCGGCCCAGTCGTCGTAGTCGCGCGGATGGCCGCGCATGTAGACCATGGCATTGATCGCGCTCGAGCCGCCTAGCGCCTTCCCGCGCGGCTGATATCCCTTGCGGCCATCGAGCCCCGCTTGGGGAACGGTTGCGAAGGCCCAGTTGCAAATCGCGTGCGGTACCGTCAGTGCCAGCAGGATTGGCGTGTCGATCAGAAACGAGCGCCCGCGACCCCCGGCCTCGAGCAGGCAAACCTGCATGGCCGGGTCCTCCGACAGTCGCGCCGCGAGCGCGCAGCCAGCCGAGCCGCCTCCGACCACCACATAATCGAATTCGTTCATGCGCGTGCCCGCCCGTTCGCGAGGCAGAGAATCGAACCAGGATCGGAAAATGGTAATTGCCCATCTGCCGGCAGGTCAACAAAGGAGGAACTGCCCGGGCATCCGTGGGGTGTCGCCGGACCAACAACTCGGCATGCGCACCACTCTGGCAAGTTTTAAACGCTACCCGTGCCGCCAGCCCCTCCCGCAACGGCTGGGGACGGGGTATTCTCGCCATTCCCGCAGGAACGAGGAGTTGCCGTGGACCTCAACTATTCCCAGGACGAGCTGGTTTTTCGCGACGAGGTGCGAGGCTGGCTCAACGCCAATCTGCCGCAAGACCTGCGCGACAAGGTCGCGAATAATGAGGAGCTGAACCGAGAAGACCTGTTGGGTTGGCACCGCATACTCGCCAGGAAGGGCTGGGTTGCGCCGGCGTGGCCGCAGGAGTGGGGCGGCACCGGCTGGAACTTGGTGCAGCGCTACATCTTCGAGGAAGAACTGGGCTACGTCGGCTCGCCGCCGCTGATCCCGTTCGGCCTCGCGATGTGCGGCCCGGTGCTCCTGCGCTTCGGCAACGAGGCGCAGAAGAAGCGCTTCCTGCCGCGCATCTACAGCGGCGACGATTTCTGGTGCCAGGGCTATTCCGAGCCGGGCTCCGGCTCCGATCTCGCCTCGCTCAAGACCAAGGCGCTGCGCGAAGGCAACGAGTACATCGTCAACGGCCAGAAAATCTGGACCACGCTCGGCCAGTACGCCGACTGGATCTTCTGCCTGGTGCGCACCGACTCCAACATGTCGAAGAAGCAGGAAGGCATCTCGTTCCTGCTCATCGACATGAAAAGCCCCGGCATCATGGTGCGGCCGCTGATCCTGATGGACGGCGGCCATGAGGTGAACGAAGTCTTCTTCGAGAACGTCCGCGTCCCGGTGGAGAATCTCGTCTACGAAGAGAACAAGGGCTGGACCGTGGCCAAGTACCTGCTCGGCCACGAGCGCATGGGCACGGGCCGCATCGGCGCCTCCAAGCGCGAGCTGGCGAAGCTCAAGGCGTTCGCCGCGAGCCAGCTCGGCGACGATGGCAAGCCGCTCGTGCAGGACAGCCGCTTTCGCGACAAGCTGACCCGCATCGAGGTCGAGTTGATGGCACTCGAGATCACGAACCTGCGCTTTCTCGACCAGATGCGGCGCACCGGGCAGCCGCCCGGGGCGGACGTCTCGATGCTCAAGATCAAGGGCACGGAAATTCAGCAATCGCTCAGCGAACTGGCGATGCAGGCGGTGGGGCCGCTGGCGCAGCCGTTCATGGCGGTCGGCGCCGACGCCGGGTTCGATGCCTTTACCGCCGGGCTTGCGCCCCGCTACTGCAATTTCCGCAAGACCACGATCTACGCCGGCTCGAACGAGATCCAGCGCAACATCATTTCCAAGATGACTCTCGGATTGTGAGGCGACCATGAATTTCGACTACAACGAAGAGCAGCAGCTGCTGGCCGATTCCGTACGGCGGTTCCTCGCCAAGGATTACGAGTTCGACAAGCGCAGGAAGATCGTCGCCTCGTCCGAGGGCTGGAGCGCCGAGACTTGGGCGACGCTCGCCGAAATGGGCGTCACCGGATTGCCGCTGCCGGCGCAATTCGGCGGCTTCGGCGGCGGCGCGGTGGACCTGATGGGAGTCATGGAGGCGTTCGGCGAGGCGCTGGTGGTCGAGCCCTATCTTGCGACGGTGCTCGCCGCGCGCCTCGTTGCGCGCGCCGGCAGCGAGGCGCAGAAGAAAGCGATTCTGCCGCAGGTGGTGGAGGGCAAGCTGCGGCTCGCCTTCGCGCATACCGAAAAGGGCGCGCGCTACAACCTCGCGCAGGTGAGAACCGAAGCGACGCCCGCGGACGGCGGCTGGGCGCTGAACGGCGAAAAGGTCGTCGTGCTGGGCGCTCCGCTGGCGGAAAAAATCGTCGTCTCGGCGCGCAGTGCGAAGGGCATGAGCCTGTTCCTGGTCGATCGCGGCGCGCTCAAGCTGCGGCCATACCGCACGCTGGACGAAATGCGCGCCGGCGATGTGATGCTGGCATCGGTGAAGGTCGGCGCCGACGCCCTCCTGGGGCGTGATGGCGAGGCGCTTGCGCTGATCGAGGAGGCCACGGATTTCGCCACCGCACTGGTCTGCGCCGAGGCCGTCGGGGCGATGAAGTTCGCCTGCGACACGACGCTCGAATACCTGAAGACGCGCAAGCAGTTCGGCGTGCCGATCGGCACTTTCCAGGCGCTCCAGCACCGCATGGTGGACATGTACATCGCGTATGAGCAGGCCAAATCCATGGCCTGCGTTGCCTGCTCGAGGGCGGACCATGCGGCCGATGCGCGCGAGCGGCAGCTCGCGGTATCGGCGGCCAAGATCAAGATCTCCGACAATTGCCGCCACATCAGCCAGGAATCGGTGCAGCTGCACGGCGGCATGGGCATGGCCGAGGAGCTGAAGGTGTCGCACTCGTTCCGGCGCCTGACCATGATCGCGCAGCAGTTCGGCGACGCCGAGCACCATCTGGCGCGTTTCGCGGCGTTGGACGCCAGCGGCGCCTGAGATGCCGCAGAACAAGGCCTGGACGCTGGCGAGTTTTCCCGCGACCGCGGTGCGCGAGGACGACTTCAAACTGATCGAATCTCCGGCGGCGGCGCCGCGCGAAGGCGAAGTGCTGGTGAAGAATCTGTGGCTCTCGCTCGATCCCTACATGCGCGGCCGGATCAGCCAGCAAAAGAGCTATGCCAAGGGCGTCGAGATCGGCGAGGTGATGACCGGCGAGACCGCCGGCGAGGTGCTGCAATCGAAGCACGCCAAGTTTGCGCCCGGGGACAAGGTGACGACGCCCTCGGGCTGGCAGCTGTACGGTTGCCTGAAGGGCGAATTGCTCACGAAGGTGGACGTAACGCGGGTGCCGCTGTCGTATTTCCTCGGCTGCCTCGGCATGCCTGGCCGCACCGCGTACTTCGGGCTGAGGGACATCGGCGCGCCAAAGGCGGGAGAGACGGTAGTGGTGTCGGCTGCCTCGGGAGCGGTGGGCAGCGTCGTCGGGCAACTCGCCAGGGCCGCAGCTTGCCGCGCGGTCGGCATCGCCGGCGGCCGCGCCAAGTGCGACTACGTGGTCCAGGAGCTCGGATTCGATGCCTGCATCGACTACAAGGCGGGCAACCTCCACCGCGACCTGAAGGAAGCCTGTCCCAAAGGCGTCGACGTGTACTTCGACAATGTCGGCGGCGAGACTCTCGACACGCTATTACGGCTCATGAACACGTTTTCGCGCATCGTGGTCTGCGGGCGGATTTCCACCTTCGATCAAGCCGAGCCGTACGGCCTGAAGAACTCCGGTTCGATCCTGGTGAACCGCATCAAGGTGCAGGGCATGATCGTGTTCGACTGGCTCGAGCGTTACCCCGAGGCGAACAAGGCGCTGCTCGACCTGGTGATCGCCGGCAAGCTCAGGTATCGCGAGTCGGTGATCGAGGGCATCGAGAACGCGCCGAAGGGCTTCATCGGACTGCTGAAGGGGGAGAACTTTGGAAAGCAACTCGTCAAGCTCGCCTGAGGCGGCGTCGCCACACGGACCCGAATACGTCGGCTTCTGGAAGCGCGTCGCGGCGTCGCTCATCGACACGCTGATCCTGCTGATCGTGATCGTGCCGCTGCTGCTCGCGGTCTACGGCACCGGATATCTGGCGCGCGCGCAGGAATCCGGCCTGGCCGGATTCTGGGATTTCGTGATCCAGGTCGTGCTGCCCGCGGTTGCCGTGATCCTGTTCTGGAAATACCGCGGCGCGACGCCCGGCAAGATGGCGATCTCGGCGCGCATCGTCGATGCCCGCAGCGGTGCGGCGCCGAGCACCGGCCAGCTGGTGGGGCGCTATTTCGCCTACCTCGTTTCGGCGCTGCCGCTCGGTCTCGGTTTCTTCTGGATCGGTATCGACCGCAGGAAGCAGGGCTTTCACGACAAACTCGCCAACACGGTGGTGGTCTACGACGATGATTGAGCTCTACACCTGGCCCACGCCCAACGGCCACAAGATCCACATCATGCTGGAAGAGACCGGGCTGCCCTATCGGGTGCATCCGGTCGATATCGGCGCCGGTGATCAGTTCGAGCCCGAGTTCCTCAAGATCTCGCCCAACAACAAGATGCCGGCGATGGTCGACACGGACGGCCCGGGCGGCAAGCCGTTCGCGCTTGCGGAATCGGGCGCGATGCTGTTTTATCTCGCCTCCAAGACCGGCCGCTTCCTGCCCGAAGACCTGCGCGAGCGCTGGCAGGTGCTGCAGTGGGTCATGTTCCAGATGGGTCACATCGGGCCGATGCTCGGACAGGCGCATCACTTCCTCGGCTACGCCCCGGAGAAGATCCCCTACGCGATGAATCGCTACAGGAACGAAGCGAACCGCCTGTATGGGGTGCTCGAGCGACGCCTGAACGACTCGCCGCATCTCGCCTGCGCCGAGTACACGATCGCCGACATGGCGGTGATGCCCTGGCTGCGGTTTCCCGAGCGGCAGGGCGTGAACATCGGCGAATTCCCGGCGCTCAAGCGCTGGCGCGACGGCATCGCACAACGGCCTGCGGTGCTGCGCGCACTGCAGGTGCTGGCCGACCGGCGCCGCGCCGGCCCGCATACGGAGAGGGAGCGTGAGGTCCTCTTCGGCGCCACCCAGTATGCCAAGCACTGATTTGGCGGGAAAGGTTGCCTGGATCACGGGCGGCGGCAGCGGCATCGGGCTCGCCGCGGCGCTTGCGCTCGCGAACGCCGGGGTGCATGTGGTCATTTCCGGCCGGACGGCTCGTACCAACGAGCAGGCGCTGAGCGAGATCCAGCGCCGCGGCAGCGCCGAGGCCATCCTGCTCGACGTCTGCGACAAGAAGGCGGTCGCAGCGACCGCCGCCGAGATCGAACGGCGGCATGGCAGGATCGACATCCTCGTCAATAGCGCCGGCACCAACATCGGCGGCGGCAAGCGCAACCTGGCGACCATGACGCTCGAGGGATGGGACGAGGTCGTGGCGGCGAACCTGTCGGGCCTGTTCTATTGCTGCCACGCCGTGATTCCCGGCATGCGCGCGCGTCGGGACGGCCTCGTCATCAACGTGTCGTCGTGGGCCGGGCGCTATGCCAGCCAGCTCACCGGGCCCGCGTACAACGCCACCAAGCGCGCCGTGATCGCAGTCACCGAATCGATCAACATGGAGGAGTGCCGCAACGGCATCCGCGCGACTTCGATCCTGCCGGGAGAAGTGGCGACTCCGATCCTCGAGAAGCGGCCGGTGCCGCCCTCGCCCGAGGAGCGCGCGCGCATGGCGCAGCCCGAAGACCTCGGCGCGGCGATCCTGTTCGTGGCGTCGCTCCCGGCGCGCACCTGCGTTAACGAACTGATCATCAGTCCGACCTGGAACCGCTTTTACACCGGCGGCCTGGAAACGCCCAAGGCTTGATTTTCCTTCGCGTCACCCTGCCGTTCCTGGCGGGGTATTTTCTTTCCTACAACTACCGCGCGGTCAACGCGCTGCTCGGGCCGCTGCTCGCCGAGGAGTTCTCGC
>Ga0155946_1267_pt1 | contig 33150 bp, 25 predicted proteins | sample RifCSPlowO2_02_FD_107600 | JGI IMG/M metagenome (GOLD analysis project Ga0155946, IMG submission 107600) | Betaproteobacteria bacterium RIFCSPLOWO2_02_67_12
TCGGACGATTCTTCGCGCGCCAGCTTGAGCGGCCTGAGAATGCTTTCGCCATCGGCGTGCAGGCGATCGAGATCGAGCTCCGAGTAGTGCCGCACCACTTCGGCGAGCGTGGCGAGGCTGCCGTTGTGCATGTAGGGGGCGGTGAGCGCGACGTTGCGCAAGGAGGGCACCTTGAACTCGCCGAAATTGCGGTGCTCGAGCGCAACGTGCCCGGTCTTGGTCGCAGCGACACCCGAACCGTCGTCACTATGGCGGCCAAGCAGGTTGAGGCGACTCGCCTGCAGCCGCCGGATCCCGCCGTGGCGCCCGGGATCGACTTCGCCGCGGCGCACGAAAAACGGCACGCCGATGTCGTGGAACTCGCCATTGCTGAATCCCGGACCGAGGTGGCAGGCGTTGCAGCGGCCCTTGCCGACGAAGATTTTCAGCCCGCGCTGCGCCTCGAGCGGATAGCGCGCGGCCGCCTCGCGATCGCCGCGCGCGAGCGCGTCCCTGAATTCGTCGAACGCGCTGCGGCCGCTCACCAGGGTTTCCTGGAACGCGGCGAGCGCCTTGCCGATTGCCACCAGCACGTCCTCATCGGGCGCCCCGGCCGATTCGCCGAAGACCCTGCGATAGCGGCAGGCGTATTCGGCGTCGCTGCGCATCAGCGCCGCGGCCTGTGCCGCGCTCGCGCCCATCTCGCGCGGATCGAGAATCGGCCGGATGCTCTGCGCCCAGAGCGAATCGCCGGCACCATCCCAGCCGAACCAGCGGTTCCAGCGCACGTTCAGCACGCTCGGCGTGTTGCGGCTGGCCTCGGCGAGGCCCAGCGCGCGCGCGCGGCCGTCCTGCCAGGCGCGGTACGGCACGTGGCAGCTCGCGCACAGCACCTTGCCGTCCTGTGAGAGCCGTGGTTCGAAAAAAAGCCTCTCGCCCAACTCGATCGCAGCGCGACTTGCCGAAACGCGGTTGGACGCATCCGGCGTCCAGGGCGCCGGCCACGGCCCGTGGCGCAACACCGCGCGCAGCTCATCGGCGCTGAAATCGAGCAGCTGTGCGGCCGCGCTGCCTGCCGCGAGCAGCATCGCCGCAAGCGCCGCGCGTCCGATCACTCGATGCGCACGCTGTGGGCGAGACGCTCGCCGCCCGCCTCGAAAACGAACTCCCAGCGCCCCGGCATGTGAAACAGCAGACCCTGCGCGCGAAAGCGCCCGCCGCCGAGCGCGGCGACGCTCGCCTTGTAGTTCATGCCATGGCGGTGCTCCGGCATCCACGCATCGACGCTCACCATTGCGGGCAGGATCGCACCCGCCTTCGGACAGATCGCGTATTCCAGCGCGAAATGCTCGGCGAGCGCGATGCGCTCAGGCAGGAGGCGAAAGCTCAGCGCGAAACTGGCAGACTCGGCGCGCGCGCCCTGCGGCAATTCGCAACCCTCGGCTGCGCCGCCGAGCGCAAGCGCCGCGATCAGCGCCCGAGCAGGCCGCCGAATAGCGTCTCGCCGTTCTTCCATGCGATGCGCTCCGCGACTTCCGCCGGCAGGTCGGCGAGCCACTGCCGCGACCATTGCGCGTGCTCGACGAGGTAGTGCCAGCGCTCCGGCGTGAAGGTGTCGGTGCCGACGAGGAAGCGGTCGGGAAACTCGAGAAACGCGGCACGCCACTCGGCCGGCACCTTGCCGCCCAAGCCGTGTTCGCTGCGGAACGCGAGATCGGCCCACAGATGGCGGTGCTTGCGCAGCATCTCGCGCACCTTCTCGGGGCGCTCGAAACCGGAATGCGCCCACAGCACGCGCGCGCCGGGGTCCTGCCGGAAAATGCGCTCGACCGCATCGACATCGGAGTGCGCGTGCAGGTAAAGCTGGTGCCGCTTCGCGAGCTGCACCAGGCGCCGCGGTACCGGCAGATCGGCGTCGGCACCGTAGAGGTGGAATTCGCCCAGCGCCACATAGCGGAATTTCTTCAGCCGCTCTTCAAGGTAAACCGGCACCGAATCGTCTCGCACCCAGGTGGAGATTTCGCCGCGCGAGCGGTAGGGGCGCAGGGACGGCAAAACGAGGTCCGGCGCTTCGGCGTACAGCCGCTGCTGGCCGTCGTCGCCCGAGCTCGAAATCAGGGCGCGCTTGAGGCCGGCCTTGCGCAGCAGCGCCACCGCATCCTTGGGCGGCAGCGACTCCCAGGCGTCGTGCGAGTAATGCACGTGGGCGTCGAAAATCGGCAGATCTGCGCCCCAGGCACTCAACGGGATCAGGACTGCTGCGATCAGTGCACGCATCGCCGCGAGTGTACTGTGCTCAGACGTTGAAGCGAAAGTGCATGACGTCGCCGTCGCGCACGACGTAGTCGCGGCCTTCGAGGCGCATCTTGCCCGCCTCTTTTGCGCCCTGCTCGCTGCCGCAGGCAATGTAGTCCTCGCAGGAGATCACTTCGGCGCGGATGAAGCCGCGCTCGAAGTCAGTATGGATGGTTCCGGCCGCCTCCGACGCGGTCTGGCCGATATGCAGCTGCCAGGCGCGTGCCTCGCGCGGACCGGCGGTGAAGAAGGTCTCCAGCCCGAGCATCTTGTAGGCGGCGCGGATAAAGCGGTTCAGGCCGGGCTCCTCCTTGCCCGCATCGGCGAGAAAGAGCTTCTTGTCCTCTTCCGACATGTCGGCGATCTGCGCTTCGAGCGCGGCGCAGATCGCGACCGCCTCGGCGCCCTCGTCGCGGGCGTGCTGCTCGAGCGCCGCGAGCATCGGGTTGTCGGCGAAACCGTGCTCGGCGACGTTGGCGACGTACAGCGTCGGCTTCATCGTGAGCAGGAACATCGGAGCGAGCACGGCCCGCTCCTCTTTCGTCCACGGCACGGACCGGGCCGGCTTCACCTGGTCGAGCGCGGCTCGCGCTTTTTCGAGCACGGCGACAAGGCGTTGCGCCTCCTTGTCGCCGCCGGTCTGCGCGACTTTGGCGACCTTCGCGAGTTGCTTTTCGACGCTCTGCAGGTCGGCGAGCGCAAGCTCGGTGCTGATGGTCTCGATGTCCGACACCGGATCGACGCGGCCCGTGACATGCACCACGTTCTCATCGATGAAGCAGCGCACCACCTGCGCGATCGCGTCCACCTCGCGAATGTGCGATAGGAACTGGTTGCCCAGGCCCTCGCCCTTGGAGGCGCCCGCCACCAGGCCGGCGATGTCGACGAATTCCACTGCGGCGGGCACCACGCGCTGGGGCTTCACGATCGCGGCAAGCGCGTCGAGCCGCGGATCGGGCACCTGGACGATACCGATGTTGGGCTCGATGGTGCAGAAGGGGTAGTTCTCGGCGGCGATCGCCGATTTGGTCAGCGCATTGAAAAGCGTCGACTTGCCGACGTTCGGCAAGCCGACGATGCCGCAGCGCAGGCTCAACCCTTGTCCTTGGTGTGCAGCTTGAGCATCGCCCCCTGCAGGTCGCCGGCAAGGCACAGCGGCAGCACCTGCAGCGCGTTGTCGATGGCGCCATCGATCGCGGCGCGGTCTTCGGACGAGGGCTTGTGCAGGACGTAGTCGTGCACCAGGTCCTTGTCCCCGGGATGGCCGATGCCCAGGCGCAGGCGCCAATACTCGTGCGAGCCGAGCTTCTGCGAGATGTCGCGCAGGCCGTTATGACCCGCGATGCCGCCGCCCAGCTTCATTTTCGCCACGCCGGGCGCGAAATCGAGCTCGTCGTGGGCTACCAGGATTTCCTCGGGCGCCAGCTTGAAGAATCCTGCCAGCATGAACACCGCGTGGCCGCTCGCGTTCATGTATGTCTGCGGCACCAGCAGCCACGCACCGCTCGCCGCGTGACGGCCGACGAGCGCCTGGTACTTGGCCTCCTTGCGCAAGACGATACCGCAGGACACGGCGAAGCGCTCGACGAGCCAAGAGCCCGCGTTGTGCCGCGTGCGCTCGTACTCTTTGCCCGGGTTGCCCAGGCCTACGATGAGTCGGATGGTCATAAGAAGTGCAGCATGCGGCGCGCGGGGCGCCGCATGAGATGCGCCAGGATCCCCTTACTTCTTCTCTTTCTTCTCGCCGCCCTTGTCTGCGGCTTCCTCGGTCTTCTCGGCAGGCTCGGCCTGCTCCGTCGTCGGCACTTCGGATGCCGCCGGCACGGCTTCGGCCGCCGCCGTTTCTTCCTCCTCGGTCACCAGCGCCGGGACGATGAGCGTCGCCACCACCGGGTTCTCGTCCCGGTGCAGCACCGGCTCGACGCCCTTGGGAAACTTGAGATCCTTGGCATGGATCGAGTCGCCCACCTTCATCGCGCCCAGGTCGACCTCGATGAACTCCGGCAGGTCGTCGGGCAGGCAGCTGATGTCGATTTCGTTGACGACGTGGTTCGGCACCCCGCCCTGCTCCTTGACGCCAGGCGAAGTCTCGGCGTTGAAGAAATGCAACGGCACTTTCATGTGGATCTTGCGGTCGCGCAGCACGCGCTGGAAGTCGACGTGCTGCACCTGGGCCTTGAACGGATGCATGTTGTAGGCGCGCAGCAGCACCGGCTCGATGGCGCCGTCCAGCTTGACCGTCAGGATCGAAGCGTGGAACTTCTCGTTGCCGAGGTTCTGGTACAGCTCCTTGTGATCGAGCACGATGTTGACCGGGTCTGCGGTGCCGCCATAGATGATGCCCGGGACCTTGCCCGAGCGGCGCAGACGGCGGCTCGCACCCGTTCCGTGCACCTCGCGCCTCTCAGCGCTGATTTCGAATTTCATGGTCGTACTCCTGTCTTGGAATCCGCCGGCACCGCGACCAGTCGCCGGCGGGGTTGAGAAAAAGTCGTGACTCCGGAATCGGCTGGTCCCTATTCGATGAACAGCGAACTCACCGAGTCCTCGGTGTAAATCCTGAGAATCGTCTCCGCCAGCAGCCCGGCCACCGATAGCTGGCGGATCGTGGCGCAGCGGCGCGCATCCTCGCGCAACGGGATCGTGTCGGTCACCACCAGCTCGTCGAGGTCGGAGGCCGCGATGCGCTCGACCGCGCTGCCGGAGAGCACCGGATGGGTGCAATAGGCCACGACCTTGGTGGCCCCTTCTTCCTTGAGCACCTGCGCCGCCTTGCACAGCGTTCCGGCCGTGTCCACCATGTCGTCCATGATGACGCAGGTGCGCCCCTTCACCTCGCCGATCACGTTCATCACCTCGGTGACATTGGCCTTGGGACGGCGCTTGTCGATGATCGCCAGATCGGATTCCAGGCGCTTCGCCAGGGCGCGCGCGCGCACCACGCCGCCGACGTCGGGCGAGACCACGATCAGGTCGTCGTAGCGCTGCTTCCAGACGTCGCCGAGCAGCACCGGAGCGGCGTAAATGTTGTCCACGGGAATGTCGAAGAAGCCCTGGATCTGGTCGGCGTGCAGGTCCATCGTCAGCACGCGCGCCACGCCCACCGAGGCGAGCATGTTGGCGACCACCTTGGCGCTGATCGCGACACGCGCCGAGCGCGGCCGCCGGTCCTGCCGCGCGTAACCGAAATACGGGATCGCGGCGCTGACGCGCGCGGCCGACGAACGCTTGAGCGCGTCCACCATCACCATCAGTTCCATCAGATTGTCGTTGGTCGGCATGCAGGTCGACTGCAGCACGAACACGTCCTTGCCGCGCACGTTCTCCAGGATCTCGATCAGCACCTCGCCGTCGGAGAAGCGGTCGACGATCGCGCGCCCGAGCGACAGGTTGAGATGCTTCGCCACCTCCTGCGCGAGGCGCGGATTGGCGTTTCCGGTGAACACCATCAGGCGCTCGAGCGGCATCGCAGCCATGTTCGTTTCTAGTCCAGTTCGCGTTGTCAGGTGGCTGGGGAGCCAGGATTCGAACCTGGGAATGCCGGAATCAAAATCCGGTGCCTTAGACCAGCTTGGCGACTCCCCACCCGTCAAACCTTTCAGTTCGCCCAGTCGTGCAGCGGGTGATGCTCCAGGCCGCGAGCCACAAAGCCCTGCATGCCGCCGGGCAATTCCGCGAGCAGCGCGCGCGCCTCCTCGCTGCTCTCGAACTCCGCAAACACGCAAGCGCCCGAGCCCGTCATGCGCGCATCACTGCGGCGCCTGCGCAGCCAGTCCAGATGCGTGCCGATCTCGGGGTGCCGGCGCACGGCAACGGCTTCCAGATCGTTGTTTCCCAAGCCGCGGAAAAAGGGCGGTATTCTGAGTGCTTTCGTGTTACGTGTCAATGTGTTATCGCTGAAGATGGACGCCGTGGCGACATTCACGGGCGGCACCAGCACCAGATACCAGGCACTTGGCAGCGGCAGCGCCGTGAGCTGCTCGCCGAGCCCTTCGCCGAGCGCGTTCCGGCCGAACACGAACAGCGGCACGTCGGCGCCGAGCTGCAAGCCGAGCCGCATCAATGCCGCGCGGGATAGCCCCGTATTCCACAGGCGGTTGAGCACCAGTAACACGGTTGCTGCGTCCGATGAGCCGCCGCCCAGTCCGCCGCCCAGCGGCAGGTCTTTCTCGACGCACAGGTCTGTGCCCTGCGGCGTCCCGGTCTCGGTCTTCAGGAGGCGTGCCGCGCGAATGCACAGATCATCTTCCGGCGCGATGCCCGGCAGGGGCCGATCGCGGCGGATCTCGCCGTCGGCACGCAAGCGGATTCGCACCCGATCCTGTCGGTCGATCAGCCGGAACACGGTCTGCAGCTCGTGCATGCCATCGTTGCGACGGCCGAGCACGTGCAGGAGCAGGTTCAGCTTGCCGGGAGCGGGAAACCACTCGACGGCGGGTGTCATTTCCACTCCGCGATGGCGAGCCGCAATTCGATTCCGGGATAGACGAGCGTCAGCCGCGAGGGCAGCAGACCGTCCTCGCGCCAATCCAGATACTCGATCGTCCAGCCGGACTGCTTCAGCTCGGCAAGGCGCCCGTTTACACCGCGCCGCGCTTCGAATTCCCCGGCACCCGGGCGCGCCTGCACCCAATCGGCGAGGCCATCGAGCGGCAGCCGGAAACCGAGTACCTGTTCGGTCAGCGATTCGGCATCGACCGCGCGATGCTCCTGGCCATCGGGCGCCGTCAGCACCACGCTGCCGCCGGTGCGCACGATGCGGGCGACTCCCTGCCCGAGCGAGGTCGTGATCAGCAACTCGTCGCCCAAGCGACCGTGGCGCCAGGCAATGTTGCCCGTTGTCGCCTCGTCGCGGAAACGCACCGCGATACGGCCCGCGAGCTCGAACTGCAGATCGGCGGCCGGCAAGGACATCTGCATCCCGGCGCAGGCCGATACGAACAGCGCTGCAGCGAGCGCCAGAACGCGGGACGCCGGCGGACACTTCACTTCCTGAGACGCTTGATGGTGTTTTGCAGCGTTGCGTTTTCCGGACTGGCTTCGGCCGCCTCCTTCCAGACGCGCTCGGCTTCGACGCGCTCCCCCATCACCCAGAGGACCTCGCCCAGGTGTGCGCCGATTTCGCCATCCTGGCGGTTGCGCCAGGCGCGACGCAGATAATCCGCGGCCCCCGTCAAGTCGCCCATGCGGTACAGCACCCAGCCCATCGAGTCGATGATGAAATGGTCGTCGGGCGAGATCTGGAGGGCCCGCTCGATCAGCTTGCGCGCCTCCGGCAGGCGCTCGTTGCGCTCGGCCAGCGAGTAGCCGAGCGCGTTGTAGGCGTGGGCATGATTCGGCCGCGCCTGGATCAGCTTGCGCAGGTTCGCCTCGAGCACATCGACCCGCTCCAGCTTCTCCGCGGTCAGCGCGTGGTCGTACAACAGGTCCGGCTGGTCAGGATTGCTTTCGAGCGCGCCGCCGAGCAGATCGAAAGCCTCGCGATGCCGGTTGGCTTCGCGCAGCAGCTGCGCTTCGGCGATCAAATACTGCACCTGGTGCTCGCCACCGGAGCCGGCGCTGCGCAGGAAGGTGCGCGCTTCCTCCAGGCGCCCCTGCTTGGCGAGCACGTTGGCGGTTCGCAGTCGCGCCTGCAGCGCCTGCTCGCCGCGCTGGATGCTCTGGTACCACTCGATGGCGCGCGGCCAATCCTTCTGCTCCTCCGCCAGTTGCCCCAGCGTAAGTCGCACGCCGTCGGCGTCGCGATGGCCGAGTTCGAGCAGCCGCTTCAGATTGGTCTCGGCAATTGCATACTCCTTGGCCTGCAGCGCGAGCAGGCCAACGCCGTAGATCGCCTCCCGGTCATCCTTGTGGATTGCCAGCAGCGCCTGGAACTGCGCACGCGCCTCGGGATAGCGCTTCTCGCCGACCAGCAGGCGGGCGAATCCGAGCCGCGCATCGCGCGTCTTCGGGAACCGTTCCACGAACCCGGCCAGGCGCTGCAATGCCGCCTCAGGCGACTTGCGCCGCAGGAGCTGCGCTTCGTACAGCACGGCGTGCTCCCAGTCCGGCCGCAATTCAGCGGCGCGCCCGAGTTCGCCGAGCGCCAGGGCCTCATCGTTGGCCGCCACCGCCGCCTGCGCCACCGCGAAATGCGCCTCGGGCAATTGAGGGTAGCTCTGCGCCACGCGCTGCACCACCCTCAGGTTGACGGCTTTGTCCGGGTTCTGCGCCAGCAGCTGGCCAAGCTGCATGAGGCCGCCGGCCGCACCGTTGCCTTCACCCGCCAGCAGCTTGGCGATGTACGGCTCGGCCTCGTCGACGCGGCGCGCGCTGACGAGCAGCACGCTGAGCATGCGCAGCGCCTGTGCCGACTGCGGGTCGGCAGCGTGCCAGACACGCGCCGCTTCGAGCGCGAGTTTCGGTGCGCGCGCGTAGTTCGCGATCTCGACCGCGCGCCGCGCGATGCGCGGATCGTGGGTGCGCTTGGCCAATTCGAGGTAGGTCTTCGCTGCCAGCGCAGGATCGCCGCGCTGCGCCGCGATCTCTCCGAGCAGCAACTGGTAGAGCATCGGCTCGGTGAGGTCTTGCAGCGGCAGTTTCTCCGCGGCCTGCGGCTCCACGGCAGCGGCTGACGCAGGCGCGTCTTCGTCCTCGTCATCGGGCTCCGCGACCGTGGTCTGCGCCAGGACGTTGAATGCAGCGAGCGCCGCAAGCAGCGCGATCAGGACACGAAACGGCATGGGCTGCTCAGTGTAGGTATATTTGATGCCCTGCACAAGCAAGGGGACCCGTGCCGGAACTGCCTGAAGTCGAGGTTACGCGCCGCGGCATCGCGCCGCATCTGATCGGGCGCAGGATCGCAGCGGTCACCGTGCGCGAGCCGCGCCTGCGCTGGCGCGTGCCGGTGTCGGTGGCGCGGCTGGCGGGTCACACGGTGCGCGCGGTCAAGCGGCGCGGCAAGTATCTGTTGATCGATTGCGGCGCCGGCCACCTGATCGTGCACCTCGGCATGTCCGGCAGCCTGCGCCTGGTGGATCCGCTCGCGCCCCCCGGCAAGCACGATCACGTCGATCTCGCGTTTGCCGGCGAACGCGATCGCCCAGGGTACGGGCGCATGCTCCGCCTGCGCGACCCGCGGCGCTTCGGCGCCGTGCTCTGGACCGAGGCGCCGCCCGAAGCGCACCCGCTGCTTCGCGATCTCGGCATCGAGCCCCTGTCGCGCGCGTTCGATGCGCGCCGCCTGCACGCGCTCACGCGAGCGCACCGCACCTCGATCAAGCAGTTCCTGATGGACGGGCGGCGCATCGTCGGTGTCGGAAACATCTATGCGTCGGAAAGCCTCTTTCTGGCCGGCATCCGCCCGCAGACCGCGGCGCGGCGCCTGTCGCCCGCGCGCTGCGCCCGGCTCGCCGCAGCGATCAGGCAGACGCTGCGCGCGGCGATCCGCGCGGGCGGCTCGACACTGCGCGATTTCGTCGGCGGCGACGGCGAGCTGGGATGTTTCCAGATGCGCCATTGGGTCTACGGCCGCGCCGGCGTGCCGTGCCGGCGTTGCGGCGCGCTCATTCGGCGCCTGGTGCAGGGTCAGCGCGCGACGTATTACTGCCCGCGCTGCCAGCGCTAGGCGCGGGAGGCGGTGCGCCCTTGCATTTCTACATCTCTGCGCTTTTCTTGGGGATCGCGTGCGATCCCCAAGAAAAGCGCAGAACCGGGGCGTCAAGAACTCGCGTTGCCACGACCACTCGTCGCATCGAGCCGCAGTGCGAATTTGATTTGCCCCATGTCTCGGGTTCTTTGAGGGATCGCAAGCGATCCCTCAAAGAAGCCGAGAGATATGAAAATCAAAATCGCGTGCGCGCTGATTTGCAGCGCGGCCGCCTACCCTCCGAGCGACTTCACCTTCTCGGCCAGCTTGGCGCACACGTAGGGGTGAACGAACTTCGAGACATCGCCGCCGAGCGTGGCGATCTCCCGCACCAGCGTCGCCGAGATGAACATGTGCTGCTCCGACGGCGTGAGAAAAATCGTTTCCACGTCCGGAAAAAGATTGCGGTTCATCCCGGCGAGCTGGAACTCGTATTCGAAATCGGACACCGCGCGCAGCCCGCGCACGATGGCGCGCGCGCCTTGCTTGCGCGCGAAATCGATCAGCAGGCCGCTGAACCCCACCACGGTCACGTTGTCGAAACCCGCCAGCACCGTGCGCGCCATGTCGATTCGCTCGTGCAGGCTGAAGAACGGCCGTTTGGCGCGGCTGTCGGCGATGCCCAGCACGATCGTCTCAAACAGCGTCGAGGCGCGCCGCACCAGTTCCTCGTGGCCGCGCGTCAGCGGATCAAACGTTCCCGGATACACCGCTCGGATCATGTGCGCCCCATTGCAGCAGTTGATAACTCACTTCGCCGGCGCGTCCGCGCCGCAACTCGTGCCACGGCGCCGAAGCCGCCACCGGCCGCGGCCCCTCGACATAGACTCGCGCCCCCGGCGCAAGGCGCGGCGGCAGGCGCAAGGCCACCGCCGGCCACGCATTCTGCCTGAACGGCGGATCGACGAAAACCACGTCGAAGCTCGCGCGCGAGCGCTCCAGAAAGCGCAGCGCGTCGTCGGCGACGATCTCGACCTGGCGGGCGCCGAGCGCGGCGCGGTTGCGCTCGAGCTGCGCCAGCGCGGCGCGATCGTGTTCGACCAGGATCACCAGCCGCGCGCCTCGCGAAACCGCCTCGAATCCGAGCGCACCGCTGCCAGCGTACAGATCGAGACACGCCAGAGCGTGCAGATCCTGGCCGAGCCAGTTGAACAGCGTCTCGCGCACGCGATCCGGCGTCGGCCGCAACTGCGGCCGCAGCGCGACGCCGATCAGCCGGCGGCGGTGCTCGCCGGCGATGATGCGCACGTGTCCGCGCCGCGCGGACGACGGGTTGCCTTTGCTAGAATTCACGCATCCATGTTAGCAGCGACTTCCTGGGCGGCGCGGCTCAAGGCGGGTCTGGCGCGCACGCGCCAGGCGCTCGGCGGAAGCCTCGACGGGCTGCTGCGACGCCGGGTCGTCGACGATGCGCTTTTCGACGAGCTTGAAGCGACGCTGATCATGGCTGACTGCGGGGTCGAGGCGGCGGCCGCGCTGATTGGCCGCCTGCGCAGCCGCGCCCGCAGGGAGCGCGTCGAGGATGGTGCGGCGCTCAAGCAGGCGCTGAAAGCCGAGCTGCTCGCGCTGCTGGCGCCGCTCGAGCGTGCGTTCGACGCGACCCGGGCAAAGCCCTTCGTCATCGTGATGGCCGGCGTCAACGGCTCGGGCAAGACCACCTCGATCGGCAAGCTGGCCAAATGGCTGCAGACGCAGGGCCGCAGCGTGATGCTCGTCGCCGGCGATACGTTTCGCGCCGCGGCGCGCGAGCAGCTCGCGGCCTGGGGCGAGCGCAACGGCGTTCCGGTGATCGGCCAGCAGGGCGGCGATCCGGCTGCGCTGATGTTCGACGCCGTCAACGCGGCGCAGGCACGCGGCATCGATGTCCTGATCGCCGATACCGCGGGCAGGCTGCCTACCCAGCTTCACCTGATGGAGGAGATCCGCAAGGTGAAACGCGTGGTGGCGAAGGCGCTGCCAGGGGCGCCGCACGAAGTGCTGCTGGTGCTCGACGCGAACACCGGCCAAAACACGCTGGCGCAGGTACGCGCATTCGACGCGGCGCTCGAACTTACCGGGCTGGTCATGACCAAGCTCGACGGCACCGCCAAGGGCGGCGTGGTATGCGCGATCGCGCAGGCGCGCGCGGCCGACCCTCGCCAGCGGCGGCTGCCGCTTTTTTTTGTCGGCGTGGGCGAAGGCATCGACGACCTGCGTCCGTTCACGGCACGCGACTTCGTCGAGGCGCTCGTTGATTAGCTTCTCGGACGTCTCGAAGCGCTACCCCGGCGGCCAGGAGAGCCTGACGGAGGTGACGTTCACCCTCGAGCCCGGTGAATTCGCGTTCGTCGCGGGGCGCTCTGGCGCCGGGAAGTCGACGCTCCTCAAGCTGATCCCGGCGATCGAGCGGCCGAGCTCCGGGATCGTGCTGGTGAACGGACAGAACGTCGGTGCGCTGCGGCGCGCCGCCTTGCCCTACCTGCGGCGCAATCTCGGCCTCGTGTTCCAGGATCAGAAGCTGCTTTACGATCGCAGCGTGTTCGACAATGTCGCGCTGCCGCTCGCCTTCAGCGATCACTCGCCCAGGGAAGCCGCCCGCCGCGCACGCGCGGCGCTCGACAAGGTGGGTTTGCTCGGACGCGAACGCGCCAACCCGGTGCAGCTCTCGGGCGGCGAGCAGCAGCGGCTGGCGATCGCGCGCGCCGTGGTGAATCGTCCCGCGACCCTGGTCGCGGATGAGCCGACCGCCAACCTGGACGCCGAATCGGCGCGAGCCATACTGCAGATCTTCTTCGCCTTCAACCAGGTCGGGGTCACGGTGCTGATCGCGACCCACGACGAGGCGCTGCTCGAAGGCTGTGCGCGCCGCGTGCTGCGCCTCGCCGGCGGGCACTTGCTGTCGTGATGCGAACCTGGCTCAGGCACCATTGGCAGGCGCTGGCGCTGGCGCTCTCCAAGCTGCTCGCCCACAAGCCGGCGACGCTGCTCAACGCAATCGTGATCGGAGTCGCACTCGCGCTTCCGGCGAGCGGCTACACGCTGCTCGCGAACCTGCTCGGCGTGACGCAACGGTTCGCGCCGCAACCGCAGCTGTCGCTGTTTCTGCGCCTCGAGACGACCCGGCCGGAGCTCGACGCCGTTCGCGCCCGGCTCAGGGCCGATGCACGCATCGCGGCGGTTCGCTTCGTATCGCGCGACCAGGCGCTCAAAGGCCTGCGCGCCACCGAGGGATTGGCCGACGTGGCCGCCGCACTCGGCCAGAATCCGCTGCCCGACGCGTACGTGGTCCGCGCGCACGACCTCGCGCCCGATGCGCTCGACGCGCTCGCAAGCGATCTGCGCAAGATTCCCGGTGTGGCCCATGTCCAGCTGGATTCCGCCTGGGCGCGCCGGCTGGCGGCCATCGCCGCGACCGGGCGCATTGCGACCGGCCTGCTCGCCGCCCTGCTGGCCGTGGGCCTGATTGCCGTCACCTTCAATACGATCCGCCTGCAGATCCTGACGCATGCCGAGGAAATCGAGGTCTCGCGGCTCATTGGCGCTACCGACGGCTATATCGCGCGACCGTTCTACTACCTCGGCCTGTTGCAGGGCGTAGCCGGTGGCCTCGTCGCGCTCGCGATTCTTTGGCTCGCAATCGCGGTTCTGAATCTCGGCGTGCAGGACCTGGCCGATTCCTACGGGTCGGCGTTCCGCCTGACCCTCCTGGGCGCTGGCGACGCGTGCGCCATGATCGGGTTCGCCGGGCTACTGGGCTGGCTGGGAGCGTATTTGTCAGTAAGCAAACACTTACGTCAAATAAGCTGATCAGTTGCAGGTAGTTATAGAATTTCCCGGGGAACTACAGGTCCGATTAGCACTCTAATTCGCCGAGTGCTAAGATAGGCGCGAAGGAGAGACCCCAGTGAGTACCCAGATGGCTTTGCCGATGACCGTACCGGTCCCGATGGCCGCCGGAAGTCTGGAAGCGTATATCCAGACAGCGAGTCGTTTTCCCATCCTGAGCGCCGAGGACGAGCAAGAGCTGGCACGCCGCTTTCGCCAGCAGGGCGACCTGGACAGCGCACGCCAGTTGGTGCTTTCCCACCTGCGGCTCGTCGTTGCCGTGGCGCGCGGCTATCTAGGCTACGGCCTGCCGCACGCCGACCTGATCCAGGAAGGCAACATCGGCCTGATGAAGGCGGTCAAGCGCTTCGACCCCGAGCGCGGCGTGCGCCTGGTGTCGTTCGCGATCTATTGGGTCAAGGCCGAGATCCACGAATACATCCTGCGCAACTGGCGCCTGATCAAGGTCGCAACCACCAAGGCGCAACGGAAGCTCTTTTTCAACCTGCGCTCGATGAAACAGGGGCTCGCGCCGCTCAACCGCGAGGAGATCCGCCGCGTCGCGGCTGCCCTCAAGGTCAAGCCCGAGGAAGTCGTCGAAATGGAAACGCGCCTCGCCGGCCGCGACGTGGCGTTCGAGGCTGACGACAGCGACGACGAGGCCTATGCTCCGGTGCACTATCTGGCGGTGGATCCCGAGTCGGAGCCCTCACGCATCCTGGAGGCGAAGGAGAACGAGAGCGCCGGCGCCGCCGGCCTGCGCAGCGCGCTGGCCGTGCTCGACCCCCGCAGCCGGCGCATCGTCGAAGCGCGCTGGCTGAAGGAAAAGAACGCCGCGACGCTGCACGACCTCGCCGCCGAGTTCAAGGTCTCGGCCGAGCGCATCCGGCAGATCGAGGCCAAGGCGCTGGAGAGAATGCGCAAGGCGATCGCGGCGCAGGATCCACAGCTCCGGCTGGCGAGACCCGCAGCGGCCTAGCCCCGCCTCCTGGGTCACGCCGAACGCCCGCCCGCGCGGCCGTTTTTCCCTGGTGGCCCGGCCCGTCCTGCCTCATGGCGCGCGGATCTGCGGCATTGATGACGCGTGCTGTTGCAGCAGGGTGGCAAACATCTCCGCCGACATCGGCTTGTTGAAATAGTAACCCTGCACCGCGTCGCAGGCGTGTTCGCGCAGGAAATCCGCCTGCTCCTGCGTCTCGACACCTTCCGCGACGACGGTGAGGCTGAGGGACTTGCCCATCGCGATGATCGCCTCGGTCACCGCCTTGTCCTCGGGGTTTCCGATCACATCGTGAATGAGGGAGCGATCCACCTTGAGCGTATCGACGGGATAGCGCTCGATTTGAGCGTACCCCATTCCAAAATCATCCAGAGCCAGCCGCACCCCCAGGCGCTTGATCGCGCCGAGCACCTCGATCGCCCGCTCGGAATCGCGCATCACCACGCTTTCGGCCACCTCGAGCTCCAGCAGATCCGCTGGCATGCCGCTCTGCTCCAGCGCGCCGCTGATGTGCTCGATCAGAGAGTCATCGTTGAACTGCCGCGCGGACAGCTTGACCGCCATGCACAGGTGCGCGAGACCCGCGCGCTGCCAGGCAACGTTCTGCGCACAGGCAGTGCGCAGCACCCACCGGCCGATGGGCACCATCAGGTCGGTTTCCTCGGCGATCGGGATGAAGCGCGCAGGCGCCACGATTCCCAGGTCGGGATGCTGCCAGCGCAATAGCGCTTCCACCCCGGTGACCTGCCCGGTCCTGAGGTCCAGTCTCGCCAGGTATCGCAGGGATAGCTCGTGTTGTTCCAGGGCGCCGCGCAAGCCCGTCTCCAGCGCGAGGCGCTCGAGCGACGGCACCGGGGTGTCCACGGAGTAGAACTGGAAATTGTTCTTGCCCTTGTCCTTGGCCAGGTACATGGCGATGTCGGCGTGCTTCATCAGCGATGGCTCGTCTTGCGCGTCGGCCGGGAACATGCTGATCCCGATGCTCGCCGTCACCCGGCAATCCCGTCCGTGGATGCGAATCGGCCTGAGGATGGCGGCGAGGACTTTGCGTGCGACCGCGCTGACTTGATCGGCATCGCCGACTTCCGCGGTCAGCAGCACGAACTCGTCGCCGCCCAGTCTGGCGACGACGTCGCTCGCCCGGAGGCACCCGGCCAGCCGCACACCGATCTCCTTGAGCAGCGTGTCGCCCGCCTCGTGGCCGAGCGTGTCGTTGACGATCTTGAAGCGATCCAGATCGATGAACAGCACCGCAAACGCGTGCCCGTAACGGCGTGCCGTGTGGATCGCGAAGTTCATCAGCTCGCTGAACATCGCGCGATTCGGCAGGGCCGTCAGCGCGTCGTGGGTCGCCTGGTAACAGATGCGCTCGTCAGTCTGCTTGCGCCGCAAAAACTGGCCGATCTGGCTGCCGATGATGCACACGGCCTGCAGCAGCCGCGCGTCGGGATCGCGCAATTGACGCGTGGCGAAATCGAACACGCCCAGCACCTTGCCGCCGGAGGCCGCCGCAAATCGGAACGCCCCGCGCAGTCCGGTCTCCTGGGCGAGCTCCTTGCGCAGCACACGCGGATCTTGAGTGACATCGGCGACCCACAGCGGCTGACCCGTCTGCCATACCGTGCCGATCAGGCCGACGCCGCGGCGAAAGACCACGCCGCGGGATTCCTCGATGAAGCGCGCGGTAACGGTCTCGGCACCCGGTGCGACCCAGAAGGCATCGGGCCGCAGCACATCGGCATCTTCGTCCACGCGCCAGTATTGTCCGTACTCCCAGGATTCCGTTTCGCAGATTGCCTGGATCGCCGCCTGCAGTGCCATTTTCACGCTGTCCGCGTCCGCAAGGCAAAGCGTTACGGCGTGCTCCAGCCGGAGCAACTGCTCGGCGCGCCGGCTCGCCGTGACGTCCCTCGCGATACCGCAATATCCCTTGAATCGTCCCGCGGCATCGAAGCGCGGCTGCCCGCTGGCGCTGGCGTAACGCAACGCCCCCGACTCGCCGGTGCGCTTGACGATGAGGTCGGCGAAAGGTTGTCTCGCATGCAGGGTGGCCCAGTGCCCGTCCCAGCTGCCACCGTCTCCATCCGGGACCGCACCGTGGTCCCAAAGCGCCCTGCCGACAAAGACCTGCGGGTCCATCCCCAGCAGTTCCGGCCCCTCGCCCGTGATCAGGACAAAGCGGTGCTCCTCGTCCTGCTCCCAGTACCAGTCGACCGAAAGCGCGAGCAGGCTTTTCAGGCGCTGCTCGCATTCGTGCAAGGTGCGAGCCGGGACTTCGGTCTCGCCTCCCCTGTTCTTTCCGCCCGTTCTCACGGCGCCTCGCGCAAACGTGCCCGTTCCGGATTCACCTTTCCTTGTGCCCTCTCGCCCGGCGCGGCCGCTTTCAGCAGCGCCGTCATCTCCTCGAAGGGCAGCGGCTTGCTGAAGAGGTAACCCTGCATCTGGTCGCAACGCAGCAGCCGCAGCATCTTCGCCTGCTCTTCGGTCTCGACGCCTTCAGCGACCACGATCAGCCTGAGCGAATGCGCCAGTGAAATGATGGTGCGCACGAGCGTCGCCGCGTCCGCGTTGTCGAGCATCGTGATGATGAACGAGCGATCGATCTTGAGCGTCTGCAGCGGCAGTTTGGCGAGGTAGGCGAGCGACGAATGGCCGGTGCCGAAATCGTCGATCGCGATGTCCATACCCAGGTCGCGGACCGCCTTCAGCTTCGCGATGTTGCTCTCGATGTCGTGCATGACGAGGCTCTCGGTGATCTCCAGATCGATTCCGGGGCGCGCCGCGCCGTCCTTGATCGCGTGAGCCAAGACAGCGACGAAATCCTCCTGGCGCAACTGGATCGCGGAAACATTGACCGAGACGCGCGGCGCCGGCAGCCCCTGGTCGTGCCAGCGCAGGTGATCCGCGACCGCCTTGCGGAGCGCCCAGGCGCCGACCTCCACGATCATGCCGGCTTCCTCGAGCATCGGAATGAACTGCGCCGGCGGGACCAGGCCCCGCTCCGGGCTGATCCAGCGCAGCAGCGCCTCGGCGCCGGCGATATTGCCGTTCTCGAGGTCCACCTTGGGCTGGTAGTGCAGCGCGAATTCGTCCCGCTCCAGCGCCTTGCGCAGGTGGCTCTCGAGCGCCAACTTCTCGAGCGCCCGGGTATTCATGACGGCGTTGTAATACTGATAGCCGTTGCGTCCCTGCTGTTTCGCGTGGTGCATCGCGCTACCGGCGCCTTTGCGCAGGCTGTCGGCGTCCTTGCCGTCGAGCGGGTAGACCGCGATGCCGATGCATGCGCTCGCCACGATCTCGTTGCCGTCCAGATCGAACGGCCGCGCGAGCGCTTCGAGGATGCGGCGCGCGACGTTGGCGGTGTCCTGGGCCCGGTGAACCCCGTCGAGCAGCACGCTGAATTCGTTGCCGCCCTGGCGCGCGACGAAGTAATTGGCCTCGTTGCGGTCACTGAGAGCGACGAAGTCGGTCTGGCGCAGGGTCCTGGCGAGACGGTTTGCGGTTTCCTGCAGCAGCAGGTCGCCGGCTTCGTAACCGAGCGTGTCGTTGATGCGCTGGAAGCGGTCGAGGTCGAGCGAAAGCACCGCGAGCACGCCGCCGCCGCGCTCGGCCCGCGCGATGGCGCGGCCCAATTGCTCCTTGAACAGGCTCCGGTTCGGCAGCCCGGTCAGGCTGTCGTACAGCGCGAGCTGGTGGATCCGCTCTTCGACGCGCTTGCGCTCGGTGATGTCCTGGGCGGTCCCCTCGATGCGCGCCGGCACGCCAAAGCCGTCGCATTGGACTTCTCCCTGCGCATGCACGACGCGGATGCTGTCGTCCGGGCGCATGACGCGGAAGTCCGCGTTGAACCGCTCTCGCCGCTGCAGGGCCGTGTCCAGCGCCTCGTCGACGACCGGCCGGTCGTCCGCGTGCAGCAGCTGGAGGAGGGATTCGCGCGAGGCAGGCAACTGCTCCCGCGTGCGACCGGTCATGCGGTAAATCTCGTCCGAGCACTGGATCTCGCCGGTCGCCAGGTTCCATTCCCAGTGCCCGAGTTTTGCGATGCGCTGCGCATTGGTGAGCCGCGCCCGGCTCTGCGCGAGGTCGAGAAACGCCCGGCTCGCGCGCAGCAGGTAACGCACCCGGTGGACCAGCATCGGCCAGGCGATCGGCTTGGTGATGAAGTCGGTGGCGCCGACTTCGAAGGCACGGTTGATCGAGGCGGAATCGTCCAACCCGGTCATCATCAGCACCGGGATGTGCGCGCCTGCTTCGAGCACGCGCAGTGCCTTGCAGGCCCCGTAGCCGTCGAGCACCGGCATCATGACGTCGAGCAGGACGATGTCCGGCCGCAGCCGCTCGAACGCCGACAGGCCGGCGAGGCCGTCATTCGCCTCCTCCACGGCGAAGCCGCCCTGCTCGAGCGTTTCGCGCGCGAGCACGCGGGTGATGCTGTCGTCGTCGACGACCAGAACGAGTTGCGTGGCGTTGGAAGTACTCATGGCTGTGGCTCCGTATGGGTGAGCGCCGCCCGGGTTGCGGCGGCCTGTTCCGCCAGCGCGGCGCGGACGCGGGCGTATTCGATTTCGATCCGGTTGAGCGCGTGTTCGACTTCCGCCAGGTTCCCGGCACGCGCGCGGGCTTCCATGTCTTTGCACAGCCCCGCGAGCCGCAGCGCCCCCACGGTCGCACTGCTCGACTTGAGCGTATGGGCGGCGCGCTGCAGCACGCCGCTGTCCCCGGCCGCAATCGCCTCGCGCATCGACTGCGCGAGGCGCGGCGCATCGTCGAGATAGCATGCAACGACTTTGTCCAGGAGGCTGGGCGCGCCGGAGCGCTGCAGCGCACGGATTTCGTCGAGCGCCTTCGGATCGATCGCTGCTGCGCCCACGGTCTCATCCGCGGCAGGCGCAGCCGGCGCCGGCGTTGCGGGTCCGGGCGAATGCACCTCGGACAAGCGCGCATTGCCGTGCTTGACCCAGTTCGTCAATACGCTCCAGAGCTGGCTCTTGCCGAACGGCTTGGCCAGATAATCGTCCATGCCGGCAGCGACGCAGCGTGCACGGTCGCCGCCCAGGACATTGGCGGTCAGCGCGACGATCGGAACGCGTGCAGCCGGGGCCGCGCCCGCCGCCTCCAAACTGCGTATCGCAGCGGTCGCCTCGAATCCGTCCATCTCCGGCATCTGGCAGTCCATCAGGACGAGATCGAAGCGGCCGCCCTGCACCGCGGCAACGGCTTCGCGCCCGTTCGCCGCCACACGCACCTCGCAACCGAAGCCATTCAGCATCGCCGATGCGACCTCCTGATTCACCGCGCTGTCCTCGACCAGCAGGACCTGGGCATCGATGCGTCGGCGCTCCTCGCCTGCAACTGCGGCCTGCGGGGCTTGCTGCGCGACGCCGGCCGCCTGCGCGATCGCCCGGCGCAAGTCCGCCGGCCGCACCGGCTTGCTGAGATAACTCACGATCCCGGCCTCGCGCGCCGATCCGGCGTCGCCGGGCGACACCATCGAGCTGAGCATGATCAGCGCCACTGCGGAGACGGCCGGGTCGGCCTTGATGGCCCGCGCCAGCTCGATGCCGTCCATGCCCGGCATCTTCATGTCGATGATGGCGAGGGGATAGGGCGCGCTGCGCGCGGCGGCCGCGCGCAGCATGTTCAGCGCCTGCGCGCCGCTTTCGGCGCTGCCCTCGCTCATGCCCCAGCCCGCAACCTGGTTTTGCAGGATCGTGCGGTTGGTGGAATTGTCCTCGACGATCAGCACGCGCAGGCCGTTCAGGTCGTCAATGGGCAGCGCCGCCGCGGGCGCAGGGCCCTCCGCGATGCTCGCGCGCAGGCTGAAGTGAAAGCACGATCCCCTGCCCGGTTCGCTGCGCAGGCCGATCTCCCCGCCCATCATCTCGACGAGCTGTTTCGAGATCGCCAGTCCCAGGCCGGTGCCGCCGTACTTGCGCGTCGTCGAGCTGTCGGCCTGGGTAAACGACTGGAACAGCGACGCGGCGGTCTCCGGCGCGATGCCGATGCCGGTGTCGATCACCGAAAATTGCAAGCGGCAGGCCTGCGCGCCGGGCTCCGCGCCCTCTCCGGCGATGCGCTCCACCGCGACGACGACTTCGCCACGCTCGGTGAATTTGACGGCGTTGCTCAGCAAATTGATGAGAACCTGGCGCAGCCGGCCCGGATCGCCCTGGATGCGCCGCGGCACGCCGGGGTGGACTTTGCACACCAGTTCGAGCCCCTTTCTCTGGGCCCGCTCGGCCAGCATCTCCGCCACGTCCTGCACGGCGTCGTGCAGATCGAAGGCGATGTTCTCCAGTTCCAGCTTGCCGGCCTCGATCTTGGAGAAATCCAGGATGTCGTTGATGATCTGAAGCAGCGCCTCCGCCGAATGACCGATGGTCTCGGCAAAGCGCCGCGGCCTCTCGGCGAGCGCGGTACCGAGCAGCAGCTCGGTCATGCCGAGAATGCCGTTCATCGGCGTGCGGATCTCGTGGCTCATGTTGGCGAGAAACTGCGACTTGGCGCGGCTCGCGGCCACCGCCGCTTTCCTCGCCCGGTTCAACTCCTTGGTGCGCGCTTCGACTTGCTGCTCCAGCCGCTCGCTGTTGCGCTCGAGTTGTTCGTCGCGCGCCCGGATTTCGTCGAGCATCGTGTTGAACCCGTCGAACAGCGTGCCGAGTTCGTCGTTGCCGTACTTGGTGACCCGCAGTGAATAGTCCCGGGTGCGCGACACGGTCTGGGTCGCCTCGGCGAGGCGCAGCACCGGCCCGGTGATGAGCTTGCGAAACATCAGCCCGAAATAGAGCGCGACCGCAAAGGAAAGCAGCGTCAGCGCGCCGACGATCACCACCTGGTAGGCAATCTGCTGCCACATTCCGCCCAGGTCCGCCTCCAGCCGGACCGAACCGATGGCCTCTGCCTCCGAGTGGATCGGCCGCTGCAAGGCGATCCCCTGCGCCCAGAACGGAGCATCGCGGTAGTCGGGAATCGGCTCCGCATCGGCAGCCGCGCCAGCGGACCCAGCGTCTCGGCGGCGGCCTTCGCATCGCCGAACAGCAGCGTCGGCGCGCTGTGAATCGCGGTCGCTTCCGCCAGCACCTGCAGCCGGTCGATGGTCTCGCTGCGCATCTGGAACATGGCGAGCAAGGCGAAGCTGAAAAAGGCGAGCGCGAGGCCCGGCAGAATCGACACGAGCAGCGCCACCACCAGCTTGCGCATCAGCGAATAATTCCGGAAGGCGGTCAGCATGCCGGCTCTCCCTTCATCGTTCCTTCACCAGCCGGGCGAGACGCAGGAGCTGGGAACCGATCTTCAGGTTGGCGCGCTGCGCGGCGTCGTTGTTGATCTCGAACTGCACGCGGTTGTCGGCGTTGATCAGTCCGATCATGCCGCCGCCTTCGGCGAATCCGTCGCTGTCGCCGACGGTCAGCACGGGCGCTTTCGCGGCCGCGCGCAGCAGCTCGGGGATGCGGCGTTGCTCCGACGCGGCAATGAACGCCACGTGGCACGACTTGATCTCGATCGGGCGCAAGCCGCGCCTGACCCGCAGGGTTCGTCCCTGCACCGATTTGCCGTCGATCGAGGCGAGCGCCGCGTCATACGGCTCGCCGGCGAAGGCGCACAGCACGATCGGCTCGCGCGCACCTTCGCCGGGGACCGGAGGCCACTCGGTGAACTTGGCGAAGTTGTAGATGAACGCCGCCTTGAGCGCGTATTCCGACGGCGCCGGATCGGCGCCGTACGCGGGCGCGCCGGCCCATGCGGCCCACAGCAGCGCGCAGGCGATTACCGGCAGTCTGACGGATGCCATGGGTCGGGTCATTGCGCCGCGCCGGCCTAGAAGCGATAGGTCAGCTTGAAGCGGAAGCTGCGCCCGTCCTGCCGGATCGTGTCGCGCTGCGGCACCCCGACATCGAACGCCACCGGGTCGGCGTATTTCCGGTCGAACAGGTTGTAGATGCTGGCCGAAAGCTCCAGTCCCGGTTTCAGTCTCTCGCCCAGCAGCGTGAGATTGGTCATCAGGAAACCGCCGGTTTCCCCGAAGGTGGTGATGCGGCGCCCGGTGTACTGCAGCTCGACTCCGGCGCGCAGCCGGTCGCCGAACAGCGGGGTCGAATAGTTCAGCTTCGCGAGATGTTTCGGCGAGTTGCTCAAGCGCGCTCCGGCATCGTCCCGCGCCACTTGCGCCGTGAAACTCGCCCTGAGCCGCGCCCCGCTCCGCGAGGAATGCTCGGCCTCGAACTCGACGCCCCTCGCGTTCACGTTACCCAGGTTCTGGTATTGGAGCAGCACGCCGCCGCTGGCCGGATCGGCCACCGGGACCTGGCTGATCAGGCCGTCGACCTTGTAGGAGTAGCCCGCGGCGGTGAGGCGCCAGTTTCCCGGCAGGTAACGCTCGAGCACCGCTTCCCACGTCTTGATTTTCTCTGGCCGCAGCGCCGGATTGCCGATCTGCTGGCCGGGATAGGCGTAAAACGATTCGTAGGCGTTGGGGGCGCGGAACGCGGTGCCGTAGAGCAGCTTGACCACCGTGCTCTGGCTCATCTTGTGGATCAGCGCGAAGCGTGGGTTGAACGCGCCGCCGATGGTCGAGTAGGTGTCGTAGCGCAATCCCGCATTGAGCAGCCAATCGTCCCGCAGCGCGTACTCGTCCTGCGCATACAGGCCGGTCCGGCGGCTGCTGCGCCGGTCATCGAGATACGACGCGAACGGCGCCTGGTCGAAATTCGTCTGGTCCTGGTGCCGGTTTTTCTGGAAATCGCCGCCCATGACGAGCTTGTGATTCCTGAACACGGTCTTCACCAGCTTGACCTCGGCGCCCCACCACTCGCCCAGCGCCAGGTCCTTGTTCAGCGTGACCGGAGGAGCGTCGTAGAGGTAATCCCCGGCGTACTCGTAGCGCCCGTAGTACAGGCGGCCGCTCAACTCGGCGCCGCTATCGGTGGTGCGGTAATAACCGAGACTGGTGAAAGTCTGCGTATCGACGATCCGATTGCGCGCATCGTTGAAAACGGTACCGGTATAACCGGTCGGAACACCCTTGTTGCGCGACGAATGGCCCGCTTCCAGGGTGAGCCCGGCGTAGGAGAACTTGGCAAACACGCTCGAACGGCGCTCGTAATCGGTGCCCCGCGTGACCCCGTTGCCGGTGGCCGGATCGTCGAACTCGGGAAAGGCGAGCGACGGGCCCCGGCTGTCGAATCCGGTCGCCGATACCACCGCCTCGAGTCCGCCCGCGAAGCGGTGCCCGAAGCTCGCGCGCGCCTTCCAGGTCCCGTAGCTGGCGGCTTCGGCCGAGATTTCCGCGCCGTTCAGGTCCTGCGCCGACTTGGTGATGACGTTGACCACGCCGAAGAAAGCGTTGCTGCCGTAGACCGAAGAGCTCGGCCCGCGCACGATCTCGACGCGCTCGATCAGGTCGACGTCGAGCACCAGTTCGCTGCCGATGGACCCGGTGTCGTAGACCGGGTCGTTGATGCGGTAGCCGTCCACCATGACGAGGGCGCGCGAGTTGTAATCGCCGGGCCGCGCGAAGCCGCGCACGCCGATGTAGTCGTAGACGCGGTCGTACGTCACGTACATGCCGCGCACGCTGCGCAGGATGTCAGCGAGCGTGCGATAGCCGTAGGTCTTGATGTCGGCCGCCGTGATGACGCTCACCGACGAGGGCGCATCCGACCCCTTCTGGCTGAAGCGCGACGCGGTGTAAACGCGGACGTCGAGGAGCTGCTCGAGCGAAAGCTGGGTCAGGTCCGCCGCCGATGGTTCGGCCGCCTGGGCGCCGTGCGCCGCGGAATTCGCCAGCGCCAGCAGCAGGATCGGGGCGCGCAGGTTCATCGCAGGGTCGGGGCGCAGACGCCTGCTTGCGCCGCCAAAAGCGCCGTCATCTCATCGAAGGGCATCGGCCGACTGATAAGAAAGCCCTGTATCTCGTCGCAACGCAACAGGCGCAGGAACTTTGCCTGCTCCTCCGTTTCCACGCCTTCGGCAATGACCTTCAGCCTGAGCGACTGCGCGAGCGAGATGATGGTCTGCACGAGCGTCATCGCGTCCGGATCGTTCAGCATCGAAACGATGAACGAGCGGTCGATCTTGAGCGCCTGCACCGGCAGCTTCGCGAGGTAACCGAGAGAGGAATAGCCCGTGCCGAAGTCGTCGATCGCGATACTCAGTCCGAGGTCGCGGGCCGCTTTCACTTTCTCGATGTTTCCTTCGACGTCCGTCATGATGATGCTCTCGGTGATCTCCAGGTCGATACCGGGCGGTCTGGCGCCGGCGGCGACCGCCTCCTTCAGAGTGGCAACAAAATCGCGCCGGCGCAACTGGATGGGCGAGACGTTGACCGCCACGCGCGGCGCCGGCAATCCCAGCGCCACCCAGCGGGAGTGGTCCTGAATCGCCTTTGCGAGCGCCCATCTCCCGGCCTCCTGGATCAAACCGGTACTTTCCATCAGCGCAATGAACTGCCCCGGCAGCACCAGTCCCAGTTCGGGACTCTGCCAGCGGATCAGGGCCTCGACCCCTACGACGCGCCGCGTGTCCAGCGCCACCTTCGGCTGATAGTGGAGCGCGAATTCGTCCTTCTCGAGCGCCCGCCGGAGCTGGTTCTCGAGCGTGAGCTGCTCGGCGACTCTGTCGGTCAGCCTGCGGGTATGGAACTGGTGCCGCTCTCCGGTTTGCCGGGCGTATTGCAGCGCCGCCTCGGCATTTGAAAATAGCGTCTCCGCATTGGCGCCGTCGCTCGGGAAGAGCGCAATCCCGGCCTTCGCCGAGATCCTCAGCTCGGTGTCGCTCACCTCGAACGGCTGCGCGAAGCAGTCGCGCCAGATCCGCTCGATCGCACGCCCGACTTCGGTCCGTCCCTTGATCTCCGGCAGCAAGATCGCGAATTGGTCGCCGCCGGTCCGGGCGATGCTGACCGGATCCGCGGCGCGCTCCAGGCGCCGGGCCAGTTGCCTGAGCAGCTCGTCGCCCGTCTGCCGCCCGAGCGAATCGTTGATGGTCTTCAAGCGCTCGACGTCCGCCAGGACCAGCGAAAGCTTGCCCTGACTCCGCTGCGCCGCATGCACCTTCTGACTCAGTCTTTCGTGGAACAGGGCACGGTTGGCGAGCCCGGTCAGCGGATCGTAGTAGGCGAGGTATTCGAGCTTCTTCGCCTTTTCGAGATGGTCGAGCGCGAACGAGATGTCACCCGAAAGTTCGGCCAGCAGCTTCATCTCCTCGGCGTCGAAGAACCCGAGCACGTCGGAGTATAGATGGAGCACGCCTGTCCCTTCGCCTGCCACGACCAGCGGCAGCACGACCAGCGAACGCGCGCCGCGCTGCATGGAGCCTTTCGCGGGAACCAGCGGGTCGTGCTCGATATCATTCGAAATCACGGGCGTGCGGTCTATGACTGCCCGGCCCACCACTCCGATCGCCTCCGGCGCGTCCTCCCGGATGGTCATGCGGATCTGCCCGAGGAACCGTTCGTCCGTGCCATGCCACGCAACCGGGTTCACCCGCAACGCCTCCCGGTCCACCTCGCCGATCCAGGCGATCGGGAATCCGCCGAGATCGACCGCGATCCGGCAGACCTCGCGGTACAGTTCCATCCGGTCGCTCACGCGGATGATCAGCGCGTTGATGCTGCTCAAGACGCTGTAGACGCGGTTAAGGCGTGTGATCTTTTCGTAGGCCCGCCTGCGCTCGCTGACATCGCGGAAAATTCCCAGCAGAGCGTCCCTGGCGCCAAAGCGAATGGGCGTCGCCCTGATATCAGCGAAAAATATCGAGCCGTCCTTGCGCTTCACAGGGATGTCCGCGGCCATCGGGATCTCACCGCGCATCAGTTTGTCGAACTGCTCCATTGCGCGCGGCAGATCGCGCATCGGGTGGATGTCCGGGACGCCAATGCCGGCGATCTCCTCAAGCGTGTAACCGAGCATGCGGCAGATGGCCGGATTTCCTTTCAGGAATTTCCGGGTCTCCACGTCTGCCACCACAATGCCGTCGAGCGCCCCATCGAAGATGGTGCGCAGCTCTTCCTCCGATGCGCGCAACGCCTTCTCGGTCCGTTTGCGCTCGGTGATGTCCTCCTTGACAGCGATGAAGTTCCGGATGCTGCCGTTCTCGTCGAGCACCGGCGAGATATGCTGGCTCTCCCAATACAGTTCGCCGGTTTTCTTCCGGTTCTGAATTTCCCCTTCCCACGCCTTGCCGGCGGTAATGGTTTCCCAGAGATCTCGATAGAATTCCCGCGATTGCGCGCCGGACTTCAGGAAACGCGGATTCTTCCCTCTGACTTCCGAGGCGCAATAGCCAGTCATCGCCTCGAACTTCGGGTTGACGAACTCGATTGCACCCGCCGCGTCGGTAATCACGATCCCGGTCCCGCTCTGCCGGACGGCGAGCGCAAGCTTGCGCAGTTCGCCTTCGGCGCACTTGCGTTCGGTGATGTCAGTGCCGACGCCGCGGTAGCCCATGAATTTGCCGTCGACATCGAACGCCGGATCACCGCTTAGCGAGCGGTGGCGCACGGTGCCATCGATGCCCTGACGCGAGACCTCGAAATTGCGGAACGGCAAGTGCGCGTCGAGCATCGCGCGGTGCGCCTGCCAGCCCGCCTCGTTCGGAGACAAAGAGGGGATTTCCCAACGTCGCTCGCCGAGCCGCGCGCCCTCCCGAAACGCCCATGCGCTGCTCTCCTTTCCGCCTGCTGCGCTGCGCACCACTAGCCTGTGCTCGGCGTCGCTCTCCCAGTAGAAGTCCGACGACATCTCGGTCAGGGCGCGAAAGCGCGCCTCGCTCTCGCGCAGCGCCTTCTCCGCCGACTTGCGCTCCGTGATGTCGTCAAAAACCGCAACAAAGTATCCCCTTGCCGGACCGTAAACGGAGATCGTCAACCACTGATGTTGCGACTTGAAATCAAATTCGAAGATCTCGGGAATGCCGCTTGACGCGACGCGGCCGTAGATCTCGAACAGCTCGGGACTGAGCTCCCGGATGCCCGGTATTACTTGCGTGACATTTTGCCCCACCACATTTTTCAGTCCCGTCAGTCGCTCGAAGGCCTTGTTGACCTGGAGATAGACAAAGTCGACCGGGCGCTCGTGATCGTCATACTGCATCCTGCAGTGCGCGATTCCGTTGAGCATGTTGTCAAACAGATCGCGATAGCGCGCCTCCCTCTCGACCAGTTCGCGCTGCACCCGGCCGTGGTCGGCGCGCATTGCCGCCGCCTTCAGCTCCCGTTGCAGCGCAGGCGCGAGGCGCGCCAGATTTTGCTTCAACACGTAGTCGCTGGCACCGGCTTTCATTGCCTCCACGGCGGTTTCCTCACCGATGGTTCCGGAGGTGAGGATGAACGGGATGTCGAGGCCGGTGCTCCGGAGGATCTTGAGCGCGTCCAGGCCGGTGAACCCCGGCATCCGGAAATCCGAAATGACGGCGTCGCACGGCTGCCGCTTCAACGCCGCCGCCATCGCGGCGGCGTTATCGACACGTTCGTATTGCGCGTCGAACCCACCGCGCCGCAGCATCCGGATGGCGAGCTCGGCGTCGTCTGCGGAATCCTCGACCAGGAGGAGTTTCACCGCTTTGCTCACCGTGCCCTTGATTGTCTTGCTCACGTCGTGGTCCGTTCCCGCAAGGGTTGCTTCATCATCAGCCAGTAGACGCCGGGTACCTTCGCCCCCTCCAGGAACTCGGCGAAATCCACCGGCTTGCGCACATAAGGGTCATGCCGTTATCCCGTTTCGCACGAGCGGCCGTTGTGCGTTCTAGCCCGGCCTTTGCTGCTTCAGCAGGTCGGTCATCTCCTCCAGGGGCAGCGGCTTGCAGAAGAGGAAACCCTGCATCTGCTGGCACCGCAGCAGCCGCAGCATCCTGGCCTGCTCCTCGGTTTCGACGCCCTCGGCAATGACCGTCAGGCTGAGCGAGTGCGCGAGCGAGATGATGGTCGAAATCAGGGTCATCGCATTCGGGTCGCTCGCCATCGAAACGATGAACGAGTGGTCGATCTTGAGCGCCTGCACCGGCAGCTTCGCGAGGTAACCGAGAGAGGAATAGCCCGTGCCGAAGTCGTCGATCGCGATACTCAGTCCGAGGTCGCGGGCCGCTTTCACTTTCTCGATGTTTTCTTCGATGTTCGTCATGATGATGCTCTCGGTGATCTCCAGGTCGACACCGGGCGGTTTGGCGCCGGGGGCGACGGCCCGCCGCAGGGTGGCAACAAAGTCGCGCTGGCGCAGCTGGATGGGCGAGACGTTGACCGCCACGCGCGGCGCCTGCAGCCCCAGTTCGTGCCAGCGCAGATGGTCCGCGACCGCCCGCTCGAGCGCCCAGGCGCCGGTCTCCAGGATCAGGCCGGTTTCCTCCATTAGCGGGATGAAACTCGCCGGCGGCACCAGGCCGAGTTCGGGACTCTGCCAGCGGATCAGGGCCTCCACCCCGACGATGCGCCGCGTCTCGAGGTTCACCTTGGGCTGGTAATGCAGCACGAATTCGCCTTGATCCAGCGCCTGGCGCAGCTGATTCTCCAGGGTGAGCTTGCCGCGCATCGTTTCGGTCATGCTCTGCGTGTACATCAAGTATCGATCGCCGCTCGCCTTGGCCTTCTTGAGCGCGGCCTCGGCGTTCCTGAACAAGGCGTCGGCGTCGGCACCGTCATCCGGGAATAGCGCGACTCCGGCCTTGGCGGCGATGCGGTACACGGCGTCATTCAGGCGGAACGGATGCTCCAGAAAAGCTGCCATCGTTTTCTCGAGAAACCGCGCCACGTCGCCTTCCTGCTTCACTTCCGGCAGCACCACGGCAAAATGGTCCGCATCCACTCGCGCCAGCACATTGACATCCCCGGAGTCGCGCGTCAGCCATTCTGTCACCTGCCTCAGGAGCGCGTCGCCGGCCGGCCGGCCGAGGCTGTCGTTGATGTTCTTGAACCGCTCCAGATCGATCACGAATAAAGCGAGCTTGTGCCCGCCGCTCGCTGCGCTGCGCACGTACTGCGCTACCCGCTCGAGAAACAGACTGCGGTTCGCGAGCCCGGTGAGCACATCGTAGTAGGCGAGGTAATCGAGCCGCTCCTGCTTGTCGATGTGATCGATCGCGAACGCGATGTCGCCGGCCAGCTCGCGCAGCAGCTTCATCTCTGCTTCATCGAAAAAACCGATCTCGTCGGCGTACAAAGCGAGTACGCCTACCGCGTCATCAGAGACCACCAAAGGCACAATAGCCATCGAACGGGATCCGCGCTTCGCGTGTTCTTCCTTGAACGCGACCGCGGGATCGCTCTGCACGTCGTTGGAGAAGATAGCTTTTTTCTCCCGGATCGCCCGTGCCGCCAGGGTATTGCCGTACGGCACCTCTTCACGCAGTGAGAAGCGCTGATTGACGAGTGTGAGGAAATCTTCTGTCGAACCCGCCGAGGCAACCGGCATGACCCTCATTCCAGTCCGATCGACAACGCCTATCCAGACCATGTTGAATCGGCCGTGCCCGACCGCGATCCGGCAGGCTTCCCTGAACAGCTCGTCGCGGTCGCGTGCACGCGCGATGAGCGCATTGATGCCGCTCAGCACCGCGTACACGCGATTCAGGCGCCGTATCCTGTTTTCCGCTTCCTTGCGTTCGGTGATGTCCTCGGCGACGCTTGCGATGCGTACCATCCTGCCGGCGGCGTCGCGGACCGGAAAGCCTCTCGCCTCGATCCAGCGCATCGACCCGTCCGGGCGCACGATCCGGTACTCGAATTCGAACGTCCCCGCCGACATTCCCTGCTTGTATTTCTCGTAGATCGATGCCCGGTCGTCCGGGTGGATTGCCTCGGTCCACGATTCCGGATTCGCGTATGCGCTTTCGCAGCTGCGGCCCCAGATCTCTTCGTAGGCCGGGCTGATGTACAAGATGCGATGGCTGTCCGCATCGACGAGGAAGAACACGTCGCGGATGTTCTCCGCCATCTGCCGGAAGCGCTTTTCGCTCTCGCGCAACCTGATCTCAGCCCCACGGGCCTCCCGCTTCAGCCGGCTGCGCTCGAGCGCCGCCCGCACTGCCGCGCCGAGCCGCTGGAGCCGTTGCTTGAGCACATAGTCGGTGGCGCCGGCTTTGAGGCATTCCACCGCCTCCTCCTCGCCCAGCGTGCCGGAGATAGCAATCACCGGCAGATCCGGTTGCTTCTCGCGGGCCCGTTTCAACGCCGACATGCCGTCGTAGTCCGGCAGGTTGTAATCGGTCAGGACGAGGTCGAATACCTCCCGCTCGAGCGCCGACTCGAAAGCTTCCCTTCGGTCGACCCACACGATCTCGAAGGACAGCCCTTCCGACTTCAATTTCCGCTGAATCAGTTCCGCATCGTGCGGATCGTCCTCCAGATGCAGCACTCGAATCGAGTGGTTCATCCCGGCGCCTGCTGCGTATTTCTCACGCCTATTCCCCACGCTGGTCGCCCCTGGGCACACTTCCCGGCGGCGGCTCGTTCAGGATGGCCCAGAAGGCGCCCACTTGCTTCACCGCGTCGATGAAATCCCTGAACTTCATCGGCTTTACGACGTAGGCGTTCACACCCAGCCCGTAGGCGGCCTGCAGATCGCGATCCTCGCGCGAGGAAGTCATGACCACCACCGGGATCGTCGCGAGAGCGGGCTCGCCCTTGATCTGGCGCAGCACCTCCAGTCCGTCCACTCTGGGCATCTTCAGGTCCAGCAGGATGACCGCCGGGTTGCCGTTGGCCCGGCCGGAGAACTCGCCCCGCCGATACAGGTAGTCCAGCGCTTCGGCACCGTCGTGCAGGTGCAGCACCTCATTCGCCAGGTTGTGGGCCGCCAGTGCGTGGAGCGCCAGTTCCGCGTCTCTGGGGCTGTCTTCAACCAGCAGGATCCGTTTCAGGAATCTTATGGATTTTTCGCTGTTCATGGCCTATCCGCTGACTCCGACGGCCTGAGCGTGAAATAAAACGTCGCGCCCTGATCCGGCGCGGCCTCGGCCCACACCCGGCCGCCGTGGCGGGCGACGATGCGCCGGACGTTGGCCAGCCCGATGCCCGTGCCCTCGTACTCATCCGCCCGGTGCAGCCGCTGGAAAACCCCGAACAGCTTGTTCGCATACTGCATGTCGAACCCCACGCCGTTATCGCGCACGAACAGGACGACCCGCCCGTCTTCCTCGCCGGCGCAGCCGATCTCGATCGCCGCCGGATCCTTGGGGCGCGTGTACTTGACCGCATTACCCAGCAGATTGGCGAACACCTGTTTGAGCATCGCGCGATCGCCGGTTGCCGCCGGGAGCGGCGAAACCTTCCACACGATGTTGCGCCCCCGGGTGGACACCTCCAGATCGCCGATGCCGTTCTGCACCAGGGCTCCCAGATCGACCCGGGTCTCGCGCATCTCGGCGCGACTCATGCGTAAGAACGAAAGCAGATCGTCGATCAGTTCGCCCATCTCCCGCCCGGCGCCGGCAATAACGTCCAGATAGCGCCTGGCTTCGGGCGAAAGCGTGCTTTCGGCGTCCTCGCCCAGCATCTCGGCGTATCCCTGGATGTGCCGCAGCGGCGCGCGCAGGTCGTGCGACACCGAGTAGGAGAGCGACTCGAGCTCTTTGTTCGCAGCTTCGACTTCGGCGGTGCGCGCCAGAGCTTCGGCCGTCTGAACGACGCGCTGATGCTCGGCCTGCGTCAGCTCGAAAGCGTGGTCCAGGGCCGTCATCAGGTTCCCGATTTCGCCGCGCGGATAGGGTTTACCGATGCGCGCGCCGAAGTCCCCCCCGCTGAACCGCGCGACGGCCGCGATGATGCGCGCTGCCTGGCGGCGAATGCCCAACTCCACCAGCGCCCACGCGCCGGCGAATACCAGCAGCGAGACAATGGCGAGAATCGAGAGCGCCTGGCCCAGATTTCGATTCGCCGTTGCGAGCAAATCCTTCTTCGATACCCCGACCAGAACGTGCAGCCCCGCTTCGGGGAACTCGGGCAGCGCGCTGGCCGCCCAGATCCGGGATACTCCGCCGACCTCGATATCTTCCCGAACTTCTTCCCCGTAGTGCTCCCGGGCAAAGCGAAACAGCGGCGAATCCGCGATCGAGGTGCCGCGCAGTTTCTCTCCATCGGGATGCCAGGTGAGTATCGTTCCCTTGCCGTCCATGAGTGCGATCACCGCAGTTTTCCGCGGCAGGGACATCGCACGGAGCTGCATGTACTTCTCCAGGTTCAGCGATGCGAGCAGCACGAACCTCGGTTCGCCCGTTTCGCGCCGCGCGGCGTAGGCAACCTGCAGGACCGCGATTCCGGTCAGGCGGCCGAACGCCGGCTCGATGGCGAGCGGGTTCTTGGAGTTGAGCGCATCCTGGAAATAGCGACGGTCCGTGAGGTGCAACGCCTTGCCGGTGCGCAGGGAATCGCAAAACAGGTCGCCCTTCGGCGTTATCGTAAGTATCCCGGTGTACTGCGGATGCTCTTTCAGCACATCGGCAAGGAAGGCGGAGCAGG
>Ga0155946_1177_pt1 | contig 30596 bp, 35 predicted proteins | sample RifCSPlowO2_02_FD_107600 | JGI IMG/M metagenome (GOLD analysis project Ga0155946, IMG submission 107600) | Betaproteobacteria bacterium RIFCSPLOWO2_02_67_12
TGATCGCGTCGCGGCGGTTCATGCCTGTGTTCCCGAATAGAGTAAGCCTGCCGCGAACTCTACGCCGTGGGCGGGGCTTGAAAAGAGCCTGCGTTGACGCCGGTCAGCAATTTCACGCCGCCAATGGCAGCTGGCGGAAGAGCTGACCGGTGGCCCGGCCATCAACGGCTTGCTGCAGCGCATCCTCGGAGCGAGGGCGCCTTGCGCCGTATCTCGGGCGCCAGTTATGAAGCGCCGACGGGTTGTTTCAGGATTGAGCGAGGCGAGCGACTGGTGCCAGGCCTTTGATGCCCTGGTGAGGGCGATGCCAGCTGTAGTGATGGATCCAGCGCTCGAGCATGGCTTCACACTCCGAGGAGTGGTTGCAGGGATCGCCATAGGCTCACGCGCGCAGCGCCCACCGGATGAAGCGCGCGGCCTGCGACGATAATCCTCGAAGCGTAATCAGCTGTTGAACCAAGGCCGCGCACCCCGCGGCCTTTTTGTTTTGGGTCTTTCTTCGAGGAGCGGCACATGAATTTCGCCGACTACCCCGTCCACGCGCTGATGGAGATCAGCGCCCGGCCGCCGCTCGTCTTCACGCGCGGCGAAGGCTCGTGGCTGTGGGACCACGAGGGGAGGTCTGGGTTTGCGCAAGTATGGGCATGGGCCGCGGCCCGCCCTACTGGTAGACGCGGAAACGGATTGCGGGATCGCGCTTGATCTGCTCCACCAGCGCCGCCTCCCAGTCCAGGTACGCCCGCGCGTGCTTCTCGTAGTCCGACCCGTGCTCGTGGTCGTAAGGCTTGTACCAGACGTCGTCCAGCGCGGTGGTGGCCTTGGCGAGGCCCTTCTCCTCGGGCAGCTTCGCAGCGAACCACGCCGCGTTACCGCCCTTAAGCACACTCACTACGGCTTGCGGCCAAAGCGCCGCCGCTTCCGGCGCCGCGAGGCAGGCGAGCGTGCCGTCTTCCGACGTGAGCACGATTCTCTTCGCCTCCGGCAGCTTGTCGCGCGCGGCGGCAAGCCGCGCGCGCACCGCCCACCACGCGCCCGGCACGTGCCGCGCGCGGAATTTGAGGCTGGCGGAGAGGTCGATCACCGTGGCTTTCGTACCCGCGAGATCGCGCGGCGCAATGCCCGGCCACGAATCGAAGCTGAGCATCTTCGGCATGCGTGGCCCGGTCGATAATGGGCAACCCGAAAAACCGTCCTCGCCTTCCGGTTCGAGCACGTAGACGTCGTCCCAGCCCATCTGGTTGAGCCAGGACGCGGTCATCACCGAGCGCACGCGCTCCGGGTCGACAAGGACGACGCGCGCGTTGCGCACCGCCACGTATTCGTCGGTCGCCTGCACCACCTGCCCCCCCGGCGCATGGCGCGAGGCCGGGAGGTGGCCCGCCTCGAACTCCTCGCGCGAGCGCACATCGAGCACGTAGAGCGTGCGCGCAGCATCGCCCGTCCAGGACATCATCTGCCCGTAGCTCACGAACTTCACGCCGAAGCGCTTCGCCACCGCGTCGGCCGCCGTGCGCGCCCTGGCGCGCCCGTCCTGCGAAGGCGGCGGCGCCACGCGCGCCGCGCCGCGCTCGCACTCGTAGCCCGCGAGCTCCCAGCCCATGGTGCCGTCCTTCAGCGCCACCGCTTCGCCCAGGCCCGCGTTCCTGAGCGACTGGCAGCCGATGATGCTGCGCGTGCGCCCCGCGCAATTCACCACCACCAGCGTGTCCGGCTCCGGCGCGAGGTCGTGCACGCGGTACACGAGCTCCGCGCCCGGCACGTCGATGCCGCCCGGAATGTTCATCCGGTGGTACTCCTCCCAGGGCCGCGAGTCGAGGATCACGAGCTTGCGGCCGCTCGCTTTCAGGCGCCTGAGCTCGCCGGGCGGGATGCGCGGCGTGCTGTAGCGGTGCTCCACGAACTCGCCGAAGGCTTTCGAGGGAACGTTCACGCCGCTGAAGAGCTCCCCGCCCGAAGCCTTCCAGGCGGCGCAGCCGCCCTCGAGGATTTCGACATCGGTGTAGCCGAGCTGCCCGAGCTTCGCGGCCGCGCGCTCCGCCAGACCTTCCGTGGCGCCCTCCAGCAGGACGAGCGGCGCGGACTTTCGCGGCACGAGGTCCTCGAGCATCACCTCCAGGCGCGAGAGCGGCGCCGAGCAGGCGAAGAACGGATGCCCCCTGTAGTGCACGCCCTGCTCACGTACATCGAGCAGCGCCAGCTCGCCACCCGCGAGCAGCCTCTCCCGCAGCACCTCGGGAGTCACGCGCGCGCGTCCCGGATGTCAGAGTGCGCCGGGAACACCTCCCAGCGGCGTTCCTTTTCCTCGTAGAACTCGCGCCGGTGCAGCTGCTCGAGCGCGAGGCCGTACATGTGAAAGTTCAGGAGCGGCGCCTCGATGTGGATGGAGTGCAGGTCCTCCGGCATGAAGGCGACGCCTGCGCCCTGTCGCACCACGTCGCGCCCGTTCTCCCTGATTCCTTCGGCCGTGCGCTCATAAAACTTGTTCAACTCCGCGCCGGTCACGCCCACGATCACCGCCCAGGTGGTGTGATTGTGCGCCGGCGTGCCGTAGCCGCCGAGCGAGGCATTGGCATAGAGCGCGAAGCGGTGGTCGGCGTCTTCCGAGAGGCGGTACAGGCACGAGCGCAGCTTCTGGCCCGGCGCCGGCGGCGGATAGTCGTTCGGGTCGAAGAGGTCGGTGCGCGCGGCGAGCTGCAGCAGCCGCTGCTTGATTTTCTCCAGGCTCTGGCGCGTCACCCCGTCGCGCTTTTCGATCTCCCGGATGTCGGCGACGGCGGCTTCGATGGCGCTGTGGCGTTCGTTCGCTCGGTCCATGGCGAAATCTTAGCTCAATCCGCGCCTTATCCGTCGCGCTCGATCAGGATCAGGTCGACGAATTCTTCCGCATGCGGATCGGTCTCGATGGAGCCTTCAGGCAAAGGGCGAAACCAGGAGGATCGCCCGCCGGCCGTGCTTGCGATAGACGGAGAAGTCCCGGTCGATGGTGATCACGGCGGCTTCGTCGTAAAGCTCCGCCAGGCGAACGAGGCAGGCATCGGCGAGAGACATCGGCCGATCGCGGTAGCGCGCGACCAGCCGCCGCACGGGCGCGAGTTCCGCCTTCAGCTCGAAGCCGACGGCGAGCGTGCCGATGGCGATCAACTCGAGAAGCGCCGGCTGGCCGTTCGCCGTTCCGCCGAGCAGATGCCAGGCCTCGGCGAGGACCGCTTCACAGGTGAGCGCCGGCGGCGCGACCGAGGCAAACGCGCTCCTCGCCCAGTCATGATGATGATCGCGCGCGCTGAGGAAGGCCACCAGCGGCCCCGCATCCGCGATGCACCGCCGCATCACCTGCCCAAGCTGGCGAGGTAGCGCGGGTTGGACGCCAGATCCGCGGGCGCGCCTTTCACGCAGCCGAACAGCTCGCCCGCCAGATCGAGAAACGATCCGCGACGCAGCTCGCTCGATTCCTCCAGGTAGCGCGACAGGGCTTCGCGCACCAGGACGCTCTTGCGCACGCCGCGGCGCTTGACCACCGCCGCAAGCTTGCGGTCAAGACCTGCCGGCACCTTGAACGAAAGGGTTTTCATGCACTGGCCGAAGTAATACTGACAAGGCAATATTAGCTTACTTCGGCTGCGGTTGCCAATCGCCAGAACAAGTGCGAACCGCCGCGCCGCTCGGGCCCGTTCCCGTTCGGAAATGAACCGTCACCCTGCCCGGCACCTCAGCGCAAACGCCACGAACCGCGCCGGCCAGTCGCAGCCGCCGGCGGCGCGCAGATGCGTGTACGAAGCGAGGACATTCCTCAGCACGATGCCGTCGCGCTCGCCGTCGATGCCGTGGCCGCGCTTGACGCGGTAGGCGTAGGCGAGGTTCGGATCCGTGTTTTCCAGCGTCGAGTAATGGAACTCGTGCGCGCGGACCTCGCTCCCCGAGCCGATGCGCCAGGGATGCGCCGCGGTCTGCTCGAGCACCACGTAACCGCGCCCGGTCGGGCGATCGCGCATCACGACGTCGGCCGGAATCGCGCCGACCATCTCGCTGCGCTTTCCCTGCCACGAGATGGAACGCGCCAGGTACATGAGGCCGCCGCATTCCGCGTACGCGGGCAGGCCGGCCTCGATACGCGTGCGGATTTCGCCGCGCAAACTGCGGTTCGCTTCGAGTTCGGCGGCGAAGCATTCCGGGAATCCGCCGCCGATGAACAGCGCATCGACTTGCGGCAGGGTCCTGTCCTGCAGCGCATCGAACGGCACCACGGCGGCGCCAGCCTCCTCCAGCGCCTCGAGGTCGCCCGCGTAGTAGAAACCGAAAGCGCGATCCCGTGCGACGCCGATGCGGATGCCGGCAGCGCGCGCCGCCAGAGACTCTGGCGACATCGCGGCAAGGGGTTCGGAGGTGCGCGTCGCGAGGAGCAGTTTTTCGATATCCACCTGCCGCTCGATCGCATCGCCGATCGCGGCAATCCGCGCAGCCGCGGCCTGCGCTTCGTTCGCGGGCACCAGGCCGAGGTGTCTCTCGAATATGCCGATGGCGGGGTCCTCGTGCACCGCGCCGAGCACCGGCACGTCGGTGTAGTGCTCGATCACGGCGCGCAGCTTGGCTTCGTGGCGCGATCCGCCGAGCCGGTTGAGGATCACGCCGGCGAAACGCACCTCGCGATCGAACGCCTGGTAGCCGAGAATGAGCGGCGCGATGCCGCGCGTCATGCCGCGCGCATCGAGCACCAGCAGCACCGGCAGGCCGAGCAGCTTGGCGAGCGCCGCGTTCGAGTTCGAGCCCTGCAGGTCGAGTCCGTCGTAGAGCCCTTTGTTGCCCTCGACCAGGCATACCTCCGCGCCATGGCGCGCGAACGCGGCAGCGATCTCGGCGGGCGGGGAAACGTGGAAATCCAGATTGCGGCACGCGCGGCCGCTCGCCGCCGAGAGCCACAGCGGATCGATGTAGTCGGGACCCTTCTTGAACGTCTGCGTGGCGAGGCCGCGCCGCGCGAGCGCTGCCGCCAGCCCGACGCTCAGCGTGGTCTTGCCGGAGGACTTGTGGGCGGCGGAGACGAGGAATCGGTGCATGACTCGGGAAGCAACGGCAGCACCTTGACGCCCACCGCGACGAGCGCCGCGGCGAGCGCGACACCGCCGAGCGCGAGGAACAATTCAGGCACGCTCGGCGCGTACGCATGGATCTCGCCATCGAAGAAGCGGCTCGACTCCTGCCAGCCGGGAAAGATCGGCTGCGGCCAGGCCTGCGCGCCGATGATCGTGACGTACATTTGCGCCAGGCCGCCCAGCACCACCAGCACCGCGGCGGCGAGCACGCCGGCGCGCGTGCCCCGGCTGCGCGGCGCGTACAGGATGGCGAGCGGCAACACGCCGCCGAGGCCGACCTGGCCGACCCAGAAGAGCAGCGGGTAAATTCCGCCCTCGGCCAGGAGGAACGACTCGATGCCGTGGTAGCGCGTGACGTAGAGTTTGGTGAGATGAAACACCGCCGTCATGTAGAGCGACGCCGCGGTCAGGATCGCGAGCAGCCGACCCAGGCGCGCCGTCTGCGCGCCGTCGAGTGCGCGCGCATCCCAGCGCAGCGCGGCGAGCGCAACGATCAGGAACAGCGCCGTGCCGTAGGAGAACGAGTAGATCACGAAGGTCGGCCCGAGCAGTGCCGAATCGTAGGCTTCGCGCGCCACCAGGAATCCGAAAATCGATCCGGTACCGGTGGTGAGGACGATGCGCCAGATGAAGGCCGCAAGGCCGGCCATGCTGCTGTAGCGGCTCATGCGCCGCTCCATCATGAACCAGAGGTAGACGCCGACGATCGCGAAAAAGCCGCTATAGAGGAACATGTTGAGCGCGAAGATCGACTTGAAATTGAAGTGCGTCATGGCGACGATCAGGCGATCGGGCCGGCCCAGGTCGGCGGCGAGGATCGCGAGCCCGCCGGCGAGCACGCAGAGCGAGACCATGCCCGACAGAGGCGCCAGCGGCTTGTATTCCAGCTTGCCGAACACCGAGGCCACCGAGGCGACGTTGAGCGCGCCGGAGGCGGCCACGATCAGGAACACGGCGAACACATGCGGCAGTCCCCAGACCATCTGGTTGTCCATGCCCGTGACGTGGTGGCCGTTGATTTCCATGTAGAGGAACGCCGCGAAGCCGGCGGCGACCAGCCCACCGAGGACGAGCAACGGACCGTAGAAACGCCACGCGCCGGCAGAAAGCTCCCGATGCACGAGGGTCGCCATGTCAGACCCCCGCGTAGCGCACGCCCGGGTCGAGCCGCAGATCGGCTCGCAGGGCGCGGTTGGGCAGTTCGCGCAGGCGTTTCGCGATCGCGCTCTGCGGATCGTTCAGGTCGCCGAAGGTGATTGCGCCGTGTCCGGCCTTGGTGCAGGCCTCGGCGCAGGCGGTGATGCCGTCGCCGCGGTCGATCTTTTGCACGCACAGCGTGCAGCCCTCGACGCAACCCTTGCCGCGCGGCACGTCGGGCTTCTGGTCGGTCAGGTTTTCGTGCACGAAGGAGCGCGCCTTGTAGGGGCACGCCATGACGCAGTAGCGGCAACCGATGCAGGTATGGCGATCCACCAGCACGATGCCGTCGGCGCGCTTGAACGATGCGCCGGTCGGGCAGACATCGACGCAGGGCGGATGCGCGCAATGCTGGCACATCACGGGCGCCGAATGCTGCCGGCCGCCGTTCAGGTCCTTGAGTTCAATCTTGCGGATCCACTGCGCATCGGTGCGCGGGCGGCCGGTGTCCTGGAGGCCGTTCTCGCGATTGCAGGCGGTTACGCAATCGGTGCATCCCGTGGCGCACTGGTTGGTATCGATCAGCATTCCCCAGCGCACCTTGGCAGTGACGGGTTCGCCGGGCGCGCGCGCCCCCGCCAACTCGATCAGGCGGATTCCCGGGGCGAGCGCGACGCCCGCGAGCGCGGCGGCGGCCGTGCCGAGGAAGCCGCGGCGCGGATTGCCGCTCATGGCTTTGCGCCCGCCGCTTGCGCGCGGGGCTTCGCAGCATGGCACTCGAAGCAATCGAGCGTCACGCCGGCGTAGGCATGGCAGCTCTGGCAGAAGCCCTGCTCGCCGAGCACGCTGCCGGTCTTGCGGCTCGCATGGCACTCTACGCAACCGGCGAGGCTGTGCGGCTTCGTCCGGATGCCCTCGCGCATGGTGCGGTCACGCTGGTGCATCAGCAGCTTCATGTGGTCGCGCCGCATGACCTCGGTCGCCTCGACGCAGGCGCCGGGCCTTTCAATCACCACTGCCGGCTTCGCGGTACGCCCGGCCGCGAGCGCCAGGCCCGCGACGAGCACGGCGGCGAACGCCAGCAGCGCGGCGAGGAATTTCACGGCCGGGTCCCTACTCTCCCATCCCCATCTGGATGTAACCCGTGGGGCAGACATCGGCACAGATGTGGCAGCCGATGCACCTGGTGTAGTCGGTGTCCACGTAGCGGCCCATCGTCGACTTGTCCTTCTTGACGCGGAACACCGCGGTCTGCGGGCAATAGACGACGCAGTTGTCGCATTCGAAACACAGCCCGCAGCTCATGCACCGCTTGGCTTCCGCCACCGCGCGCTTTTCCTCCAGCGCGTCGAGCCGTTCGTCGAAGTTGCCGAGCGCCTGCTCGGCGGTGAGCTGGGTGACGTTGCGCACCTGGCGCGGCGTGTACTGGAAGTGCCCGAGGAACAGGTCCCGGTGCGGGATCACGTAGCGTGCGGAGCGGTCGTCGTAGTTGTGCACCGCGAAGTTCGCGCTCGAAGTGCCGAGCACGGGCTCGTGCGGCGCCGCCTCGACCTTGAGGCCCTTCTCCGTCATCTTGCGCAGCAGGTCGAACGAGTGGACGTCGATCTTGGGGCGCTTTTCGATCGCCTCGCGCTTCAGGTAGCGGTCGATACCCTCCGCTGCAATCCAGCCGTGGCCGATCGCGGTGGTGAGCAGGTGCGGACGCAGCACGTCGCCGCCCACGAATACCCCCGCCTCGCCCGGCACCTGGTAGTTCTTGTCGGCGTTGATCAGCCCGCGCCCGTTGTCGAAGCGCTCCAGGCCGGTGAAATCCACCGCCTGGCCGATGGCCGATACGATCAGGTCGGCCGGCACGATCTCGGCGCTCGCCTCGTCCAGCTTGATCTCGAGCCTGGGGCCGACGAATTTCGCCTGGCAGCGCGCGATCTTGAGGCCGGTGGCGCGGCCGTCGGGTCCGAGCACCACCTCGACCGGCGCCCAGCCGTCGCGGATCGCGATCCCCTCGGAGAGCGCATGCTCGATTTCGAGCCGGTTCGCCTGCATCAGGTCGATCGCGAACACCGAAGTGAGCGTCACCTCAGCGCCCTGGCGCGCGGAGATTTCGGCCACGTCCTGCGCGACGTGGCCGACGATCACGAGTTCGGGCCGCTCGGCCGCTTTGGGGTGCTCGATATGGCCCAGGCGCCGCGCCACGGTGGCGACGTCGATCGAGGTATCGCCGCCGCCGACCACCACCACGCGCTTGCCGACATGCTGCAGGCGGCCGTCGTTGAAGGCGCGCAGAAACGCGGTCGCCGTGACGCAGTTCGGCGCCTCTGCCCCGGCCACTGGCAGCGGCCGGCCGCCCTGCGCGCCCAGTCCCATGAACACCGCGCCGAACTCCTTCTGCACCTCGTCCATCGACACCTCGCGGCCGATGCGCGTATTCAGGCGTGCCTTGACGCCCAGGTCGAGGATGCGCTGGATCTCGGCGTCGAGCGTCGCGCGCGGCGTGCGAAAGCCCGGAATGCCGTAGCGCATCATGCCGCCCAACTCGGCGTGCTCGTCGAAAACCGTCACCTCGTGCCCTCTCAGCGCGAGCTGATAGGCGCACGACAGTCCGGCCGGGCCGCCGCCGATCACCGCCACCTTCTTGCCGCTCGCAACCTCGGGCTTGCGGTATTGCAGCCGGTGCGCGATCGCCCAGTCGCCGAGGAAGTGCTCGACCGAATTGATGCCGACGAAATCCTCGACCTCGTTGCGGTTGCAGCCCGACTCGCACGGCGCCGGGCACACCCGTCCCATGACCGACGGAAACGGGTTCGCCTCGGTGAGGCGCCGCCAGGCGTATTCCTGCCACGCCACGCCCGCGGGCGGCTTTTCGGTGCCGCGCACGATCGCCAGGTACCCCCGGATGTCCTCGCCCGACGGGCAGCTCGCCTGACAGGGCGGCGCGCTCTTCTGGTAGGTCGGGCACTTGTGCGTGTAGCTGGCGTTGAAGATGTTGCCGTGCCAGTCGTGCCACTGGGGGTCGCCTTCCTTGTAGCGGCGGAAGGTCAGTTTGTCGGGCTTGGTTTCGGTCGTGACGGCCATCGTCGTTTGCCTCGCATCCTCAATCGTTGCGTCCGAGCCGGATCGCGTCGCCCACCAGCTGGTGCACGCCGCCCACCAGGCCCATGTCGAACTTGTAGTAAGGCAGCACCTTCGAGAACTGCGCCTTGCAGATGGCGCAGATCGTCGCCATGAAATTCACGCCGTGCGCGTCCACCACCTGCTGCAGGGCCTCCATGCGCGGCAGCGCGCCCTTGACGCGCAGCTCGAGCAGCTCGTCGGTCAGCAGTCCGCCGCCGCCGCCGCAGCAGAAGGTGTGCTCGTGGATGGTGTCCGGCGCCATGTCGTGGAAGTGATTGCACGCCGCGCGGATGACTTCGCGCGGCAGGATGAACTGGCCGCCGGGGATGCCGCCCATGCCGGCGCCGCGCGCCACGTTGCAGGAATCGTGGAAGGTGACGACACGGTGGTCGTTTTTCTCGCGGTCGAAGTGAAGCGCGCCGCGCCGGATCAGGTCGTAAGTCAGCTCGCAGATGTGCTGCGGGGCCGGATAGCGTGCATCGAGAAAGTCGAACGGGCCGATCAGCGTGTTCCAGAAACTGTAGGCGACCCGCCAGGCATGGCCGCACTCGCCGACCACGATGCGTTTGACGCCCAGCTCGAGCGCCGCTTCGCGTACCCGCATCGCGATGCTCTTCATCTGGTCGTAGCTGCCGATAAAGAGGCCGAAGTTACCCGCCTCGGAGGCATGCGAGGACAGGGTCCAGCGGATGCCGGCGGCATGGAACACCTTGGCGTAGCCGATCAGGCTGTAGACGTGCGGCTCGGCGAAGAAATCGGCCGACGGCACGACCACCAGCACTTCCGCCCCTTTTTCGTCCACCGGAAAGCGCACGTCGAGGCCGGTTTCGTCCTTGACCTCTTCCTCCATCGTCTCCAGCGTGTTCTTGAGCGCGGGTCCGGGAAGCCCGAGGTTGTTGCCGATCTTGTGTACCTTGCCGATGATCTCGTTCGAGTACTTCTGGCCCACGCCGATCGAGTCCATGACCTCCTTCGCGGCCATCGTGATCTCGGCGGTGTCGATGCCGTAGGGGCAATACACCGAGCAGCGGCGGCATTCGGAGCACTGGTTGAAGTAGCGATACCAGTCATCCAGCACGCTCTCGGTCAGGTCTTCGGCGCCGACCAGCTTCGGGAACAGCTTTCCGCTCCAGGTGAAATAGCGCCGGTAGACCTTGCGGAACAGGTCCTGCCGCGCCACCGGCATGTTCTTCGGGTCGCCGGTGCCGAGAAAATAATGGCACTTGTCGGTGCACGCGCCGCAATGCACGCAGGAATCCAGGAACACGGGCAGCGAGCGGTACTTTCCGAGCAGCTCGCCCATCTTGTCGATGGCCTTCGCCTGCCAGTTCTCGACCAGCTTGCCCGGAAAGCCGAGCGCCTCGTTCATCTTGTCGGAGGCGACGTACGGCTTCGAGTCCGCCATCGCGCCGCGCGCGAGGATCGGGATCACCGGATACGCCTTGAGCGGCGGGGCCTGGACCTGGGCGGCGGTTGCCATGGCGCGCTACTTCCCCGCCCACGCGGTCACATGCCGCCGTTCGCGCGAATCATCGACCTGGTTGCGGGTGGGACTGAAGAAAACCCCGGGCGCGTGCAGCAGCTTCGACGCCGGGAAGATGGCCATCAGCGCCGCCACCAGCGCAAGGTGCACGAGCAGCACCGGATCCGCGGGCAGCGGCTGCCAGTCGAACACCATCAGCCCCAGCATGAAGGCCTTCACGGCGACGATGTCGGTGCGCACGACAAACTTCATCGCCAGGCCGGAGACCGCGATCGCCACCAGCAGCGCGAGCATCAAGTGGTCGGAAACCGTGGAGATGTAGCGGATGCGCTCGACCAGGAAGCGCCGCGCCCACAGTCCAGCCAGGCCGGCGAGCATCGCGAACCCGGCGTGGACGCCGAACGGCTGGGCGATCTCGATCAGGCCCCAGACCGGATCCATGAAGTAGCGCAGATGTCGCGCGAGCACGACGGCGAGCGCGACGTGAAACAGCCAGCCGAACAGCCAGATCCACTTGTTGGCGCGGTAGAGGCTCTCGAACAGCGTCACCTCGCGCAGCATGCGCCAGACCACGCCGCCGCGCGTCATGGGCGCCGGCGTGGTCGGGATCTTGAGCGGCACCGGGATGCGCGCGTACTGCGCGATCTTCAGCGCCACGCCGACGACGAGGATCGCCGTCGCGGCGTAGAAGAGGGCCGCGTAGACGACCGTCAGCGCAGACATGAAGAAATGGGGCGAGACCCCATTTTTCAGTTCAGACGCACCCGGTCGGTTTCGGCAGCCCCGCGATCTTGCAGGCCTGCTTGGCCGGGCCGTACGGGAACAGCTCATACAGGTACTTGCTGTTGCCCTTGTCCGCGCCGAGCTTCTTGCCGATCGCCTTGGTGAGCACGCGTACCGCCGGCGCGATCTGGTACTCGTTGTAGTACTCGCGCAGGAAGTTGACGACCTCCCAGTGGTTCGGACCCATCTCCACGTTTTCCACTTTCGCGATCTCGTTCGCGATGTCCTCGCTCCAGTCGCTGAGGTTGGTGAGATAGCCTTCCTCGTCCGTCTCGATGGTATTGCCGCCTACGGTGAGTGCCATGCCCTTCTCCTTGCAGTTTGCTTGCGTTCAAAGCCAGGACTGGCTCGTCCGGTGCTCTGCCACCAGGTCGACGAACCCGCCGAAATCCACCACCTGCACCCCTTCGATCACGTTGGCCTGCATGCCGCGCGCCTCGAGATCCGGGCCGAGCGCGTATACCGGCAGCTCCTCGAGCGCCTTGCGGATCGCGCCTTCGACCAGGTTGCCGCGCGTGGCGCCGTAGACCGCGTCTTCGGTCAGCAGTACGGCGCCGCCCTTCTGCGCGTGCCCGAGGCAGCTCGCCAGGCTGTTGCGTTCGTAGGGCGACTTGTTGACGATATGCAGCATGCGCGGTCCTCAGAAGCCGATGATCACGTCTTGCTGTTCCATGAGCTGCCCCATCTCCCGGGCGCTGACCACCTGCACCGGCACCAGCAGCTGGTCCTCGCGGATGCCGCGCGCCTCGAGCGCCTCGCGCTCGACGTAGAGCTTCTCGACGTCGTAGCCCTCGAGCGCGCGGTAGGTCGGCGAGAAGTTCTTCACTTCCAGCCCCTTGGTCTGCTGTCCCTTCACCAGCTGGTAGACGCCGTCGTCGAGGAACGCGAGGCTCACGTCCTGGTCGAACGCCGCGCTGATCAGCACCACCTCGAGGCCTTCCAGCGCGTAGATCGTGCCGTAGGGCGCCTTGCGGTTGACGAACATGAACTTCTTGCGGACGCCGCCGCCCGCTTCCAGCCCGATCTCGTCGCGCGTTTCGGTCATCAGCGCCCCTTCAGTCGCCAAACACCACCAGGCGGTCGGCCTCGATGCCCGACTCGACCAGCTGTCCCAGCCCGGAAATGCGAAAACCCGGCGCGAGGTTGTCTTCCACCAGCCCGCGGCGCAGGCCCGCCGCGACGCACACCACCAGGTCGACGCCGCTTTCCTGCGCCAGCTTCGACCAGCGGTTGACGATATGGCGGTCGTCCTGCGGCGGCTCGGTGAGCTTGCTCGCGTTGTTGACGCCGTCGTTGTAGAAGAACACGCGCTGGACGCGGTGCCCTTTCGCCAGCGCCGCGCGCGCGAACTGGTACGCCGTGTCGGCCGCCTGGTGGTTGTACGGACCCTCGTTGATGAGCAAGCCGAAGTTCATCGCGCGCCTCGGAGGGGGTAACGGGGGAACCGCACGGTGTCCCTGTTCCTAGAACCGGATATGGGTCGAAGCGTTCAGCGTGCGCCGCGCGCCGCGCCAGTCGTCGATGTGATACTTGGTGAACGGCAGCCCCGTCTTCTCGAAGAAGCGCGCCCAGCCGATGCGCTCGATCCAGTCGATCATGCGCTCCCAGGAACGCGCGTCGGCCTTGTAGACGCCGAGGATCTTCTTCACCACCGCGCCGACCTCGGGCCAGCGCGGCGCGTTGTTCGGCAGCCCGGAGGCGACCAGCTTGTGGAACGTAGGCTTGCTGCGCGCATTCGAGTTCTTGCCGCCGACCCAGATGGCGATCTTGGTGTGCTCGGGGTCGTTGATCTGCATCGGCGGGCAGGGCGGATAGCAGGCGCCGCAGCACATGCACTTCTTCTCGTCGATTTCGAGCGACGGTTTGCCGTTGACCAGGGCCGGGCGGATCGCGGCCACCGGGCAGCGCGCCACCACCGCCGGCCGCTCGCACACGTTGGCCACCAGGTCGTGGTTGATCTTCGGCGGCTTGGTGTGCTGCACGATGATCGCGATGTCGGCCTGGCCGCCGCAATTGATCTCGCAGCAGGAGGTCGAGAGCTTGACGCGATTCGGCATGTCGTGGCGGATGAACTCCTCGTAGAGATCGTCCATCAGCGCCTTCACCACGCCGGAGGCGTCGGTCCCCGGAATGTCGCAATGCAGCCAGCCCTGCGTGTGCGAGATCATCGATACCGAGTTGGCCGTGCCGCCCACCGGAAAGCCCGCGTCGGTCAGCGCCTTGACGAGCGGCTCGACCCTGGCCTTGTCGGCCACCATGTACTCGATATTGGAACGCGTGGTGAAGCGCACATGGCCGTCGGCGTACTGGTCGGCGATGTCACAGAGCGTGCGGATGGTGTAGACGTCCATCTGGCGCTGGGTGCCGGCTTTCACGGTCCAGATCTCTTCGCCGTTCTTCGCGCGGTGCATGAGCACGCCGGGCCGCGGGTGGTCGTGGTAGATCCACTGGCCGTAGTTCTTGCGCATCAGCGGGTGCATCAGCGGCATCGGGTCCGGCGCGCCGGTTTCGATCGGGGCTCTTTGCTGGGGCTGTGCCATGGTGTGCTCCGTTATTCGCGTGAAACGCGCTGCAAATTGGCGCTGTACCGAACTTGACGTTCCATCTCTCCCGACGCGTTCATCGGGCCGCGAGACGCTTCCACCTACGCCGCGCTCTTCTGCTGCTGCTTGCGCTCGATCCACTTGGCCGCTTCCTCGTCCCAGCCGTCGGTGCGCACGTAGGGGTTGTTGCGCGGCTCGCTGATCATGTTCGGGTCGACCTCGAGGCCGAGTGCGTCGAGGAAGTTCACCAGCCCGATGCGGTCGACGGTTTCGCCGATGCGCTCGTGCTCGAGCGCATTTTCGGCGAAGAAGTCGAGCACGTTGCGCGCCAGCTCCTTCAGCTTCTCGAAGTCCTCGTCGCTCTCGAGCTTCATGAAGGGCACGATCACGGTACCCAGGGAGGCGCCGATCTTGAGCACGCCCTTGCCGCCCACCAGGATGGAAACGCCGCGCTCCTTGCCCGGCAGGAGTCCGCCGCGGATCACGTTCAGGCAGTGCGTGCAGCGCACGCAGTCCTTGTTGTCGATCACCAGGCGCGTCTCGTCGTCCAGCTCGGCCACCGAGTGGTGCGCCTGCGCCTTGACCTCGCCCTTCTTCATCACCTGGATCGCCTTGGTCGGGCAGCGCGTGACGACGTCGTTCACCAGGTCGGTCATGCCGTGCGCCTTGAAGTAGGCACGGGCATATTCGTGGTTCACCTGCATGTTGTCGCGCCAGGTACCGATGGTCGCGAAATCGGAGCGCTGGATGGCGTTGACGCAGTCGTTCGGGCAGCCCGAGAACTTGAACTTGAACTTGTAGGGCAGCGCCGGCCGATGCATCTCGTCGAGGTTGGAGTTGATCACCTCGCGCAGCGCGCGCTGCTCGTCGTAGCACGACAGCTCGCAGCGCGCCGCGCCGACGCAGGACATCGAGGTGCGCAGCGCAGGGCCCGCGCCGCCGAGGTCGAAGCCGTTTGCGTTGAATTCGTCGAACGCGCTCTGCACCTTGTCGGTGCGCGCCCCCTGGAACATGATGTCGCCGGACTGGCCGTGGAACGCGATCAGCCCCGAGCCGTGCTTCTCCCAGATGTCGCACAGCTTGCGCAGCGTCCTGGTGTCGTAATGCATGCCGGCGGGCGGCTGCACGCGCAGCGTGTGGAACTCGGCGGCATCGGGATAAACGGGCTTGTCGTTCTCGTCCTTCAGCTCGGTGAAGCGCGGGATCACGCCGCCGCCGTAGCCGAACACGCCGACCGTGCCGCCCTTCCAGTAGCCCTTCTTGGTGCGGTACGAGGTCTCGAGCTGGCCGAGCAGATCGACCATCATGTCGTTGTCCTTGGCGAGGCGCTTCAGGCCGGTGACGAAACTGGGCCAGGGACCCGACTCGAGCTGGTCGAGCAAAGGCGTGTCGTGGGGTTTCTTCGCCATGGTTCCTCCTCCGTGATCGAGAACTTCGACCCTGTGGACTGTAGCGGTGTGCGAGCGACTCCGTAATCATCCCTGCGGGTATCCGGTATAACCCTGATGGGGTATACGAGCTTCGCCCACCGGGGAATTGGCACGCCCGGCAAGCGCGGTTTCAATGCCTGCGTGGCCGCGCTGACGCCCCTCGCCAGTATTACGGTGCCGCTCGGCGGGCAACTGCTCGATCTGCAGGAGGTCGTGCATGCCGCGGGTGCGATGCCGCTGCTGCGCGTGCGCATCCGCGAGGGCAAGCGCTTCACGGTGTTGGACATCGACCCGGCCTCGGCACGCAGCTGGGGCGAAGCCATGGTGGCGTGGGCCGAGCGGCAGCCCGGCTGATCGCCGTGGGTCCGCCTTCCGATCCGGGCTATGTCGATCTCGCCTTCGCGGTCACCGGCGGGACGTTGCCGCGCGATCATTCGCTTGCGCTCTGGGACGCGCTCGTGCAGGCCGCGCCCGCTCTGGCCGCAGACGAGACGCTCGCGATTCTGCCGGTACGCGCCGCCGCCCGCGGCGATGGCAGGCTGGTGCTGCAACGCCGCAGCCGGTTGCTGATGCGACTCGCCGAACCGGGGGTCGACGCCGCGCTCGCCCTGAGCGGGCGTCAAATCGAAATCGCCGGTGCGCGGGTCGCTCTGGGTGCTGCCAAGACGCGGTCCCTATCGCCGCACGCCACGCTTTACGCGCACCGCGTTGCCGCGGAGCACGACGACGAGTCGGAATTCGTGCGCCAGGCAACGCGCGACCTCGATCGGCTGGGCGTGCGCGCCGAGTTCATCGTCGGCAAGCGCACGCTCTCGCGCGGCCCGCTGGGGGAACTCGCCGGGTTCAGCCTGATGCTCGCGGAGCTGACGCCGCGCCAGTCGCTGGCGCTGCAGGCGAGCGGCCTGGGTGCGCACCGCCGGCTGGGATTCGGCATTTTCGTAGGACACAAGTAAGGGAAATCGCCATGGGCTATGTGATCGAAGGCAGCGAGCACGGAACAGACGAGGAGGGGTTTCTGCTCGAACCGAACTATTCCGACGAAGCCGTCGGCGTCATCGCCGCCGCTGAAGGGATCGCGCTCACCGATGCGCACTGGGCAGTGATCCGCTACCTGCGCGACGAGTACCGCGAGCGCGGCCAGACGCCGAATTTCCGCAGTCTGCTCAAGGGCATCGCGGAAAGCGTGCATCCCGGCGCCGACAGCAAATACCTGTACGATCTGTTTCCGGCCGGGCCGGCGCGGCAGGCGGCGAAAATCGCCGGTCTGCCCAAACCGTTCGGCAAGGGAGGATACTGACATGGGCGCTGCACCTGTTGAGGCCCGCATGAACGCCAAGCCCACCGTCACCCTCGACCTCACCGGCCTCACCTGCCCGGCGCCGCTGCTCGGCGCGAAGCGCGTGCTCGACGATCTCGATCCGGGTCAGGTGCTGCTGCTGGTGTCGGATTGCCCCGGCACCTTCGACGACATCTCGGCGTGGGTGAAGCTGACCGACCACGAGCTGCTGGCGACCGAGAAGGGCCAGGGCCGGCGCACCCAATACTACTTGCGCAAAGGGCATTTGGCGCCGCCCGTGGCGAATGTGACGCTCGACATCCGCGGCGTCTCCTGCCCGGGACCGATCCTGGAGGCGAAAAAGCTCCTGGACGGCATGAACGCGGGGGAGGTGCTGCACCTGATTTCGAGTTGCCCCGGCACGCCCGACGACGTGCGCGCCTGGACGCGCACCACGGGGCTGGAGCTGGTCGCGATGCGCGAGACGGCGCGCCACGTGTACGAATTTTTCGTGCGCAAGAAGTAGCGGCGGCGAACCGGATCATGCATGCATCCGAACAACACGCCGTTTCGCGAGTCCATCCAACGCGGTGCGTTCTTTGTATTCCCCGCCCTGCCGAGTTGCTGCAGGCGCGCTTGATCGGCCGTTGAGCATGGCCCTGCGCCTCAAGACGGTCTGGTTCAAGAACGCGGGCGGCCGCTCGTCGGCGGAACTCGCCAGCGTACTCGCGTCCACGATCTGGCGCCTGGCCGACGAGGCGGTGACCAACCTGTCGAAGTTCGACTGCGACATCGTGACCCCGGAGCGCGGCGTGCGCATCCTCGGCGAGCTGGCGGCGTTCCTGCTGCACATGAGCGACCGCATGCTCTACGGGCGCGTGCCGGAAGCGGAGCGCGCGAATCTCGTGCAGGCCACGGGCCGCCGCCTCGCCGAACTGGTCGAAGAGAACATCCGCAAGCTGGGCGCCGCCGACGACTTCGACTATCGCGCCAACTTCATCGACTTCATCAACCGGCGCAGCGCCGATTACGCCACTTTCGATTGCACGCCCGAGCAGCCGAGCTTCCCGCTGCTGCGCTACCTCGGTCTCGCGGTGCGCGAATTGATGCTCGAGTCCGACCGGCCGTGGGTCGCCGACCAGATCATGGACATCCAGGCGCCCGAGGCGCTCGGCATGCTGAAGAAGACCGTGGACGGAGTGCTTGCGCCGGCGCAAGAGGCGCCGCGGCGCCGCACGCTAGCCGGCGATTGAAAGGAGCACGACCATGACCACCGAGTTCCGTTTCGCACCCCCCGACTGGACGCCGGAGAAGGCCCGCGCCAGCGCGGCCCAGGAGGGACTTGCTCCTGGCGACGACCACTGGGAGCTGGTGCGAAGCCTGCAGGAATATTTTGCGCGGCATCCGGGTGATGTAGTCAGCCTGCGCGAGCTGCAAGATGCCCTGGAAGAGAAGTTCCACTACAAGGGCGGCATGAAGTACCTGTACACGCTGTTTCCCGGAGGCCCGATCGCGCAGGGCTGCCGTCTCGCCGGGCTCAGGCCGCCAGGCAGTGCGATCGACCGTGGATTCGGCAGCGTCAGCTGAGTTCGCGCCGCTGCGCGGCGGCTATCGCGCCTGGCGCGATCGCAAGATCGCGGCTTATCCGAAGCGGGCCGAAGAGCTGGTCGTCGAGGTACGCGACCCGCGCCAACTGAGCGCCGCCGAACGCGCGGCAATCCTGGAGCGCGTGGGGCGCGCCAACATGGCGGTGTATTCCAGCGGCTGCGGCGACGACCCGGACAAGGCGATCCCGCGCGCCCTGGCGCGGCAGTTCGGCCTGCAGCGTCTGGACCCGAACTGGCTCGCCGACGACGACGGCGTCTCGAGCATCCGCGTGCGCGCGGGCGTGCCGCGCGGCGAATTCATCCCGTACACCAGCAAGCCGCTTCGCTGGCACACCGACGGCTACTACAATGCGCCGGCGCAACGCATCCGCGCGTTCGTCCTGCATTGCGTGCACGCTGCCGCTGCCGGCGGCGAGACGCAGCTGCTCGATCACGAACTGGCGTATGTGCTGCTGCGCGAGGCCAATCCCGACTGGGCGCAGGCGCTGCTGCGGCCCGGAGCGATGACCCTCCCGGCGCGCGAGCACGACGGCGAGATCGAGCGCGCCGCGCGGTCCGGCCCGGTGTTTTCGTTCGACGCCGCGGACGGATCGCTGCACATGCGCTATACCGCGCGCACGGTCAGCATCGAGTGGGCGCCGGATCCCGCGACCGCTGCGGCGGCCGGCTTTCTCGCGCAGTGGCTTGCCGACGATGCACCGTTCGCGCTGCGCCTGAAGCTCGCCCCCGGCATGGGCGTGATCTGCAACAACGTCCTGCACACGCGCAGCGCATTCCGCGACGACGCGGCCAGCCAGCGGCTTCTGTACCGCGCCCGCTACTACGACCGGATCCGGGCGCTGTAGCGTCAGCGCTCCGCGCCGCGCACCTGCAGCAGCGCCTCGCCGCGCCAGACCTGCACCCAGGCGCCACGATACGGCACTTCATGATCCGGCCGTAGATCACTGCCGGCATGGCGCTTGCGTTCCACGACGATCACCCGACCCGCCGGATGCGCCGCCACCCAGGACCCGAGTTCCGGGTTGTCGAGAATCTCGATCGGTTTCACCAGTCGCCCGGCGAAGTTGTATTGCGCGTGATACTTGCCGAGGTACGCAAGCGGCGTACCTTGGCGCTGCAGTGCCGCCAGGTGATCGGCGGTCGGACGCGGATCGGCGTAAATGGCGATCGAAGGAACGACCCCGGCGCCGATCAACACGATGCCGCACCACGTCGCGAAGGCGAGCGCGCGCATCTGCACCGTCGTAGAGCGGCCACCGAACGCGAGCAAGACCGGAAGCGCGAGCAGCGACGCAAGAATCGGCCACAGCGGCAGCGTCGACGCCCACTGCGGCAGCTCGAAGGCCGCGGGATGCGCTCGCGCGTACGCAAGCACCGCGGGAAGGACGAGGAAGCCGCACGCGGGCACGAGCATTTCCCAGCGACGCGCGGGTGCCTGCAGCCTCGCCAGCGCGTGCCCGGCGAGGAGCGCGAACGCGGGCAGCATCGGCACCAGGTATTTCGCCTGCTTGCCGCTCACCAGGGAAAATGCAGCCACGGTCAGGACCAGCCATGCTGCCGGAAAACGCGTTCCCAGGCTGTCGAGCCCGGCCGCGCGCAGCGCGCGCCAGAGCGCTGGCCATACCAACCAGGGAAACAGGATCGCCGGCAGGAGCGGCGCGTAATACCACCACGGCGCACGGTGCGCGAACGACTCGGCCACGCGGCCCGCGGTCTGACCCCAGAAGATGGCACGCCGGTAGCTCTCGCCGCCGACGAGGCCTGCGGGCAGCGCCCAGGCGAGCGCAATCATCGCCCCCAGCAGCACCGCACCGGCCAGTCGCAGATACCAGCGCGCAGGCGCGGCGCGAACCGATGTCGCCCACCAGGGCGCTGCGATTGCCACCGGCAGCACGTGCAGCAGGACCACGGGTCCCTTCGCGAGCACGCCCAAGCCGATGCCGGCGCCCAGCCACAACAGGCCCGCGCGCGCTTCGCCGCGCGCGGCGCGCACCACGCCGATCATCGCCACCAGCACGCAAAGCGCCAGGAGCAGATCGAACATCGTCAGCGTCACCATCGCCGCGAACAGCAGCGTGCCGCCCAGCACCCACGCGACCGCGGCATGGACGGCGCGTTCCCCCGGCCAGAGCAGGCGTGCCAGTTGCTGCAGGAGCGCGAGCGCGCCCAAAGCGCACAGCGGCGCAACCAGTCGCGGCCACCAGTCGTTGACCCCGAATGCCGCCCAGCCCAGATGGATCAGCCAGAACAGCAGCGGCGGCTTGTGGCTGTACGGTTCGCCGTTGATGTAGGGCACCAGGAAATCGCCGCGCAGCCACATCTCCCACGCCACGCCGACATAACGGGTCTCATCTACGGGCCACAGCGGCCGCAGCCAGATCGACGCGACCGCGAACCCGCCCCACGCGAGCAGCAGGAGCACAAACCAGCGATCGCGCGAAGGACCGTTCATCAGCGGTCGCGCGCACCTTCGCCTGCGGAAGGCTCCTCTTCGAGCGCCCCGTCGACCTCGACGCCGAGGGACCGCCCGTGGCGATACTTGCGATACAGCCGCGTGCCGATGGCACCCGATACCACGAATAGCAGAACCGCGATGACGATGCGCGACACGGCACCCAGATCGACGCCGCTGCCGGCTAGCGCGAACACCAGCGTCTGCGGCAGGTACCCGGCGAACGAGCCGAGCAGGAACGGACGCGCCGGCACGCGGGTGACACCCGCCAGGATGTTGGTGACGAAATTGTTGCCCACCGGAATGAGCCGGATCAACACCGTCATCCAGAACGGATTGGCGGCGAGGAAATTCTCGACGTGCCGGACGCGCGCCGCCAGGCGCGCGCTCACCAGCGGGCGGCCGATGGCGCGGGCATAGAAGAACGACAGCGCGCAGCCGATCTCGGTGCCGATCAGCGCAAGGCCCGTGCCGAGTCCGACGCCGAACGCATAACCGCCGAGAAAGCTCACCACATGCCGCGGCAGCGCGAGCGCGGTGGCAACACCCGCAACGCACAGGTACAGCAGCTCGCCCTGCAGGCCGCGATCGCGCACCGCGCGATCGATCCACGCCTCGCTCATCCAGTCGCCCAGCAGCCCGTGCTCGATCACCAGCCCGGCGGCGACGAGCGTAGCCATCAGCGCAAGACCGGAAAACAGCACCCGCAATTTCATGGGCGCGGCAGCTCGCTCGCTTGCGGCAGTTTCATGCGGCGCCGCAGCCAGAGGACACCGAGCAGATCGACCATCCCGACCCAGAGCCGGTCGTGCAGGCCGTAGTTCGATCGCCCGCGGGTGCGCGGCCGGTGGCTGACTTCGACCGAGAGCGTGGCACCGCCGCCACGCTGCACGAGCGCCGGCAGGAAGCGGTGCATGTGGTCGAAGAACGGCAGCTCGAGGTACGCGTCGCGCGCGACGAGTTTCAGCCCGCAGCCGGTGTCGGGGGTTGCGTCCCCCAGCAGCCGCGCGCGCACCGCGTTGGCGACGCGCGACGACAGCCGCTTCAGGAAACTGTCGCGCCGCGCCCTGCGGTAGCCGCAGGCGAGGCGCAGGCTTCCCGCGCCGGCATAACGGTCGCGCGCGGCAAGCAGCTTCGGCAGATCTGCGGGATCGTTCTGCCCGTCGCCGTCCAGCGTGGCGATCCAGGCGGCGCGCGCCGCGCGCGCGCCGCTCATCAGCGCCGCGCTCTGGCCGCAGCTGCGCCGGTGACTGAGCACGCGCAGGCGGGGATAGCGTGCCTGCGCCTCGCGCAGCACGCGCAGGCTGTCGTCCTCGCTGCCGTCGTCGACGTAGATCACTTCGAAGGTGCAGCACGGTTCGAGCGCGGCGTGGATCTCGGCGAGCAGGGGCAGGATGTTCCCGGCCTCGTTTCGCACCGGCACGACGACCGACAATTGGATTTGCGAGTTCATGCGGCAGACGCGTCCGAATGGTTGGCGCTAGCTCGCGCTGGCGGATGTCGCAGCCCGCGCCACAGTGCCCGAGGCAGCTCCGGATCGTGGCGCAACGGCCGCATTATCCCACGTCACAATCGCTCGATTGCCGCGGCGCGGCTCTGCGGGCCTTTGATGCCCGTCAAAGGTGGCGCGGCCGCAGGCGGCAAGAATGCGTCTCATCCGAGGAGGTCCCCATGGCAAAGACCATTGCGCGACGTGGGCTGAAAGCACGCGCCGTCAGGAACCGGCTGCCGACCGGAATCGAGCTGATGCGCGATCCGCTGCTCAACAAGGGCACGGCGTTCAGCGTGGCCGAGCGCCGGGCGCTCGGCCTGCAGGGACTGCTGCCGCCCCGCGTGAGCAGCCAGGACGAGCAGGTGCAGCGGATTCTCGAGCACCTGCGCGGCCTGCCGAACGACCTGGAGAAATACGTCGATCTCAATGCGCTGCACGACCGCAACGAGGCGCTCTTTTTCCGCATCGTGGCGGACTACCCGGACGAGATCATGCCGCTGATCTACACGCCCACGGTGGGGCTGGCGTGCCAGCGCTTCGGCCACATCTTCCAGCGGCCGCGGGGGCTATTCATCAGCGCGAAGGACCGCGGGCACATCGCCGCAGTGCTGCGCAACTGGCCGCAGCGCGACGTCGGCATCATCGTGGTCACCGACGGCGAGCGCATTCTCGGCCTGGGCGACCTGGGAGCGAACGGCATGGGCATTCCGGTCGGCAAGCTCTCGCTGTACACCGGCTGCGCGGGCGTGGCACCCGAACGCTGCCTTCCGGTGCTGCTCGACGCCGGCACCGACAACGACGCGCTGCGCAATCACCCGTTCTACATCGGACTCAAGCGCAAGCGCCTGCGCGGCGGGGCCTACGACGCGCTGGTCGACGAATTCGTGATGGCGGTGCAGGAAGTGTTTCCGGCGGCGCTGATCCAGTTCGAGGATTTCGCCAACACCAACGCCTTCCGCCTGCTGCACAAGTACCGTGACCGCGTCTGCACTTTCAACGACGACATCCAGGGCACCGCCGCCGTGGCGCTCGCCGGGATCTACTCGGCGCTGCGCATCACCGGCGGCAGCCTGGCGGGACAGCGCATCCTCTGCATGGGCGCGGGCGAAGCCGCGACCGGCATCTGCGATCTGGTGGTGTCGGCGTTGACGGACGAGGGCCTGCCGGAAACCGAGGCGCGCGGCCGCTGCTGGCTGTTCGATTCGCGCGGCCTGGTGGTGGCGAGCCGCGCCGGGCTCGCGGAACACAAGCTGCCGTACGCGCACCGCCACGCGCAAGTTGCCGATTTCGTCGCCGCGGTGGAGGCGTTGCAGCCCACCGCGATCATCGGCGTCGCCGCCGTCGGCGGCACCTTCACGCAGGCCGTGCTCGGGGCGATGGCGCGCATCAATCCGCGCCCGATCGTGTTCGCGCTGTCGAACCCGACCGCGCAAGCCGAGTGCACGGCCGAGCAGGCCTACCGCTGGAGCGGCGGCCGCGCGGTGTTCGCCTGCGGCAGTCCCTTCGATCCGGTGACGCTCCAGGGCCGCCGCTTCGTGCCGCGGCAGGGCAACAACTCCTACATCTTCCCGGGCGTGGGGCTGGGCGCGGTGGCGAGCGGCGCGCGGCGGATCACGAACGAGATGTTCCTCGCCGCCGCCCGCGCGCTGGCGCAGCAGGTGGCGAAGAAAGACCTCGACCAGGGGAGCATCTATCCCCCGCTCGCGCGCATCCGCGAGGTTTCGGCGCACATCGCCGCCGCGGTCGCCGAGGTGGCGTTCGAGCGCAAGCTGGCGGCGAAGCCCCGGCCGCGCCGACTGCTCGCGCACATCCGTGCGCAGATGTACCAGCCGAAGTATCGGAGTTACGTCTGAAGACCGGCGCGGCGACGCGGGGAGCGGTGAGAATTTGAAGTCCCCATCTCTCGGCTTTTCGGAGAGATTCATTCCGAAAAGCCGAGATCATGGAAATTCAGAATCGCACCGAGGCTCGCGATGCGCTCAGCGCCTGCCGCCGACGTTCAGGCCGCCGTCGAACACGGTGCCCGGCGCAAAGCCGAAGATGCGCTCCAGGTCCAGCTCGCGGATCAGCTGGTCCACGGCCGCCTGCCCGTGCTCGCGGCTCACCTCGGCGAGGATCAGCTTGGCGCCGTTGGCGTTGTAGAAGCCGCCGAAGTCGGCCTGGACCTTGAGGAGTTGTTTGGCGCGCTCGAGCGTCATCGGCGATGAGTCTAGCCAATTGGCTGGGGCAGCGAAAGGATTGCCAGATGCTTGAGCACAGGATGGATCACGAAATGGGTGACGCCGTCCTGGGGGCTTTGTGCGACGCCGGACGGCACGACGCGGTTCTCGGCAAATTCGCGCAGCACCTCGAGCAGCAGGTCTGCCCGGGTGGCCGGCTCGTAGACGTAGTCGATGTCGACGTCTGCGGGCGGCAGCGGATAGTGCTTGCGCGCAACGATCGGGCCCGCATCGAGTTGCGGCGATAGCAGGATCGCCGAAGCACTGCAGCGTCGCTCGAGCAGCATTTCGGCCCGGGTGGCCGGCTCGTAGACGTAGTCGATGTCGACGTCTGCGGGCGGCAGCGGATAGTGCTTGCGCGCAACGATCGGGCCCGCATCGAGTTGCGGCGATAGCAGGATCGCCGAAGCACTGCAGCGTCGCTCGAGCAGCATTTCGTAGTAGATCGTCGTGCTGCCCCTGAACCGTGGCAGCCAGCCTGCGTGGACGTGCAGGAACGGAATGCCCTGCTCCAGTGTCTTGCGCTTCACGATCTGCCCGCCGTAGCCGGAAAACACGATCAGCCGGAAGCGATCGCGGTCGAGGAGCGTGGCGAGCGCGTCCGAGTTGACGTCAGCATCGCGCAGGCGCGTCGCGTTCCAGCGCGCGCCGCGCACGGTGGCAGCCAGGGGCTCGGACAGATCCGGCAGGTCGATCCCGCAAGCCGTGCGCATCGGAGGCAGCGGATCGCTCGCCTGACCCAGCAGCCTTGCGTGCTCCTCGCCGTAGAGGACCGCCAGTCCGGGCGCGATTCCGGCGCGCGTCATCGCCTGCGCGTAGGCCTGCGAGCGCGCCGTGAAGGCGGCCACGAAAGCGACCTCGGCAAGCATCCGGGTCACGGCGCTGCCCGTGGCGAAACGCGCGCGGCAAGCTGCTCGACGTGTTCGCGCTCCAAGACGAGAACGCGTGCAAGGCGCCCGCGCAGCGTCTCGGGCAGCCGCTGCCGGACCGAAATCAGCTGATCGAGCAGCTTGAGCAGGGCGTTCAGGTAGGTCAGGGCATGGCTTTGGGCGTAGGCGGCCGCCAGCGCCTCGGCAAACGTCACGTACGCTGCGGCGCTGCATTCGGCACCCTGCGCAACCCAGCTCTCTGCATACGTCTCGTGCAGGCGCTTCGAGCGTTCGTAGCGGCGCGTCAGGTGCGAAAGCTTTTCGAGCGCTTCGCCGCGCTCGTCGCCCGGACCGTACTCCAGAACCGAGAGGATTCCCGCCAACAGCTCGTCGATCGAATAGGGCGCCGCGGTGGGCAGCTCCTTCCGATCTGCCGCGCTCCGCGTTGCGGGCGGCAACGCGGCGAGGGCATGCCCGCGCGAGGCTCGCCAGGCATCGAGGAAAGCCGCCCCGCCATACGCGGTATAGAAATAGGTATTCGGTTGGGCGAACTTGTCGCCCTCCGAGAATCGGTATCGCATGTCGCGGTCCGGCTAGCTGCGGCTCAGCGCTTCGATGATCGAGCGGGCGATTTCATCGGCGCTCGCGGCGCCCGCAGTGTCGAACGACAGGTCCGGCGTGGAGCGCAGCGCGTACGGAATGTCGATCCCCACCACGTTGGCCATTTCGCCGGCGAGTGCCTTGCGGTACAGGCCTTTCGGATCGCGCGCCGCGAGCACCCCGTGCGGCGCGCTCAGCCGGACTTCCAGGTACCCGGAAAAAAGTCCGCGATTGCGCTCCAGGATGTCGTCGAAGATTGCCAGAATGCAGCACACGACGTGAACGCCCTGCGCATCGAGCCAGCGGCAGATCTCGACGATGCGTTCGGCATTGGCCCTGCGGCCCGCGGGCGCAAACGCGGCGGGGTCCGATCCCGTGCCAAAGATCTGTCGCATCGCGTCGCCGTCGACCAGCACCACGTTCGGCGCGCGCTCCTTCCAGAGGCGCCACAGCCGCTCGCCTACGGCGGTCTTGCCAACGGCGGAGGGGCCGGTTATCCAGACAACCATTGCCGGAACCGCTCTACTGCCGAGGCCTGCCGGGCCAGCGTGCGCCGCTCGCTGCGCAAGCGCTGGATCTTGCGGATCGCGCCCGCCGCCGTCGCAGCCGCATTTTCGCGGTAGGGCGCGAAGAACCGGCGGCGCAGCCAATCGCGCTTCGCGCCCTGCTCGGCCCAAAGCGCCTCGTCTGCGAGCATCGCGCGCAATCTCGCGGCATCCGGCAGCGCAATGGCGGCGATGTGCTGCCGCAACAGCAGCTCCGCGGAATCGGGTCCCATGAGCTCGTCGCTGTCGGCGCCCGCGACATCGAGCAAGAGAAGGTTGCGATCCAGGTACACGGCGCCGAAGGCAGGTCCGCCGTAGTCGCAGAGCACGGTGTCGGCGATGCAGAACAGATCGCCGTTATCCACCAGGTCGGTGAGCACAGTGGCACCCGGCAGCGCCGCGAGGCGCGCGATGCGCTCCGGCTCGGTGGTGATCGAGAGCGGATGCGGCTTGATGACCAGGTTGTACTCGCCAGCCAGGGCGCCGATGCATTCGGCAAAACGGTCGATCGAACTCAGCGCCTTCCAGGTCGGCAGCCAGAGCAGCGTTCTCTTCGCTGCGTCGCATCGCAGCCGGCGCAGCAGTTCCTGCCGGTCCGGAGGCGCCGAAAAATAGCGGCTGTAGCGCGGATAGCCGACCTGGACGACGAGTGGCCACGAGAATCGGGCGAGCCGTTGCGCATGGTACGGACCGAAGCACAGGATCACGTCGTAAATTTCGTTCCAGTCGCTGAAATTCCACTGCGCCTTTCCCAGCGCGTACATGAGGCGCACGTTCACGTCGGCAAGCTGTCTGGGCAGCCAGTCCTCCATGAGGCGGAAGGGATGGCCCGATACCAGCATCGCCAGCCGCCGCTGATTGCCGATTCGCTCATCCGCCAGCGAATGCTTCCATCCCAGACCCTCGGCGAAGCTGCGCGAAGCAACGATCTCGGCTTGCGTGCCATGCAGCACGACCTCGACCTGGTGCACGTCGAGCAAGTCGATGATCGGCCGAAAATGATGGAACCACTCCGGATGCGTGACCAGGAAGCCGATCGTGTTGTCCGGATCCGATTCGCTCTCGATCCATTGCTGCATAATGCGAATTCTATGCGCAGAGCCAGGGCCGGCGCGAAGCGCGCGGCCGCCGAGACCGCGGGGACCGCCTCGCCCGGAACATTTTCGTTCGGCACCAAGGCCGAAACGCTGGCACGCCTGCGGCCGCTGCTCACGCGCGCCACGGTGCTGGAGTTGATGCATTTCACGGTTGCGGAATGGCGCACCGGGCGCCCGGCGGTGCTGGAGCGCGTCCGCGGCGCTTTCGGCGGCCGGCCTCTGGCGGTGCGCAGCAGCGCCCGCGGCGAGGACGGCGCCGCCAGCTCGCACGCCGGCGTGTATCGCTCCCGCCTCGGGGTGAATGGCGCCGATGCCGACGAACTGGCGCAGGCGGTCGATGACGTGATCGCGTCCTATGCCGGCGATCCGGGCGACCAGGTCCTCGTGCAACCGATGCTCGAAGAGGTCGCCGTGAGCGGCGTCATCATGACGCACGACGTGAGCTGCGGCGCGCCGTATTACGTGGTCAATTTCGACGATGCCACCGGCAGCAGCAGCTCGATCACTTCCGGGCGCGGAGTTCACAAGGTGGTGCTGGTCTACCGGCAGGCGCCCCGCGAATTGCTGCGCTCCGAGCGCGTGGCGCGATTCATTTCGCTCGCCAGGGAACTGGAGTCGGTCTGCGGTGACGCGCCGCTCGACATCGAGTTCGCGCTGTCGGGCAGCGGCGAGCTGTTCCTGCTGCAGGTGCGGCCGATCAGCCTGCGCTCGCGCTGGCATCCGAGCACCGACCGCCGCGCGGCACGTCAGCTGCGCGCGATCGAGGAGTATCTGCACCAGGTGTTCGCGCCGCGGCCGGAGCTTGCGGGGAGCCGCACCCTGCTCGGCGTGATGCCGGATTGGAATCCCGCGGAAATCATCGGCATCGAGCCGCGGCCGCTGGCGGTGACGCTTTACCAGGAACTGGTGACACGCCAGACCTGGCGCCAGGCGCGCGCCAGCATGGGGTACGCGCAACTTTCGACCCAGGAGCTGATGCTGGTGATCGCGGGGCGCCCGTTTGTCGACGTGCGCGCGAGTTTCAATTCGTTCCTGCCACCGGGTCTGCCCTCACGGATTGCCGGGCCCCTGGTCGATGCCTGGCTGGAGCGTCTGGAAACCCACCCCGAATTCCACGACCGGGTGGAGTTCGAGATCGTTCCGACCTGCCTCGATTTCGACTTCGACGAGCAGTTCCGGCAGCGCTACGGCACGTTGCTTGGCGCCGGCGATGCCGCCGCCTTTCGCGATGCCCTGACCAGCCTGACGCGCGGCTGCCTGCCACCCGGTCCCGGGGGGAGCCTCGCTCGGGCGCGCGGCACGATTGCGGCACTGGAGGCGCGCCAGCACGCGCGCGCGGATACCGCCGTGCCCGACGCCTTCGGCTGGCTGCTGCGGGCGTGCTCGCTGATCGAGGAATGCCGGCTGCTCGGAACGCTGCCGTTCGCAGTGCTCGCGCGTCACGCCTTCATTGCAGAGTCGATGCTGCGGTCCGCTGAGCGGCTTGGCGCCGTGGCGCCGGAAAGGATCGTGCATTTCAAGCGCAGCCTCGAAACGGTCACCGGCCGTTTCGCCCACGATTACGCGCGCGCCTGCGAGGGAACGCTCGACCGGCGCGAGTTCCTGCGCGAGTACGGGCACCTGAGGCCGGGTACCTACGACATCACGTCGCTGCGCTACGACGAGCGGGGAACGTCTTTGTTCGAGAGCAGCTTCGCACCGCGCCGCCAGGAACCTGAGCCGTTCGAGCTGTCGGCGACCGAGCGGACAGCGCTCGATTCTCTGCTGCTCGGGTCCCGCCTCGACGTGCTCGATTCGGCCGCCCTGCTCGATTACGCGCGCGCTGCGATCTGCGGGCGCGAACACGCCAAGCTCGTCTTCACGCGCAACCTCTCCGACGCACTCCTCGCGCTCGGCGAGTGGGGCCGGCGGGTGGGACTGGATCGCGACGACCTCTCGCACCTCGAATGGCCGCAGATCGCGCGGGCCGCGTCGCACGCCGGAAGCGACGCGCCCGACCGCGAATTCCTCGATCTGGCCGACGCCCGGCGCCGCCTGGCAAGCGATTTCGCGTCGTTGAAGCTGGGCTACATGCTGCGGCGACCGGAGGATATCTACGTCGCGACCCTGCACCGCAGCACGCCGACTTTCATCGGTTCCGGCAAGGTGGAAGGCGCCGTGGTGCATCTCGAGGCCAACTCGCCCGTGAGCGCGGCGGTGTACGGCAAGATCGTCTGCATCGAAAACGCAGACCCGGGATTCGACTGGATCTTCGCCCGCGACATCCGCGCGCTGGTAACGATGTTCGGCGGCGCCAACTCGCACATGGCGGTGCGTTGCGCCGAGTTTGGCCTGCCAGCCGCGATCGGCTGCGGCGAACAGGCGTTCAAGCGCGTGTTGCAGGCCGGACAGATCGAACTGAACTGCGCGCAGAAGGTCATCAGTCCCCTCCATGGCCAATAGGCGGCGCGCCCGCCGCATCGGCGTCACGATGCGGGAAACGCAACCGCTCGCGTATCGCGAACCGCGCGATGCGCTGGCGCGCGAGTGGGGCGCATGGCTCGCCGCGGCTTTGCCGGAGGCGATGTGGCTGCCGGTGCCGAATCTCGGCGCCGGCGCGCGCGACTACGCCGAGCGCTGGGAGCTCGACGGGCTTGTTCTCACGGGCGGCGAGGACCTCGGCGCCTGCGCCGCGCGAGACCGCACCGAGCGCCAGCTGCTGCAATGGTGCCTGCAGGCGCAGCAGCCGGTGTTTGGCGTGTGCCGCGGGTTGCAGATGCTGCAGCATCATTTCGGCGGGCGCATCGCCCGCATCGCCGGCCGCAAGCACGTTGCCCGGCCACATGCGGTAATCATCTCGCCGCAATCCTGCCCGGTGCCGCTGCG
>Ga0155946_1069_pt1 | contig 29010 bp, 32 predicted proteins | sample RifCSPlowO2_02_FD_107600 | JGI IMG/M metagenome (GOLD analysis project Ga0155946, IMG submission 107600) | Betaproteobacteria bacterium RIFCSPLOWO2_02_67_12
GTGGCGGATTCGAACCGCCGACCAACGGATTAAAAGTCCGCTGCTCTACCAGCTGAGCTAACGACCCGGAAAAGGGTCGGAATTTTATCAGCCCTCGCGCGTCATGCGCCAGTACTGCCACTTCATCGTCGCCGCCGCGCCGGCGATGATCGCGCCGAAAGTGATGATCGAGCCGAGCGCCAGGGTGGAAAACCCCGAGATCCCCTGCCCGATGGTGCAGCCGAGCGCGGTGATGCCGCCGAAGCCCATCAGCGCGGCGCCGACGAGATGGTTGCCGGTGTCCTCGGCATCGCGGAAGCCTTCCCAACTGAAGCTGCGCGTCGCGAGCGACCAGACGAGCGACCCCGCGATCACGCCTGCGGCCGAGGCGATGCCGTAGGTGACGATCTTGGTCTTGTCGGTCCAGAGCATCAGGTACTCGATCGAGAAGGCGAGCGGCGCCACGAACGAAAACGCCTCCATCCGGCCGGTGTTGGTGGCGACGAACGCCTCCTGCAAGGTGTTCGGGTCCTCGGCGACGTAGCCGATCTTCCCGCTCACGTACCAGCCGCCCACGACGACGAGGCCCGTGACCACGCCGCCGAGGGTGTAGTCGAAGCTCGAGCGGAATTCCTTCGACGCATAGGCAAAAGCGATCAGCCCACCGCCGAGCAGCAGGCTCAGCGCGAGGATCCAGGTCTTGCGCTCACCGCCCGCCGCGCGGGCAAAGAGCGAGGGCAGGTCCTGTCCCCCTGCGAGCGTGACGGCGGCCTGCTCCAGCACCCCGACCCGGAACGCGCCGAGAATCCCGCGCAGGGTCATGTAGGCGACCACGCCGGCGACGATGAACACCACCACCGACTTCAGGTTGCCGGCGCCGATGCGAATCAGTGTCTTCGAGCCGCAGCCCGAGCCGAGCGTCATGCCGACGCCGAACAGGAACCCTCCGACCACATAGGAAAGCCAGGTGAAATTCGGGCCCGGATAAATCGACTTCGAGAGGTCGATCAGCCCGGCAAGGTGCAGGCCGTTGGCGCCGAGTATCGCCACCCCGATCGCGAGCAGCCACATGCGCAGGCGGCTCGAGTCGCCCATGTTGACCCAGTCCGACACCGCGCCCATGGTGCAGAAGTTGGTCTTGTTGCCGACCGCGCCGAAGACGAACGCGAGCGCGAACGCGCTCCAGACGACCGCCGTTGCGGCCTGCGCGGGGTTGGTTTCGCCCATGGTGCGCGGAATTTAACTCAACGCGGCCGCCGCCGGACTCGGCCTGCCGAATCGGTGGATCAAGTCGCCTGATAACGGGTCGCGTCGGCGACCCCGGCCGCGGCGAAGCCGTCGCGGCGGATGCAGCAGGCATCGCAGGCGCCGCACGCGCGCCCCTCGGCATCAGGCTGGTAGCAGCTCACGGTGTCGGCCAGGTCGACGCCGAGCTCCTGCGCCAGCTGAATGATCAGGGCTTTCGGCAGATCGATGAGCGGCGCGCGCACCTCGAACCGCCGCCCCTCGACGGCGGCCTTGGTGGCGAGATTCGCCATCGCCTCGAAGGCGCGCAGGTATTCAGGCCGGCAGTCGGGATAACCCGAGTAGTCCACCGCGTTGGCGCCGACGAAAACGTGCTGCGCGCCGAGCACTTCGGCCCAGCCGAGCGCGAGCGAAAGGAAGATGGTGTTGCGCGCCGGAACGTAGGTGACGGGGATGCCGGGCCTGACGCCTCCCGTGGGCACCGCGATCGAGCGGTCGGTGAGCGCGGAGCCGCCGAACTGGGCGAGATCGAGGGTCACGGTGCGGTGTTCCGCAGCGCCCTGCCGAAGCGCGATGCGCCGCGCCGCTTCCAACTCTACGCCGTGGCGCTGGCCGTAATTCACCGACAGGCAATGGCAGCTGAACCCCTCGCGCCGCGCCCAGGCGAGCGTGGTGGCCGAGTCGAGCCCGCCGGAGAGCAGAACGACCGCGCGCCTCAGCGCCGGGTCCCTTGCGCGAGCCGCTGCCTAGCGTTCACCGCGGCGGGACTCGCGGGATACTTGGCGAGCAGGGCTTCGAGGGTCTTCTGCGCGCCGCGCCGGTCGCCGAGTGCGTCCTGCGAACTGGCGACATTGAGCATCGCGTCGGGCGCCTTGGCATCCTCCGGCCAGGCCTGCAGCACTTTCTGCTGCGCCGCCATCGCCTGCTTGTAGTCGCGCTGCGCGAAATGCGAATTGCCGATCCAGTACTGCGCCGAGGGCGCGAGCTTGCTCTGCGGATAGGTGACGAGGAACCCCTGGAAGGCGGAGATCGCGAGCGGGTAGCTGCCGAGCTTGAACTGGTTGAGCGCTGCTTCGTAGGCCCTGGTCTCGGCCACCTGCGCCGCGGTGTCGGCGGGGGGCTTGTCGTTCGCCGCCGCCTGATCCTTCTCCTTCGCCTGCTCGAGCTTGCGCAGGCGGGCATCGACATCGACGTAGAGGTCCTTTTGGCGGCGATCGGCGTTGTCGAGCTGGTTCTGCACCACCTCGAGCTGGCCGCGCATCCTGGCCAGCTCGCCGCGCAGCGCTTCGATCTGCGAGGCGAGGTCGACCAGCGCGCCGCGGTCCTCGACCTTGCCGAGGCGCTCCACGATCGCGCGCTCGGTGGCCTGCACCTGCCGGCGCAGGTCCTCGATGCGCCGGCGCGCCTCGTCGTCATCGAACAGCGCCTGAGCGCTCGCGCTCCAGGCAAGCAGCAACAGGAGGGCCAACCGGCGCATCAATATTCGCCCGAATACAGGATGTCGCTGCGGCGGTTCTGCGCCCAGGCGGCCTCGCTATGGCCGTCGGCCTTGGGCTTTTCCTCGCCCAGGCTCACCGCCTCGACCTGCGCCTCGGTGGCGCCGAGCAGGATCAGCATTTTCTTCACCCCTTCGGAGCGGCGCTGGCCGAGCGCGAGGTTGTACTCGCGGCTGCCGCGCTCGTCGGTGTTGCCCTGGAGCAGCATTTTCGCGCCGCGGTTGTCGCGCAGGTAGCGCGCATGCGCCTCGACCAGCGACTTGAACTCGTCCTTGATGTCGTACTTGTCGAGGTCGTAGTAGATCGAGCGCTTCGACAGGATCGAGGCCGGATCGTTGAGCACCGAGCGCGCCGGCGTCTTGCCGGCGGTGAGGTCGACCCCGGCGACCGGCGGCCGCTGCACCGGCTGCGTCTGCGCGCCCGGCTGCGTGCCCGAGGGCGTGCGGTCCTCGACGCCCGCCGGCGGCTGATCCTGGGTGGGCGTGCTCGAGCACGCGGCGAGTGCAGCAACGATCAAGGCAGTCCAGATGGCACGCATGGGTCTTCTCCCGGTCACTGAATGAATGGTCCCCAGGCCGGCTCGCGTACGTCGCCGGCCGAAATCGAAAGGCGTTGCTTGACGCGCCCGTCCGAAGACACCGCGGACAGGATGCCGCGACCGCCGACCACGGTGGCGAGCAGGATCATGCGGCCGTTGGGCGCGATGCTCGGCGATTCGTCGCGGTCGCTGTCGGTGAGGACCTGCGCCTGGCGCGTCGCCAGGTCGAGCAGCGCCGCCTGGAATTTGCCGTTGTTGCGCGTGATGTAGGCGAGCCGCTTGCCGTCGCGGCTGATGCGCGGCGACACGTTGTAGCTGCCCTCGAAAGTCACGCGCTGCGCCTCGCCCCCGTTGGCCGGCATGCGGTAGATCTGCGGGCTGCCGCCGCGATCGGACGTGAAATAAAGGTATTGGCCATCGGGCGAGAACACCGGTTCCGTATCGATGCCGGCCGACTGCATGAGCCGGCGCACGCCGCTGCCGTCGGGGTTCATCACGAAGAGCTGCGAGCCGCCGTCGCGCGACAGCGCCACCGCGAGTTTCGAGCCGTCGGGCGACCAAGCCGGCGCCGAGTTGGAGCCCTTGAAGTTGGCGGCGACGTGGCGCTTGCCATCGAGCAGCGAGTGCACGTAGACCACGGGTTTCTTGTTCTCGAACGATACGTAGGCGAGCCGCCGGCCATCCGGCGACCAGGCGGGCGAGATGATCGGCTCGAACGAGGCGAGCGCGGTCTCCTCGCCGGCGCCGTCGGCGTCGGCGATCTGCAGCTCGTAGCGGTTGCCGCGCTTCACCACGTAGGCGATGCGCGTAGAGAACACGCCGCGCTCGCCGGTGAGCTTCTCGTAGACGTAATCGGCAATGCGGTGCGCAGTGGCACGCGCCTGCTCGCGGCCGAGCGTGTAGGCGATGCCGCCGAGCGCCGCCTGCTTGACCACGTCGAAGAGGCGAAAGCGCGCCTCGAAGCGGCCGTCGGGGCGCTGCACCACCGACCCCAGCACGAGGGCGTCGGCAAGGCGCGAGCGCCACGCCGGGAAATCGACGCTGGAAGCTTCCGTAGGCGGCGGACTGATCGGCGGCACTTCGATGGCGCGGAACAGGCCGCTCCTCTCGAGGTCGGCGCGCACGATGGCGGCGATCGGCGCCGGCAGCGCCGCCTCGCCGGGAAACGGCGCGATCGCGATCGGGATGCGCTGCGCGCCCGCGCCGGTGATCTCGATCGACAGCTGCGCGCTCGCGCTGCCGCAGAAAGCGAGCACCGCCGCGAGCGCCATGAAGAATCGCATGGGCACAATTATAAAGTCAGTCCCGCAATCCGAACTTAAGTTCCGGAATGCGCTGGAAAAAAACCGGAACTGTCGGGTTTCGGCGTCAGTCCTGCGGCCGGAATTTGAGCTCCAGATTGCGCGCGAAGAGATCGGGCCGGTCGGGTTTCGGCAGCGGTGAGGATTTCAGGATCGCGCGCGCCACGGCCTCGTCGTAGCCGCGGTGCCCGCTCGATTTGCGCAGGTCTGCTTTCAGCACCTCGCCGGTGGGCAATTGCACGACGTCAAAAATCGCCTCCGGATTTCCCTTGATATCGGGAGGCAGGACGACGTTGCCACGCACCTTCGCGCGAATCTTCGCTTCGTAGTCGGCCAATCCCCGGTTGCGCGCCGCGGCCGATTCGCGCGCCAGCTGATCGCGGATTTGCTGGCGCTCGCGATCGAGCGCGAGCGTGCTCTGCTCGCGAGCGAGCTCTTCCTGCATCCGCCTCTTGGTTTCGGCGTCGCGCAGCAAGGGGCGCGGCGGTTCGGGTTTCGCGACCGGCTTGGGCTTTGGCGGCGCGGGCCTGGGCTTCGCCACCGGGGCCGGTTTGGGTTTCGGCGGCTCCTTGATCGCGATGTCGGGCTTCTCGATCACCGGCTCGGGCTTGGGCGGCTCCGGTGCGATCGCGGGCTCGGGTTTCGGCGGCGCGGGCGCCTCCACGACCGGCGGCGCGGACCACAGCTCGACCACCATCGCCTCGGGCGGCCGGCTCTGCCAGCGCACGCCGAAGAAAAGCACCGCCAGCAGCAGCGCATGCACCAGCGCCGCGAGCACGAGCGACGAAGCGGCGCCCGGCTCCGCGCGCTCGTCGAACAGCGGCAGCGCCTGCGCGGTGCTCATCGCGCCGGCTTGACCAGCAGGCCGACCCGCTTCACCTGCTGCTTGTGCAGCTCGTCCATGACGTTCAGCACCGCCTCGTAGCGCACGCTCTTGTCGGCGGCGATCAGCACCGGCTGGTCCGGGGACTTCGCCTGGCGCTCGCGAATCACGCGCCCGAGTTCGCCGAGCGCCACCGCGCGCTCCTCGCTCACCGCGCCCTTGGCGTCGCGCGCGCGCAGCAGCACCGACCGGTCCTCGCGGATCACCACCTCGAGCGGCGCGACCGGGGCGACCGACGCCTTGGACACCGACGGCAGCTCGACCACGCCCGGCGTGACCAGCGGTGCAGTCACCATGAAAATCACCAGCAGCACCAGCGTCACGTCGACGTACGGCACGACGTTGATCTCGTGCATCGGGCCGCGCTTGGAGTGCAGGCGCGCCACGCGAGCTACCTCACCGGCTGGCGCTGCAGGACGTTGGAGAACTCTTCCATGAAGCTCTCGAAGCGGATCGCGAGGCGGTCGATGTCGTGCGAATAGCGGTTGTAGGCGACCACCGCCGGAATCGCCGCGAACAGGCCGATCGCGGTGGCGATGAGCGCTTCGGCGATGCCGGGCGCGACCTGCGCCAGCGTCGCCTGCTGCACGTTGGCGAGGCTGCGGAACGCGTGCATGATGCCCCAGACGGTGCCGAAGAGCCCCACGTAGGGCGACACCGATCCGGTCGAGGCGAGAAACGCGAGGTGGCGCTCGAGGTGGTCCATTTCGCGCTGATAGGTGGCGCGCATCGCGCGCCGCGCCCCGTCCACCATCACCAGCTCGGTGCCGCGCTGGCCGCGCAGCTTGTTGAACTCGCGAAACCCCGCCTCGAAGATGCGCTCGAGCGAGCCGATGGTGTGGCGGTTGTTGACCGCGCCCTGGTACAACGCCAGCAGGTCGTTGCCGCTCCAGAACTCGCGCTCGAAGAGCTCGGTCTGTTCGCGCGCGCGCCGGATCGTGAACCACTTGCGGAAGATGAACATCCAGGACATGAACGACACCGCGAGCAGCAGCGCCATCACCGCCTTGACGACGATCGAGGCGTTGACGATCAGCGTCCAGATCTCGAGGTCCTGCGTCACGCTCATGGCGCGATCCTGGCGGCAAGCGGCCTGGGGATCGGCTGCGGGCGCATGTCGCGGTGGCGCACGCAGGCCGCCTGGATGCGCGCCGCGGCGCACACGCGCCCGTCGCCAAGGCGCGCTTCCTGCGCCAGCCACAGATAGGTGCGCTTTTTCTCCAGCGGCAGCACGGTGACGGCGAGCAGGTCGTCGAGCCGCGCGCCGATCCTGAAATCGATCTCGGCGCGCGAAACCACGAAGCCGGTGCCGGTATCCGCGGCGAGCTGCTCCTGGTTGATGCCGAGGCTGCGCAGCCACTCGCTGCGCGCGCGCTCGAAAAACCGCAGGTAGTTGGCGTAGTAGACGACCCCGCCGCGGTCCGTGTCCTCGTAGTACACCCGCACGGGAAAACTGAACGGCGTCAACGTGCTGCGCTCCTGGAATGCGTCCGCCTCATTGTAGCAGCGGCCTCGCGGCCGCCTGGCGTTCGGTTGCGCGCAATCCAGAGCCTGCGACTCAGGCCTTGCGTGCAGCGCGCAGCGCGCGGCGGCGGCTCGCGCTGCCCTTGCGCGCGCGCTCGCGGTGGCGCCGCACCTTGAGCACGTTGCCGCAGCTCGCCATCTCGCACCAGCGCCGGCTGCGGTTGCGGGTTGCGTCGATGAACAGCCACAGGCAGGTCGGATTGCCGCAACGGCGCACTCGCGCGAGCGACTCTGCGGTCAGCAGTTCGAGTGCGGATTGCACGATCGGCTGCAGCAGCGCATCGGGGGCGCCGACCGACGCATCGAGCTCCCAGCGGCCTTGCCCGTGGCGCCACGCGAGGCGCGCAAATGCGGCGCCGAGCGCATGCTCGGCTTCGAGGCGCGCCAGCGCCTCGCGCGGCGGCGCCTCGCCGCGAACGCGCGCTTCGAACACTCGGCGCAGCGCTTCGCGCAGTTCGAGCGCGCGCGACCACAGCGCCCTGGCGCGCTCGGGCGCCGCGCGCGCCGCCTCGCGGATTCGCTTCGCCTGGTCGGCGCCGAGCGCGCCTTCGGCCTCGAGCCAGTCGAGCAGGTCGGCGAACCCCGCCAGCCATTCGCTGCCGTGAGCATCGCGCGCGCCCTGCCCGGTATTGCAGAAATCGAGGCACAGCGCGCCGCCGGGGCAGCGCAGGGTCTCGCCGCAGGGCTTGCTGCGGGTGCGCTGCAGGGCGCCGGCGGGGCTCATTCGCGTAACCTCCCAATATGACTTGACAGGTTACATTGTGCCACGCTAGCATGTAACCGTCTACTGTGTTTTAGACAGTTACTTCGAGGGACGCCACCATGATCACGCTCGACCGCAAGGCGAGAATCGCCGCCGCGATGGCGGCGCTGGGGGTTAATTTCGTGCTGGCCACGGGACTCGCGTCGCTCGCACAGCATTACGGCGAACAGGCCTCGCGGGATCTGCGCGCGGGCGGCGCCGGTCCGGTGATCGCGACGGCCCAGGCCGGATCGCCGCGCTGCCGGCCCTCGCGCCGGGCTAGCGGCTAGTCCGGCTCGGAAGCCTGCAGCAGGTCCTGCGCCCCCGAGGGCGCCAGCAGGCCGAAATGGCGGTACGCGGCGAGCGTCGCCATGCGGCCGCGCGCGGTGCGCTGCAGGTAGCCCTGCTGGATGAGGTAGGGTTCGAGCACGTCTTCGATGGTGTCGGTCTCCTCGCCGATCGCGTGCGCGAGGTTGTCGAGGCCGACCGGCCCGCCGCCGAACTTCTCCATCACCGCGAGCAGGAGCTTGCGGTCCATCAGGTCGAAGCCGAGCGCATCGACATCCAGCATCTTCAGCGCCGCGTCGGCCACCGTCTTCGACACCACGCCGTCGGCCTTGACCTGGGCGTAATCGCGCACCCGGCGCAGGAGCCGGTTGGCGATGCGCGGCGTGCCGCGCGAGCGGTTGGCGATTTCGAGCGCGCCCTCGTCGACCAGCGGCACGCCGAGCAGCCCGGCCGAGCGGTGCACGATGCGCGCGAGCTCGGGCACGCCGTAGAACTCGAGCCGCGCGACGATGCCGAAGCGGTCGCGCAACGGGTTGGTGAGCATGCCGGCGCGCGTGGTCGCGCCCACCAGCGTGAACGGCGGCAGGTCGAGCTTGATCGAGCGCGCCGCCGGCCCCTCGCCGATCATGATGTCGATCTGGTAGTCCTCGAGCGCCGGGTAGAGGATCTCCTCGACCACCGGCGACAGGCGATGGATCTCGTCGATGAACAGCACGTCGCGCGGCTCGAGATTGGTGAGGATCGCGGCGAGATCCCCCGGGCGCTCGAGCACCGGGCCGGAGGACTGGCGCAGATTGACGCCGAGCTCGCGCGCGACGATATGCGCGAGCGTGGTCTTGCCCAGGCCCGGCGGGCCGAAGAGGAGCACGTGATCGAGCGCTTCGCTCCTCTGGCGCGCCGCCTGGATGAAGATCTCGAACTGCGCTTTCACCTTCGCCTGCCCGACGTAGTCGGCGAGCGAGGTCGGCCGTAGCGACCGTTCGACCTGCTCTTCCTGCGCCGAAGCGGGTTTGGCCGAGATCAGGCGGTCGGTTTCGATCGCCACCTCAGACCTTTCCCAGAGCCTTGAGCGCCTGCCGGATGCCTTCCGCGACCGTCACCCCGTGCGACAGCGCCTTCACCGCGCCCAGCGCTTCCTTCTCGCTGTAACCGAGCCCGATGAGTGCGTGCAGGATGTCGGGCGTCGCGCTGTCGGGCGCGGCGGCCGCGGCGCTGCCGGGCAGCGACTCCGCCAGCTTGCCCTTCAATTCGAGCAGCAGGCGCTCGGCGGTCTTGGTGCCGATGCCCGGAACCTTCGTCAGGCGCGCGGTTTCCTGCAAGGTGACGGCGTGCGCCAGCTCCGTCACCGAGAGTCCCGAGAGCACCGCGAGCGCGGTGCGCGCGCCGATGCCCGAGATGCGGATCAGCTGCCGGAACGCGGCGCGCTCATCGAGCGTGGCGAAACCGTAGAGCGTATGCGCATCCTCGCGCACCAGCAGATGCGTATGCAGCGTCACCGACTCGCCGGTAGCGGGCAGGTTGTAGAAGGTGCTCATCGGCACGTCGAGTTCGTAGGCGACGCCGCCGACATCCACCAGCACCTGCGGCGGATGGCGGGCGACGAGCCTTCCCGAGAGGCGCCCGATCAAACCAGCCTCCCGCGCTTCATGCGCAGACCGCGCGTCGACAGGCCGCCGAGCGCGCCGCCGTGGGCGTGGCAGATCGCGCAGGCAAGCGCGTCCGCCGCATCCGGGCTCGGATCGCCGGGCAACGCGAGCAACCGCCGCACCATGTGCTGGACCTGTTCCTTTGCGGCATGACCCTTGCCGACCACCGATTGCTTGACCTGCAGCGCAGTGTACTCGGCGACCGGCAGGCCCGCGAGCACCGCGGCGCAGATCGCCGTGCCGCGCGCCTGCCCGAGTGCGAGCGTCGATTGCGCATTGACGTTGACGAACACCTTCTCGACCGCGACCTCGCCCGGCTGGTGCCGCGCGATCACCTCGCTCAAGCCCTCGAGGATCGTCTTCAGCCGCGCGGCGAGCTCCCCCGCGCCGGAGCGCACGCAACCGCTCGTCACGTAGGCGAGGCGGTTGCCCGAGCGCTCGATCACGCCGAATCCGGTGACGCGCAAGCCCGGATCGATGCCGAGAATGCGCTGCCGGCTCACGCTTCGCCGAGCGCGGCGTTGGTGTAGACCTCCTGCACGTCGTCGAGATTCTCGAGCGCGTCCAGGAGCCTGCGCATCTTGGCCGCTTCCTCGCCCGCGAGCGCGTTCTCGGCGGCGGCCTTCATGGTGATCTCCGCGAGCGCCGGTTTGAGCCCCGAGCGCTCGAGTCCCGTGCGCACGCGCTCGAACTCGCCCGGCGCACACACCACCTCGATCGAGCCGTCATCGTTCGCCAGCACGTCGTCGGCACCCGCTTCGAGCGCCGCCTCCATCACCTGCTCTTCGCTCGTGCCGGGGGCGAACACGAACTGGCCGCAGTGCCTGAAAAGGTAGGCCACCGAGCCGTCCGAGCCGAGATTGCCGCCGTTCTTGGTGAAGGCGTGGCGCACCTCGGCGACCGTGCGGGTGCGATTGTCGGTGAGGCAGTCGACCATCACCGCGGCGCCGGAAACACCGTAGCCTTCGTAGCGCACCTCCTCGTAAGCGGCGCCGTCGAGCGTGCCCGTGCCGCGCCCGATCGCGCGCTGGATGTTGTCGCCCGGGAGGTTTTCGGCGCGCGCCTTCTCGAGCGCGAGGCGCAGGCGCGGATTGGCATTGGCGTCGCTGCCGCCAAGCCGGGCCGCGACCGTGATCTCCTTGATCAGCTTGGTGAAGGCCTTGCCGCGTTTGGCGTCGGAGCGCTCCTTGCGGTGCTTGATGTTGGCCCATCGGCTGTGGCCTGCCATGTCATAATTTTACGTCATGGCCTCCCCTCTTCTGATCGCGAAAAGCGCCAACACCAGCCTGCACCTGCGGCGCGGCGTGCCTGGTTCGATCCCTGGCGGCGGCAGACGGCGTTGAGTCTCACCGGGCGGGGCTGGGGTGTCGGTTTCGCCCTGCTTTGAAGCCGCCGCGTTAGGACAGGCGGGGACGCTGGCCGGCCGCATCCGGTCAGCGCAGCAGCTTCGAGCCGAAGAATAGCGGCGCGAGCGCGCGCACCAGCGGCAGCGAATCCGCCGCGGCGAAGTCCTCCAGCCGCAGCTGTGGGCTGTGCGGCCGGATGCGCTCGAAATTCGCGCGCGCCGCCGCATCGGCCGGGGGCGGGATGGTGGCGTCGATCAGCATCTTGGAGCCCAGGCGCTGCCACAGGGGCGTACCGGACGCGCCGAGCTCCGGCAGGCTGGCGTCCATGCCGTGGTTGTGCGTGCCCGGGATCACCACCACGTCCTGCTGCGGGTTGACCCGCGTGGTCAGGGCCCAGAGCAGCTCCGAGTGGTTGAAGATGTCGACGTCGGCGTCCACGGCAATCGCAATCTTCGGGTGGTGGTATTCCGAGGCCAGCGCCGCCATCAGCAGGTTCTTCGCCTCGCCGTAGAAGCGCGGCGTCATCTGCACCACGACGCCGAAGATCCCGGGCAACGCCATGACGTTGTGAAGATTGCTGCCGCCGCCCACGTCCTTCAGGCGCCGGAAGATGGTGGCGCTCATCGGGATCTTGTGGAACACGCAGCCTTCCATCTCGGAACCGTTCTGCAGGTTCTTGAAGATCGCGTCCTGCCGGCGGCTCATGAACTGGTACTCGACCACCGGGTTCTTGCCGGTGCCGGTGACGTAATAGTCCTGGAACTCCGAGAACGGCCCCTCGTCCTCGCGATAGTGCGGCGGGATGTGGCCCTCGAGGACGATCTCGGCGTCGGCGGGAACCTCCAGATCCACGGTCTCGCATTTCACCAGCCGCACGGCGGATTCGAGATAACCGCCCGCGACTTCGAATTCGTCCACCCCGTAGGGCGCGCTGGTCGCCGCAGCCGCGTAGTAAAGCGGATGGTGACCGATGAAGATCGCCACCGGCATCGGCTGGTTCTTTTCCTGGTACTTGAGGTAGTTGCGCCAGGTATGGCGCGGGTAGAGCAGGATCCCGGATTTGTCCGGCCCCTTGATTTGCAGGCGGTGAAAACTCACGTTGCGCCGCCCGGTGTCCGGATCCTTGGTGACGACGAGCCCCGCGCCGATCACCGGGCCGCCGTCGCGCTGCCCGGCGACATGGACCGGCAACTGGGTGAGATCGAACTCGCCGCGCTTGAGCTTTACCTGCTTCACCGGCCCGTCGGCAACCATGACCGGCTCGATGCGCCGCCCAATGCGCTCGGCCACCAGAGGAATGAGCTGATCCTCGGGCACGCCGAAGGCGATCGCCGCCTGGCGCACATTGGCCGGCGCCTGGCCGAGCGAGCGCCAGCCGTGCGGCAGCCGCTCGAAGAAAAGCGCCTTCTCGCGCGACTGATACAGGAGCGACCCCATTTGGGTCAGCGGATCGACCGGCTTGTCGATGCGGATCAGCTCCTGCGCGGCCTCCAGATCGGCGATCCAGCTGCGCATGTCCTTGACGGGATGTCCTGCGCTGCGCGATGGGGTCATCTTCACTGCCTCCCTTTCCTTCGTGAAGCGGCACCATGCCGCAATATAATTTCGCGCACGCTGACGCAGGTCGATTCTCGGGCTCGCAATCGGCCCGCGCAAGGCCTGGTACCCGCCTACGGAACACTTGGGAGCTTCGCATGGATCTGGGAATTCGTGGCAAGACCGCGCTGGTATGCGCGGCATCGAAAGGCTTGGGCAAGGGCTGCGCGCTGTCGCTCGCGCGCGAGGGCGTGCAACTCGTCATCACGGCGCGCGGCCGCGACGCGCTCGAGGCGACTGCGCAAGAAATCCGCCGCCTTACGGGGACGAAGGTCACCGCGGTCGCGGGCGACATCACCACGCCGGAAGGCCGCGCGCAGGCGCTCGGCGCCTGCCCGAGTCCCGACATCCTCGTCAACAACGCCGGCGGGCCGCCGCCCGGCGATTTCCGCAACTGGACGCGGGAAGACTGGATCAAGGCAGTAGACGCCAACATGCTGACGCCGATCGAGCTCATCAAGGCCACGCTAGACGGCATGATCGCGCGCCGCTTCGGGCGCATCGTCAACATCACTTCCGGCGCGGTGAAGATGCCGATTCCGGAACTGGGGCTTTCGAACGGCGCGCGCACCGGCCTGTCGGGCTTCGTAGCGGGACTTTCGCGCCAGACCGTGCAGCACAACGTGACCATCAACAATCTGCTGCCGGGGCCGTTCGACACCGACCGGCTGCGCTCCAATTTCGCCTTCAACGCGAAGAAACTCGGCAAGACTGCCGAGGAGCTGGCGCGTGCGCGCAGCGACGCCAACCCGGCGAAACGCTTCGGCACGATCGAGGAATTCGGCGACGCCTGCGCGTTCCTGTGCGCCGCCCAGTCCGGCTTCATCACCGGGCAGAACCTGCTGCTCGACGGCGGCGCCTACCCCGGCACTTTCTGAGTCGCCGGCAGCAGGCGCGCCGCCGGAAAGCGCACGCGGAAAACGCTGCCCTTGCCGGGTGTGCTGGCGATCTCGAGCACCGCCTGGTGGCGGGCGAGCGCGTGCTTGACGATGGCGAGCCCGAGGCCGGTGCCGCCGGTGTCGCGCGAGCGGCCGCGGTCGACGCGGTAGAAGCGTTCCGTGAGCCGCGGCAGGTGTTCGGCTTCGATGCCGATACCGGTGTCCTCTACGGTGAACTCGCCTCCCGCGCCGGTCGCGCGCCAGGCGAAGCGGATCTCGCCGCCCGCCGGGGTGTAGCGCACGGCGTTGCTGGCGAGGTTGAGGAAAGCGCTCGCAAGCTCGTTTTCCGCGCCGCGCAGGTCGTGCTCGCCCTCGATCGCGAGCGCGATGCGGTGCCGCCCGTTGCTCAGCTGCTCGGTTTCGCTGCGCAGGCGCTCGAGCAGCGGGCCGAGCGCGATGCGCTCCTCCGGCGGGGGCGGCGCATGTTCCAGCGCCGACAGCACCAGCAGGTCGTCGATCAGGCGGCGCATGCGCGCGGCCTGCGGCGCCATGAGATTGACGTAGTCGCGCACGCGCTGCGGCTCGAGCTTCAGGTCCTGAATGGTGTCGAGAAACCCCGACAGCACGGTGAGCGGCGTACGCAGCTCGTGCGAGACGTTGGCGACGAAATCGCGCCGCATCGCCTCGATCCGCTCGGCCCCGGTGATGTCCTGCGACAGCAGCAGCCAGGCATCCTCGTCGAAGGCGACCAGTTGCAGCGCCAGGGTGCGCGGCGACGATCCGGAAACCTGCAGCCGCAGCGGCTCGGAGAACTCGCGCGCCGCGAGATAGGCGACGAAATCCGGGTGGCGGACGAAATTGACGATCGGCGCGCCGCGGTCGCGCTCCGGATGCAGGTCGAAATGCTGGCGCGCCGAGTCGTTGCACCAATCCAGGCGCAGCTCCGCATCGAGCACCGTCACGCCGTAGGGCAGCGCCTGCGCGGCGCGGCGCGAGCGCACGATCAACTGCGCGAGCTGCCGCCCCGCCGCGCAGCAGGTAGCCGCTGCCGCGCACCGTTTCTACGAGCGCGTCGTGTCCGCTCGGCGCGAGCGCCTGCCGCAGCCGCCGCACGTGCACGTCCACCGTGCGCTCCTCGACGACGGCATCGTCGCCCCAGACCCCGTCGAGCAGTTTCGAGCGCGAGTAGACGCGGTTGGGGTGCGTCATGAGGAAATGCAGCAGGCGGAATTCGGTGGGGCTCAGCTCCAGCCCCCGGCCGTTGCCGTGCACCTCGTGTGCGCCCGGGTCGAGCCGCAGCCCGGAGATCTCCACCGGCTGATCGCCCAGTTGCGGCGCGCGCCGGCGCAGCACCGCGCGAATGCGCGCGATCAGCTCGCGCGCCGAAAACGGCTTGGTCAGGTAATCGTCGGCGCCGGCCTCGAGCGCCGCGACCTTGTCGCTTTCTCCGCTGCGCGCGGTGAGAAAGATGATCGGCAGCTCGCGCGTGCGCGCCTCGGCGCGGAGCTTGCGCGCGAGGGCGAGGCCCGACTGCCCGGGGAGCATCCAGTCGAGCAGCGCCGCATCGGGTAGGGTCTGGCGCAGCAAATGCGCTGCCTCTTCGGCGCTCGCGGCGCGCAGCGGCGCGAAGCCCGCGTGCTCGAGATTGATCGCGATCAGCTCGAGGATCGCCGGCTCGTCCTCCACCACCAGTACGCGAACCGGATTCGCCAAACTATTGCGCTCCCATCTCGCGCTCGATGTCGGCGAACGAGGTGTGCCGCACGTCGGTGCCCCTGACGATGTAGATCACCTGCTCGGCGATGTTCTTGGAGTGGTCGCCCATGCGCTCGATGGCCTTCGCCACCCAGAGGATGTCGAGCGCGGGCGAAATCGTGCGCGGGTCCTCCATCATGTAGGTCACCAGCTGGCGCACCGCGCCACGGAATTCGTGGTCGATCTCCGAATCCTCCTTGAGCACGCCGGCGGCGCTTGCGGCATCGAGCCGGGCGAACGCATCGAGCGCCTGGCGCAGCATCTTGACCGCGATCTGCGCGGTGTGCCGGATCGCGGAGAAACGCTGCGCGTGCTGCGGTCCGTGCTCGTGCAGGCGCTTGGACATGCGCGCCACCTTCTTCGCCTCGTCGCCGATGCGCTCGATGTCGGTGACGATCTTGGCGATCGCCATGATGAGCCGCAGGTCGCTCGCCGCCGGCTGGCGCTTCACCACGATGTGGTTGCAGGCGCCGTCGATGGCGACCTCGTAGCCGTTGACGCGTGCGTCGTTCTCGATCACCTGGTCGGCGAGCTTCGCCTCGCCGGTGGCGAAGGCCTCGATCGCGGCCAGAATCTGCGCCTCGACCAGCCCGCCCATCTGCAGCACGCGCGTGCGGGTGGTGTCGAGGTCGGTCTCGAACTGCTTGGAGGTGTGCTCGGTCGATCCCATGATGCCTCCTAGCCGAAGCGCCCGGTGATGTAATCCTCGGTCTGCTTGTTCTTCGGCTTGATGAACAGCTCGTCGGTGACGCCGAACTCGATCAGCTCGCCGAGATACATGTAGGCGGTGTAGTCGGAGACGCGCGCCGCCTGCTGCATGTTGTGCGTCACGATCAGGATCGTGACATGTTTTTTCAGTTCCGTGATCAATTCCTCGATGCTCGCCGTGGCGATCGGATCGAGCGCCGAGGTCGGCTCGTCGAACAGCAGGATCTCCGGGTCGGTGGCAAGCGCGCGCGCGATGCACAGGCGCTGCTGCTGGCCGCCGGAAAGATTGAAGGCCGGCTCATGCAGGCGGTCCTTCACCTCGTCCCAGAGCGCCGCGCCATGCAGCGCGGCTTCGATCTTGTCGGCGAGCGCGCGCCGCGAACGCTCGCCGCGCACGCGCAGGCCGTAGGCGACATTCTCGAAGACGGACTTCGGAAACGGGTTCGGCTTCTGGAACACCATGGACAGGCGCATGCGCACCTCGATCGGGTCCACGCCGGGCGCCAACAGGTTGGTGTCATCCGGATACAGGCGGATCTCGCCCTCGTAGCGGTTGCCCGGGTACAGGTCGTGCATGCGATTGAAGCAGCGCAGGAAGGTCGACTTGCCGCAGCCCGAAGGCCCGATCAGCGCCGTGACGCGGTTCTCGTGCACCACCAGGTCGAGGTTCTTCAGGGCGCGGAAATCGCCGTAGTAAAAGCTGAGGCCCTTGGCCGCGGCCTTCGCCATGGCGGGCGCGTCCCCGGCGGCGCGTGCTTCAACCAGCGGTGCGAGAGACGGAGCAGCCATGGTTCACCATTTGATATTCCTGCGGATGCGATAGCGCAGGTAGATCGCCAGACCGTTCATGGCCAGCGTCATCAGCACGAGGATGAAACCGGCCGCCGCCGCGTTCTGCAGAAACGCCGCCTCCGGGCGCGAGGTCCAGTTGAACATCTGGATCGGCATCACGGTGAAGGGCGACATCACCCAGTCGAACGAGATGAACGGCGCCTCTGCACCGACCGGCGCGGGCGGCAGGAAGGCGATGAAGGTGAGCGCGCCGATCGTGATCACGGGCGCGGTCTCGCCGATGGCGCGCGCCATGCCGATGATGACGCCGGTGAGGATTCCCGCCGACGAATACGGAATGATGTGGTCTCTGCAGACCTGCCACTGCGTGCCGCCGAGGGCGTAGGCGCCCTCGCGGATGCCCTGCGGAATGGCGCGAATCGATTCACGCGTGGCGACGATGACCACCGGCAGGATGAGCAGCGCCAGCGTCAGGCCGGCCGACAGGATGGACTGGCCGAAGCCGAACTGGTAGACGAATAGCCCCAGCGCGAGCAGGCCGTAAACGATCGATGGCACGCCGGCGAGATTGGTGATGTTGATCTCGATGATGTCGGTGACCCAGTTCTTGGGCGCGTACTCCTCGAGGTAGATGCCGGTGGCTACGCCGAGCGGTACGGCGAAGAATGCGGTGACCAGCATCACCAGGCAGGTACCCACCCAGGCGGAAAGGATCCCGGCCTGCGCCGGGCGGCGCGACGGAAAGTTGGTCAGGAACTCCCAGTTCAGGCGCGGGATGCCGTCGATCGCCATGTCGGCGAACAGCGCCGTGAACGTCAGTACGCCCACCATCAGCGCCGCCAAGCCGCACAGCGCGAAGACATGATCCCAGCGCTTGTGGCGGGCGATCAGGGCACGGATCGCGGTGAGATCGCGCGCGTAGCTCATCGGTGGTTCGCCCCCGGCCCCATCAGTAGGTCTCCCGAAACGCCTTGCGCAGCATGTGCCCGGCCACGTTGCAGGCCAGCGTGAAAAGCATCAAGGTCAACCCGGCAGCGAAGATCGTCTGGTAACCGACCGAGCCGTGCGGCAGGTCGCCGAGCGCCACCTGCACGATGTAGGCGGTGATCGTCGCGGCGGGCTCGAGCGGGTTGAGCGTGAGGTTCGGTTGCATGCCGGCGGCGACAGCGAGAATCATGGTCTCGCCCACGGCACGCGAAATGCCCAGGATGTACGCGGAGGCGATTCCCGAGAACGCGGCCGGCACGACCACCTTGATCGCGGTCTGATAGCGCGTCGCGCCCATCGCATAGGACCCTTCGCGCAGGCTCATCGGAACCGCGCGCATCGCGTCTTCGCTGATCGAAGCGACGTACGGAACGATCATGATCCCCATCACGATGCCGGCCGACAGCAGGTTGAACCCCGGCAGCTCCGGGTAGAACCACTGCAGAATGGGCGTGATGAAAAGCAGCGCGAAATAACCGTAGATGATCGTCGGCACGCCGCCCAGCAGCTCGAGGAACGGCTTCGCCACCTCGCGCACCGAGAACGGCGCGAATTCCGACAGGTAGATCGCAATGAAGGTGCCCAGCGGAATTGCAATCGCGAGCGCCACCAGCGAGCTGGTCAGGGTGCCCGAGAGCAGCACCACGATGCCGAAATGGGCGTCATCGAACAGCGGCGTCCACTGCGTGTCGGTGAGGAAATCCAGCAGCGGCACATGCTGGAAGAAAGCCACCGACTCCTTCACCAGCACGTACACGATGCCGGCGGTGGTGAATACCGAAACCATCGCGGCGAGGAACAGCACCAGCTCGATCGCCTTCTCGCGCACGATGCGCGAGCGGCGGTGGGCGAGGCGCGCGGCCATCGCTCCCGAGGGTGGCGTTACGGAGATGTCGCCGGGCACGGCGGCCATGGGAAAGGGAACCTGCCTATGTTAACAACGAAACCCCGCCGCAGGGACACCCGCGGCGGGCCGTGTGCGGTCGCGCCAGGCGCTCAGCTCTTGGTTTCGCGCCTGAGCAGTTCGTCGATCGTGATGCCGACTTCGGGCGTGCCGCCGAACACCGTGCCCTTCCTGCCCTTCAGAACGTGGTTCCAGGCGGTCGTGTAGGCCGAATCGGGCAGCGGCACGTACTTCACTTCCTTCGACAGCGCGGCGCCGTGCGTCAGGTAGTACTGCACGAACTCCTTGACTTCCGGCTTGCCGAGCGACTTGCCGTTGACGTAGATGAAGATCGGGCGCGCCAGCGGCGAATAGCTGCCGGCGATCACGGCATCGAGCGAGGGCAGGACCGGCCGGCCCTTCTCGTTGACGATCGGCACGGCCTTGAGCTTGTCCTGGTTCTCGACGTAGTACGCGAAACCGAAATAGCCCAGGCTGTTGACGTCGCGCGCCACGCCCTGCACGAGCACATTGTCATCTTCGGACGCGGTGAAATCGCCGCGCGACGACTTCGACTTGCCGACCACGGCTTCGGTGAAATAGTCGAACGTTCCCGAATCGGCACCCGGTCCGAACAGCTTCATGGGCGCGTCCGGCCACTGCGGGTTGACCTGGTTCCACTTGGTCACCTTGCCCTGTGCGCCGGGTTCCCACATCTTCTTCATCTCGGCAACGGTGAGTTGCTTGATGAAGGAATTCTTCGGGTGGATCACCACGGTGAGTGCGTCGAACGCCACGGGAAGCTCGAAGTACTCGATGCCCGCAGCCCTGCAATCATCCATTTCCTTCTTCAGGATGGGCCGCGAGGCGCCGGAGATGTCGGTTTCCCCGCGGCAGAACTTCTTGAAGCCGCCGCCGGTGCCGGAAATGCCGACGGTAACCTTGATCTTCTGCTTTTTCGCCTTCTGGAACTCCTCGGCGACCGCCTCGGTGATCGGGAACACGGTGCTCGAGCCGTCGATTTTCACGATCTGCTGCGCGTACGTGGCTTGGACCGCCAGCGCCGCAGCGGCGAGCGCCAGCGCGCGGATCCCTGAATTCAGTTTCATGACTGTCGTCTCCGTTCTGCAATGGACGGAAGTCTAAGGCTGCTTTGTTACAACCCCGTGACGTCCGGATTGGCCGTCGTGGCGGCGATATCCACCGGCCGCCGTGACAGAACATCGTGCACGATCAAGAACGCGCATGCCGCGCGTTCCATGAAGCGCTGATGAACGCGCTCTCAGGAAATGCGCGGGACGGTGTTCATCAGCGTGCAATCCAGCCGCCGCACAATGCGCGGACACGACCGCCATCGACTGTCGGGACGGCGCAACCGGAGGAGCGCATATGCGCGCGAACGAATCACGGGTCCGCAACTCGGCAACGCGCAGCGAGGTCGATTGCGCGCACGACGATCGCGTGCGCATCGAACCCTCGGTGATCGGGGCGAGCCTCGAGCCCTCCCGGAGCAATTTCCTTCGCGTCAGCGCGGCATACATGCTCGGCGCAGGATGCGGCGATCCGGATGCGCCCGTGACCGCAGGCCGAACATCGCGGTACGCGCGGCATTCCGGGAAAACTGGATGACGCAGCTCGCATGAATTCTGCCTGACCGCAGGCGTGCTAGATTCGCAGCGCCATGGAAAGCTCGCACAAGGGCGGGACCGGCTTGCAGCGCCTGCTCGACGCGACGCGCCATTCGATCGCCGGCCTGGCCGAGGCCGCGCGCCACGAGGCGGCGTTCCGCCAGGAATTGCTGCTGGCGGCAGTGCTCGTGCCGCTGGGACTCTACCTCGGGAAAACGGCCGTCGAGCGCGCGCTGCTGGTGGGCAGCGTGCTGCTCGTGCCGGTGGTCGAGCTGCTCAATTCGGCGGTCGAGGCTGCCGTCGATCGCATCTCGCTCGAGGAGCACCCGCTCGCCAAGCGCGCCAAGGACCTCGGCAGCGCGGCGGTGATGCTGTCGCTCGTGACGCTGGGCGTGGTCTGGCTGCTGGTACTCGCCGGCTGAACGCCATGCCCTGCTGGAACGAATACGGCGTCGCCCGATCCTGAATCGTTGCCGCCGAAGTCCAGATGCCTGCTCGCGAGCTCGCCTACCTTGCGCCTGTACGGGGGATCGCCTCGGTGCCCAGATACGCTTCGCGCAGGCGCTCGGAGCGCAGCAGGCGCGCCGCCGATCCCTGCATCACGATCGCGCCGCGCTCCATCACGTACGCCCCGTCGGCGATCGCCATCGCCTTGGCGACGTTCTGCTCGACCAGCAGGACGCTGACGCCGTCGTCCCGGATGTGGCGCACCATGGCGAGCAGCTCGTCGACCATCTTCGGCGCGAGGCCAAGCGACGGTTCATCGAGCATGAGCAATTTCGGCCGCCCCATCAACGCGCGACCGACCGCGAGCATCTGCTGTTCGCCTCCGGACAGGGTACCGGCAAGCTGAGTGCGGCGCTCCATCAAGCGCGGAAAAAGCTCGAGCACGCGCGCGAGCCGCCCGGCGCGCTCCGGCTTGGGCAGCAGGTAGCCGCCCAACTCGAGGTTTTCGCGCACCGTCATCTGTGCAAAGAGCTGCCTGCCTTCGGGCACCTGCGCCAGCCCGCGCGCGACGATCGCGGCCGGCGCCGCGGGCAGCGGCTCGCCGTCGAAGGTCACCTCGCCGGAGCGCGGGATGAGCCCGGAGAGCGCCTTGAGCAGCGTCGTCTTGCCGGCGCCGTTGGCGCCGACGATCACGGTCAGTTCGCCCTTCGGCGCCTCGAGGTCGATGCTCGCCAGCACGCGCATCGCGCCGTAGCCGGCCGCAAGCCCGCGGATGGATAACCCCGCGCCGTGTGCCACCGGGTGCGCGCCCGCGCTGGAAAGGACGGCACTCATACGGCGGCCTCTACGGGCTCGCCTTCCTCACCGAGGTAGGCCTCCACCACCGCCGGGTCCCTGGCCACCGCGCGCGGATCACCGTCGGCAATCTTGCGCCCCTGGTGCAGCACCGCGACCCGATCGACCTGGTTCATCAGCACGCGCACGGCATGCTCGATCCAGATTACCGCGAGGCCGAGCTCGTCGCGCACGCGCCGGATCAGTTGCGCGCAAGCCTCGATCTCGGCGTGGGTCAGTCCCGCCGCTACCTCGTCGAGCAACAGCACCCGCGGGCGGGCGCCGAGCGCCATGCCGATTTCGAGCAGCCGCTGGCGCGCGGGCGTGAGGCCGCCAGCGGGCAGCGCCGCAACGTCTGCAAGGCCGAGAAAACCAAGAATGGCACCGGCGTCATCGAAGATATCCTGCGCTTGCCTGCGCGCGCGGCCGGCAAACTCGAGGCCGAAGCGCACGTTCTCCGCGGCGCTCATGTCGCGGAACACGCGCGGTGTCTGAAAGGTGCGTGCCACGCCGTGCCGCGCGAACTGGTGCGGCGCGCGCCCCGTCAGATCTTCGCCGCCGACCACGATCCGGCCCGCGTTCGGCGCGAGCACCCCGGACAGCGTATGGAAGAAAGTGGTCTTGCCCGCGCCGTTGGGCCCGATGACACCGACGAACTCCCCGGCGCGCACCTCCAGATCGACGCCGTCGACGGCGACCAGGCCGCCGAAGCGGACTTCCACGCCGCGCGCGGAAAGGAGTGCCTCAGGCACGGGCCTGCCTCCAACGCGCAATCAGCGAGGCGAATCCGCCCGGCAGGTAAAGCACCAGCACGATCAGGAGAATTCCCAGCACGATCAGGTAGGCGTAGGGAAACTGCAGCCGCAGCAACTCGGTGAGCAGGCTGAACACGACGGCTGAAATCATCGGCCCTGCGAGCGTCTGCGCGCCGCCGATCATGGCGATCAGCACGGTCTGGAATCCGATGAACGGATTGAACACCGAGGCTGGCTCGATGTAGGTCCAGCGCACCGCCACGGCGGCGCCGAGCGCGCCGGCAAAGAATGCCGCGAGCGCGAAACCGGCGATCTTGGCGAGGCGCGTGTTGACGCCGAGCGTCTGCGCGCGCTCCTCGTCGGCGCCGATGCCGGCAAGCGCCAAGCCGAGGCGGCTGGCGCGTACCGCGGCGCAGGCGGCGAGCGCTGCGGCGACGACGAGCAGCACCATCAGGAAGACGAGGGTCGAGTCGGGCACGTCGCTCAGCACCCGGCCTACGGTGTGCGCGTAGGTTTTCTCCGAGTAGGTGATGGCGTGGCGCACCAGCTCGCCCAGGCCAAAGGTGAGCACCGCAAAATACGCACCGCGCAGGTGCAGGATGCCCGCGCCGACCAGCGCTGCGAACGCAGCCGCTGCGATCCCACCCAGAGGAACCACCAGCACATAAGGGATCGTCGCCAGTCCCCAGGCCGTGACGTAGGCGCCGATGCCGAAGAACGCCGAGGTGGCGAGCGAAAGGTAATTGGTCGCGCCGGAAAACATCGCCCAGGTCACCGCGAGACCGACATACATCAGGCAACTGAGCGCGAGCGAAAGTACGAAATCGGAAACGATCCAGGGTAGCAGCGCGAGGGCGAGCGTGCTGGCGGCGACGGCAGCGAAAATGTCACGCAGCTTCATCGGGCGAACAATCCCTTGGGCCGCGCGAGCAGGACGCCGATGAACACCGCGTAGGACAGCAGCATCTTGAGCGACGGACTGGTGAAGTGCATGCCGAACGCCTCCACCAGGCCGAGCAGCAGCCCGCCGGCAAGGCAGCCCGCGGCACTGCCCAGGCCGCCCAGCGTAATTACGATGAGCGCGGTCACGGTGTAGGGCTCGCCCATCCCCGGCGTGATCTCATAGACCATCGAGAGCAGCGCGCCGGCAACGCCCGCAAGCGCGATCCCGGCGCCGAACACCGCCGGGTGCAGGAACGCGGTGTCGATGCCGACCAGTTGCGCGCCGATGGGTGATTGCATCATCGCGCGCACGGCCTTGCCGAGCATCGTCCAGCGCAGCACGGCCAGCATCGCCAGGCTCGCCGTGACCGCGAAGCCGAAGGCAAGCAGGCTGTTGGCTGCGAAGCGCGCGCCGCCGATTTCCACCGCGTCGGCAAGGAACGAGTAGCCGCGCAGGTCGGCGCCCCAGGTGAGATAGACCGCGTTCTGCACCAGGTACATCAGGCCGAAGCCGATCAGGAGGCTCCTCGCCTCGATGATCTCTACCGAAGGCGAGGTGCGCGTGATGCGCCGGAAGCAAAGCCGGTACACGAGCAGTCCGGTCAGGAACAGCGCGATCGCGACCACCGGCAGGAACGCGATCGGGTTGATTCCGAAGACCGTGTGCGCGAGCCAGGTGAGGTAGGCGCCGAGCATCAGGAATTCGCCGTGCGAGATGTTCATGATGCGCATCAACCCGTACTGCAGATTCAAGCCCAGCGCGACCAGGGCGTAGATGCCGCCCGTGATCAGTCCGGAGGCTGCGAGTTCGAGCCAGAACCCCATAGATGAAAAAGCCCCGCGGTCGCTGCCGCGGGGCTTGCTGTAAATGCTGCCCTATTTCCAGTTCGGCTTCGGAAACAGTGCGGGCGCGGTAGCGCGATCGGGCGGCCAAACCACCTCGAATTCGCCGCTTTGCCACTGGCTCACGACGCCCGGCGTGGACACGTTCTCGCCGTTCTTGAAACGCACCTTGCCGATCACGGTGTCGAACTCGCCGCTGGCGATCGCGTCGCGCAACGCCTTGCGATCGAGACCCGCCTTGGCAACCGCCTGCTGCATGATCTGCAGCCCGGCCCAGGCATGCGCGCTCGCCCAGCGGTCGGGCTCCTTCTTGTGCCGCGCCTTGTGCGCATCGAAGTACGCCTTCACCGCTGCGCTCGTCTTCGGGTTCAGGGTGCCAAAGCCCATGACGCCTTCGGCTGCAGGTCCCATCTTGTCACGGTACACCGGAAACGCCGTTCCGACGGCCGAATAGAACGCCTTCGGATTGAACGCAATCTCGCGCGCCTGCGCCGTGACGAGGAACGTATCCGGCGGGTATGACAGCGCGACGAAGGCATCCGGATTCTTCGCCTTGATGTCGTTCAGTACCGGCTTCAGGTCCTTGACGCCCAGGGGGTAGCTCTTCTTCTCGACGATCTGGATGCCCTTTTCCTTGAACGCCGTCTCGAGCGCGGTGAGATTCTCCAGTCCGAAAAGCTCGTCGACGTGGATCACCGCCGCGGTCTTCGTGTTGCGCGCCTTGAGGAACTCAGCGAGCGCATTCATCATCACATCCGGCTGCTGCAGGATCGCAAAGAAGTACGGGTTCTTCATCTGCAGGAGCTTCCTGCCGGTCGCGGTCGGCGCGATCATCGGATAACCGAACTTCTGTATCACCGGCATCACCGCGAAATTGGCGCCTGTGCCCCAGGGCGGCAGGATCAGGTCCACCTTGTCGCTGCCCATCAGCTTCTCGTAGGTGCGCACCACCGTCTCGGCCTCGCTGCGATCATCGAAACCGACCAGTTCGACTTTTCGCTTTTTGCCCTTCACGTTCAAGCCGCCGGCTGCGTTCACCTGCTCGGCCCACATGATGAAGTTCGGTTCCTGGGAGATCTGCGCTCCGCCGGCCCAGGGTCCGGTGCGCGCGATGGCATATCCGATTCTCACCGGTGCGTCCTGCGCGAACGCCGGCGCGAGCACGGCTGCCAGCAGCGAACCGGCGATCAGCTTCGTGACGATTCTGGAAAGCATGGTGTTTCCTCCTTTGGGAATTCGAAGTTTTCGTATTATTTTCAAGGCACTCTACGCAGCCGCGTGCGGCACTGTCAAGCCTATTGTTGGGGACCCAAACAGTCTGTGCGGGTCCGGGAACTCCAGCCAGGATACGCGGCGCTAGAATGCCGCTCTGAATTGCTGCAAGGAATATCCTCCATGAACGCCCCCGCGCAAGCCAATCTGCCGACGATCCCGCTGAAGGATGGCGCGCTGTTTCGCACCCAGTGCTATATCGACGGCGCCTGGGTATCGGCCGCGAGGTCGTTTCCCGTCCATAACCCCGCCACGGGCGAGCTGCTCGGCGCGGTGCCCGACATGGGCGCCGAAGAAACGCGGCGCGCGATCGCCGCGGCTGCAGCCGCGTTTCCCGCCTGGCGCGCGAAGACCGGCAAGGAACGCGCCGCGGTGTTGCGCAAATGGAACGACCTGATCCTCGCGCATCTCGACGATCTGGCGCTCATTCTCACGACCGAGCAGGGCAAGCCGCTCGCGGAGGCAAAAGGTGAAATCACGATCGGCGCGGCCTACGTGGAATGGTCCGCCGAGGAAGCCAAGCGCGTCTACGGCGACACCATCCCGTCACCCTGGGCCGATAAGCGCATCGTCGTCGTGAAGCAGCCCGTCGGCGTGTGCGCGGCGATCACGCCCTGGAACTTCCCCCATTCGATGATCACGCGCAAGGTCGCGCCCGCGCTCGCCGCGGGCTGTACCGTGGTGTTGAAGCCCGCGGAGCAGACGCCGTTGTGCGCGCTCGCCCTCGCCGAACTCGCCGAGCGCGCGGGCTTCCCGAAAGGGGTGCTCAACATCATCACGGGCGACGCTCCTGCGATCGGTGCCGAGCTGTGCGCCAATCCCTCGGTGCGCAAGCTGTCGTTCACGGGTTCCACTGAAGTCGGGCGGCTGCTCATGAAACAGGTCGCGCCCACGGTGAAGAAGATCTCGCTCGAACTGGGCGGCAATGCGCCTTTCATCGTGTTCGACGACGCCGACCTCGACGCCGCGGTCGAGGGCGCGATGGTCTCCAAGTACCGCAACTCGGGCCAGACCTGCGTCTGCGCCAATCGCCTCTTCGTGCAGGACGGCGTTTACGAGCAATTCGCGGTGATGCTCGCAGAGAAGGTGAAGGCGCTCAAGGTTGGCGCGGGAACGGAAGCCGGCGTGCAGCAGGGCCCCTTGATCGATCAGCAGGCGCTCGCCAAGGTGGAGTCGCACGTGGCGGACGCCGCCGCCGGCGCGCCACGCGCGCGGCGGCACGTTCTTCGAGCCGACGGTGCTCGCGGACGTCAAGCCCTCGATGAAGATTTTCCGCGAGGAAACCTTCGGCCCGGTGGCGCCGCTGTTCCGTTTCAAGACCGACGACGAAGTGCTCGCGCTCGCCAACGACACCGAATACGGTCTCGCCTCGTACTTCTACAGCCGCGACATCGGCCGCGTGTGGAAGGTGGCCGAGGCGCTCGACTACGGCATGGTGGGGGTCAATAGCGGCCTCATCACGACCGAGGTGGCGCCGTTCGGCGGCGTCAAGCAGTCGGGCCTCGGCCGCGAGGGCTCGAAGTACGGCATCGAGGAATATGTCGAGATCAAGTACGTCTGCATGGGACTGTGAGCGGCGCATCGGGCCCGGCGCAGGAATTCGCCTGGATCCCTGACGCGGCGACCGTCGCGCAGGCGAACCTGACGGCGTTCCTGCGCGCCGCGGGCGTTGCGAACTACGGCGAACTGCTCGCGCGCGCCGACGCCGAGCCGGAGTGGTTCTTCGACGCGCTGCTGAAGTTCCTCGATTACCGCTTCTACCGGCCCTATGAGCGCGTGCTCGACGCCTCGCGCGGCGCGCCGTGGACGCGCTGGTGCGTCGGCGGCACGACCAACGTGGTGCTCAACGCGCTCGATCGGTGGCGCGACACGCCGACCTACGAAAAGACCGCGCTCGCGTGGGAGGGCGAGGACGGTGCGCGGCGCGATTTCAGCTACCGCCAGCTCGATCGCGAAGTCTGCCGGTGCGCGGGAGCACTGCGCACGCTCGGCCTGGGGCGCGGCGACGTCATTGCGATCTATCTGCCCAATGTGCCGGAGGCGATGATCGCGATGCTTGCCGTGGCCAAGATCGGCGCCATCGTGATGCCGCTTTTTTCCGGTTTTGGCGCCGATGCGATGCTCGCGCGCCTCGAGTTGGGCGGGGCGACGGCGCTCTTCACCGTGGATGGCACGTCGCGCCGCGGCAAGCCGGTAGACGCCAAGGCGATCGTCGACGAGGCGGCAGCGAGCAGGGCAGCGCTGCGCCACGTGATCGTCTGTCGCCGCGCGGGCAATCCGGTCGCCTGGATCGAGGGGCGCGACCACTGGTGGCACGAACTGCTCGCCGTCCAGCCCGACCTGGCGCCGACCGAGGAAATGGACGCCGATGCGCCCTACCTTCTCGTCTTCACCTCGGGCACGACCGGCAAGCCCAAAGGCGTGGTGCACGCGCATGCCGGATTTCCGGCCAAGATCGTCATGGACCTCGCGCTGTGCATGGACTTCAAGGCCGAGGACCGGCTGCTCTGGATGTCGGACATGGGCTGGGTGGTGGGCCCGCTCATCGTGTACGCGACGCCGATCATGGGCGGAACGCTGGTGCTCGCCGAGGGCGCACCCAATTTTCCGGATGCCGATCGCATGTGGCGCCTGCTGGCCGAACACAAGGTGAGCTACCTCGGCATCGCGCCGACCACCGCGCGGACTTTCATCGCGCAGGGCAGCGAGCCCTGGAAAAAATATGACCTCTCGGCGCTGCGCGTCATGGCTTCGAGCGGCGAGCCGTGGACGCCCGAGGCGTGGTGGTGGCTCTTCGAGCGCGTCGGCGGGCGGCGCGTGCCCCTGCTCAACTTTTCCGGCGGCACGGAGATGATGGGCATCCTCGCCTGCTGCCTCTTGCGTCCGCTCAAACCCTGCGCCTTCAATACCCCGGTGCCCGGTACCGGAGCCGACGTGGTCGACGAAGCGGGCGCTTCACTGCCGCCCGGCGCGGTCGGCGAACTGGTGATGCGCCGGCCGGTGATCGGCCTGACGCGCAGTCTGTGGCAGGACGATGCGCGCTACCTGGAAAATTACTGGAGCACCTGGAAGGATGTCTGGCACCACGGCGATTTCGCGAGCCGCGACGCCGATGGCCACTGGTACATCCACGGACGCTCGGACGACACGCTCAAGATCGCCGGCAAGCGCACCGGCCCTGCCGAGATCGAGGCGCTCGCGATGGACTCCGGCAAGCTCGGCGAGGCGGCGGCGATCGGCGTGCCTGATCCGATCAAGGGCTCGGCGCTGGTGCTGGTCTGCGTGGCCAAGCCCGGTGCCGCGGTCAACGCGGCACTCGAGGAAGAACTGGTGCGCGCAGTGACGCACGGCCTCGGAACGCCGTTCCGGCCGAAGGCCGTGCTGTTCGTGCCGGATCTGCCCAAGACGCGCAACCTCAAGATCATGCGCCGCGTGATCCGCGCCGCCTACCTGGGCGAGAATCCGGGCGATCTTTCTTCGCTCGTCAATCCGGAATCGATCGGCGAAATTCGCGCACGCCGCTGAGCGCGCGTCTCACGGCTGGCACGCGGGCGAAATCCGCTTCGCCGGCACGGCGCTTTCGCGCTCGGTGAGCGATGCCAGGAACGCCACCAGGTCGGACGATTCTTCGCGCGCCAGCTTGAGCGGCCTGAGAATGCTTTCGCCATCGGCGTGCAGGCGATCGAGATCGAGCTCCGAGTA
>Ga0155946_1041_pt1 | contig 28967 bp, 31 predicted proteins | sample RifCSPlowO2_02_FD_107600 | JGI IMG/M metagenome (GOLD analysis project Ga0155946, IMG submission 107600) | Betaproteobacteria bacterium RIFCSPLOWO2_02_67_12
CGGGCGGCTTGGCGGGTAAATCGTGCGGCGTCTGACTCGCCTCAGCCGGATTCTCGCCGTCGGACTGCGTTTCGGGCTCCACGAGTTCATTCCGCCGCTCGCTCAAAGCCGCGTACTCGGCTGGTTCTGCAGCGATCGTGCGGAGCCAGGCGCCGTCAGGCTGCGCCGCGCGCTCGAAACGCTCGGCCCGATCTTCGTCAAGTTCGGACAGGTGCTGTCCACGCGGCGCGATCTCCTGCCATCGGATATCGCCGATGAGCTGGCCAAGCTGCAAGACCAGGTGCCGGCGTTTGACCCGGCCGAGGCGGTGGCTGAAATCGAGCGCTCGCTCGGCAGGCGCATCGACGAGGTGTTTGCACGCTTCGAGCAGCAGCCGATGGCGAGCGCGTCGATCGCGCAGGTCCACCTCGCGACGTTGAGCAGCGGCGCCGAGGTTGCGGTCAAGGTGCTGCGGCCGGGCGTCGAGCGCGCCATCAGCCGGGACGTGCTGCTGCTCGAGACCGCGGCCGGTCTCATGGAGCGCCTCTGGGTCGAGGGTCGGCGCTTGAAGCCGCGCGAGGTGGTGGCCGAGTTTTCGCGCCATCTGGAAGAGGAGCTCGACTTGCTGCGCGAAGCCGCCAACGCCTCGCAGCTGCGACGCAATTTCGAGCACTCGCCGCTGCTCGCGGTGCCGCAGGTGCATTGGGACTTCTGCGCCCGGCGCGTCATGGTGATGGAACGCATGCACGGCACGCCGGTGTCGCAGGTGGCCGAGCTGCGCGCGCAGGGCGTCGACATTCCGGCGCTGGCGCGCACCGGCGTCGAGATCTTCTTCACGCAGGTGTTCCGCGACGGCTTTTTCCATGCCGACATGCATCCGGGCAACATCCTGGTCGAGGTCGGGCGGGAGGCCGGCGCGGCCACCCGCGGTCGCTACGTGGCGCTCGATTTCGGCATCATGGGCACGCTCACCGAGACCGACAAGAACTACCTGGCGCAGAATTTCGTCGCGTTCTTCAACCGTGACTACCGTCGCGTCGCGCAGGCGCACCTGGACGCCGGCTGGGTGCCTGCGGATACGCGCCTGGACCAGTTCGAGACCGCGATCCGCGCCGTGTGCGAACCGATCTTTGCGCGGCCCCTGAAGGAGATCTACTTCGGCAAGCTGCTGCTGCGCCTGTTCCAGACCTCGCGCCGCTTCAACGTCGAGGTGCAGCCGCAACTGGTCATGCTGCAGAAGACGCTGCTCAACATCGAGGGCCTCGGACGCCAGCTCGATCCGGAGCTCGACCTCTGGACCACCGCCAAGCCGTACCTCGAACGCTGGATGGACGAGCGCATCGGCTGGCGGGGGCTGGTGCAGACGATCCGACGCGAGGCGCCGACCTGGGCGCAGACGCTGCCGGCGCTGCCCCGCCTGGCGCACCGCATGCTGGCCGAGGACCGCAGCGGCGAGTTGCGCGCCATCCTCGAGCGGCTCGCCCGCGAGAACGCGCGCCGCAACAACCTGCTCGCTGCGCTGCTCGCGATCCTGCTGACGTCGCTCGCGGTGCAGCTTCTCACGCTGCTGTAGACTGCGCCGCCATGCTCGTCGCCTCGGTGGTGATCTATCTGGGCGTGACCATCGCCATCGGCCTGTGGGCGGCCAGGCGCGTGCACAACTCCAAGGACTACCTGATCGCCGGCCGCAGCCTGCCGCTGTACATGAGCGTCGCGACCGTGTTCGCGACCTGGTTCGGGGCCGAAACGGTGCTCTCGGTATCGGCGACCTTCGCCAAGGACGGCCTCAGCGGCATCGTCGCCGATCCATTCGGCTCGTCGTTCTGCCTGTTTTTCGTGGCGCTGTTCTTCGCGCGCGCCTTCTACCGCATGGACCTGCTGACGATCGGCGATTTCTACAGGAAGCGCTACGGCAAGCCGGTCGAGGTCGCCACCAGCATCGCCATCACCGCCTCCTACCTCGGCTGGACCTCGGCGCAGCTCACCGCGCTGGGGCTCGCGTTCTCGGTGCTCTCGGGCGGCGCGATGTCGCTCAGCGAGGGGATCGTGCTCGGCGCTGCGATCGTGCTCGGCTACACCATCTGGGGCGGGATGTGGTCCGTGGCATGGACCGATCTCTTTCAGACCGTGATCATCGTGCTCGGGCTGTGGAGCATCGCCTGGCTGGTCGGCGACATGGCCGGCGGCGCCGCCAAGGTGGTGAGTGCCGCGTACGAAGCGGGCCGGCTGGAGTTCTGGCCCAAGGGCGGCGCCAGGGAATGGCTGGCGTTCTTCGCCGCCTGGATAACGCTCGCGGTGGGCTCGATTCCGCAGCAGGACGTGTTCCAGCGCGTCACCTCGGCGCGCGATGAAAGCACCGCGGTCAAGGGCTCGCTCATCGGCGGTGCGGCGTATTTCGTGTTCGCCTTCGTGCCGATCTACATCGCCTACGCGGCCCTCATGATCGATCCTTCCCTGAAACAGCTGTTCCAGGCGGAGGACTCGCGCGAGATCCAGCGCATCCTGCCCGAGCTGATCCTCAACCGCACGCCGCTGTGGGCGCAGATCGTGTTCTTCGGCGCGCTGCTCTCGGCGATCCTTTCCACGGCGAGCGGCGCGATCCTGGCGCCGACCGGGCTGTTCACCGAGAACGTGCTGCGACCGTTCGTGCCGCACATGAGCGACCGGCAATTCCTGCTCACGCTGCGCATCGTGCTGGTCACCTTTGCGCTGGCGGCGCTGCTGTTCGCGCTCAACTCCCGCAGTACCATGTACGAGATGGTGCAAAGCGCCTACAAGGTGACCCTGGTGGGCGCGTTTGTGCCGCTTGCCGCGGGCCTGCTCTGGAAACGAGCCAATGCAGCTGGCGCCGTGACCTCGATTCTGCTGGGTCTGGTGTCTTGGCTGCTGATGGAAACCTTCGGCACCGACAGCGTCTGGCCGCCGCAGCTCGTCGGTCTCGCGTGCGCGTTGCTCGGCATGTTCGCCGGATCGATCGCCACGCCGCCGTCGCACCCCGCGCGCCAGCATCCCGCGCCGCCGCACCCGGTGCAGAGCGGGCAAGCCTGAGCGGTGCGGCGTGACGGGTTCGTCGCTGCCGCGTTACCTGCTCGCCGCGTACGTCCTGCTGATTGCCTACGCTTCGCTCTATCCGCTCTCCGGCTGGCACCTACACGGCGCGTCGCCAGTCGCCTTTGTCGCGGCGCCCTGGCCGCGCTGGGTCACGGCTTTCGACGTTGCCGCCAACCTGTTCGGCTACGCGCCCTTCGGCATGCTGTGCGTGCTGAGCGGTTGGCCCGCGCTCACCGGGTGGCGCGCGCTCGCGCCCGCGGTGCTGGGCGGGCTGCTGCTGTCGCTTGTGCTTGAGGCGGCGCAAAGTTACCTGCCCGCGCGCGTCGCCTCGAACGTCGATTTGTTGAGCAACGTGGCAGGCGCGATGCTGGGTGCGGTCGCGGCTCTGCTCGCTGCGCCGTGGCTGCTCGGCACCGGGCCGTTCCGGCGCCTGCGCGCGAGGGCGCTCGTAGCCGGCCACCGCGGGGACCTCGGGCTGACGCTGTTGGCGCTGTGGCTCTTCGCCCAGCTCAATCCCGCCATGCTGCTCTTCGGCAGCGGCGATCTGCGCGACCTGCTGGCCGAGCCGGCCGGGCCGGCGTACGGCGCCGAGCTGTTCGTGACCGTCGAAACGCTGACTGCGGCGGCCAATCTCGTCGCCGTGACGCTGCTCGCCTCGGCGATGATGAGGCCCGCGGCGCCGATGCGCCTGCTGCTGTTCGTGCTGCTCGGGGCAGCGCTTGCGGTCAAGGCGCTCGCTTTCGCGATCCTGATGCGCGCCGAGCAGGCTTTTGCATGGTTTACGCCGGGCGCGCAGCAGGGTCTGGCGATCGGCGTCGCGCTGATGCTGCTCGCAGTGACGCTGTCGCGCATCCTGCGCCTCGCGCTTGCCGCGGCACTGCTGATGGCGGCGACCGTGCTGGTCAATCTCGCGCCGCCCAATCCGTATACCGCGGCGACGCTCAAGGTCTGGGAGCAGGGCCATTTTCTCAACTTCAACGGCCTGGCGCAGTTCGTCGCCGCGCTGTGGCCTTTCGCGGCGCTGTTCTACCTGATCCACCTGGCCGCGCGGCGCGAGCGCGATTGAGCGCTCGGGTAGAATCGCGCTCCCATGGCGTACTACCGGCACCACGTTTTTTTCTGCTGCAACCAGCGCGACCACGGCCGGCTCTGCTGCAATGCGAAGGGCGCGAGCGGGCGGCGCGACTACGCCAAGCGGCGTGTGAAGGAACCAAGTCTGGCGGGCGGAGTGCGCAGCAACCGGGCCGACGTCGACGAGATCATCGAGGAGCGCCTGACGAGCGGCCGCGCGGTGGCGCGGCTGCGGATCTGATGCGCGCGGCCACGCGGCGCGCGCAGATCGTCGGACCGGCGGGGCGGATCGAGCTGGCGATCGACCTGCCGGCCGCAGCGCCGCGCGGCGTGGCGCTGGTGGCGCATCCGCATCCGCTGCACGGCGGCACGCTCGACAACAAGGTGGTGCAGACACTGGCGCGTGCCTTCGCCGCGCTGGGCTACGTGGCGCTGCGCCCCAACTTTCGCGGCGTCGGCGCAAGCGGCGGCCGCTACGACGAGGGGCACGGCGAGGTCGACGACTTGAACGCGGTCTGGGACCATGCGCGCCGCGAGTACGGCGCGGCGCGGCCGGTACTCGCCGGGTTTTCGTTCGGCGCCGCGATGCAGGCGCGACTCGCGGCGCGCGTGCCGCCCGAGCGCATGGCGCTGGTCGGGATTGCGGTTAACCACTTCGATGCACCTGCAGTACCCGCGAACACGCTGTTGATTCACGGCGAGCGCGACCAGACGGTGCCGCTCGAGGCGGTGCTCGACTGGGCGCGGCCGCTCGAGCTGCCGGTGATCGTGGTGCCGGGCAGCGACCATTTCTTCCACGGCCGCCTGCCGTTGTTGCGCGGCATCGTCGAGTACAACTGGCGTTGAGCGCGGTGTCGAGCCTCCTGGCCATCGCGTTGCAGATGCGCGGCCTGCGCAAGCGCTACGGCGACCAGGAGGTGGTGTGCGGGATCGATCTGACGATCGCCGCGGGGGAATGTTTCGGGCTGCTCGGCCCCAACGGCGCGGGCAAGACGACGACGCTCAAGCTTTGTCTCGGCCTGATCGACCCGGACGAAGGCGATGCCAACCTGCTCGGATACGAAGTGCCGGCGCGCGCGCGCGAAGCGCGCCGAAGGTAGGCGTGGTGGCCGTTCCGGTGCTCGTGCTGACCGGGCTCGCGTTTGCGGCGCTCGGGCTCGCCGTCAACGCGCTCGCGAACGGCTACGATTTCTTCAGCTACTACCTGACGCTGGTGCTGACGCCCATGATGATGCTGTCGGGCGTGTTCTTTCCGGTCGAGCAGTTGCCGGGTCCGATTCAGCTGGCGGCCGCGGTGCTGCCGCTGCACCACGCGGTGCAACTCGTGCGGCCATTGCTGTCGGGCACCGCGCCGGCGGCGCCATTGCTCCACGCGGAAGTCCTGGCGGGCTATGCGGCGCCTGGCTTCTACGTCGCTACGGTGCTGACGCGCAAGCGCCTCGCGGCCTAGCCATGAGCGAGCAGTTCTTCGCGCCCTGCCCGCGCGGACTCGAAGCGCTGCTCGCGGAGGAGCTGAGCGCGCTTGGCGCAGCCGGGGCGGCGAGCGTGCCCGGCGGCGTCGCGTTCGGGGGCGGCTGGGCGGTGTGCTACGCGGCGAACCTGCACTCGCGGCTCGCCTCGCGCGTGCTGTGGCGCGTGGCCGACTTCCGTTACGCGAACGAGAACGACGTCTATGAAGCCGCGCGCACGGTTGACTGGCCCGCGCATTTTGCCGCCGGGCGCACGCTGCGCGTCAATGTCACGGCGCAGGCGAGCCCCTTGCGCAGCATCGAATTCATCACGCTGCGCATCAAGGACGCGATCTGCGACCGCTGGCGCGCCGACACCGGCAGCCGGCCATCGATCGAGCGCGCGCGGCCCGACGTGCGCGTGCATGCTTTCCTGGAGCGCGACCGCGGCACGCTCTATCTCGACACCTCAGGCGAGCCGTTGTTCAAGCGCGGCTGGCGCCGGCACACGGTGGAAGCACCGCTCAGGGAGAACCTGGCCGCGGGGATCGTGTTGCTGACGGGATGGACGCCGGCCGAGCCGCTGCTCGACCCGATGTGCGGCGGTGGCACGCTGCTGGTGGAGGCCGCAGCGATCGGCCTCGGCGTGGCGCCCGGCGCCGGGCGCTCCTTCGGTTTCGAGAAGCTCTCGAATTTCGACGCCAAGTTGCTGCAGCGGCTGAAATCCACCGCCGGCGAAAATCGCTCGTCGACACGTCTTGAACTTTACGGCAGCGACCGCGATGCGCGTGCGCTCGAGGCGGCAACGAAGAATCTGTCGGCTGCAGGTTTCGCGGGGCAGGTGCGGCTGGAACGCGCCGACATCCTGGCGCGCAGCGCTCCGGCGGCCTCGGGCGTGATGCTCGCCAATCCGCCCTACGGCGAGCGCATCGGAAGCGAGGAGGAACTGGCGCGCTTCTATCCGAAGCTGGGCGATGCACTGAAAAAGAATTTCGCCGGCTGGCGCTGTCACTTCTTCACCGCCGACCTGCGCCTGGCAAAGCTGATCCGGCTGCAGCCGGCGCGCCGCGTGCCGCTGTTCAACGGCGCGCTCGAGTGCCGGCTGTACGAATTCAGGATCGTCGCCGGCAGCCACCGGCGGGCTTGAGCGCCGTCAGACGATGTCGAGGTGCTCGATGCCCTTCGACAGGTCCTTGTCCTTGGCTTCCTTGCCGTGCAGCTTGATCTGCAGGCGCACCTCGTTGGTCGAATCGGCGAAGCGCAGCGCATCCTCGTAGCTGATGCGCCCCTGCTCGTGCAGGTCGAACAGCGCCTGGTCGAAGGTCTGCATGCCGAGTTCCCTCGATTTCTTCATGATTTCCTTGATCTCGTGCACCTGGCCCTTGAAGATCAGGTCCGAGATCAACGGCGTGTTGAGCAGCACCTCCACCGCCGGGACGCGGCCCTTGCCTTCCTTCATCGGCAGCAGGCGCTGCGAGATCACCCCCTTCAGGTTGAGCGACAGGTCCATCAGCAGCTGCGGACGCCGTTCCTCGGGGAAGAAGTTGATGATCCGGTCCATCGCCTGGTTGGAGTTGTTGGCATGCAGCGTTCCCAGGCAGAGGTGGCCGGTTTCGGCAAAGGCGATGGCGTGCTCCATCACCTCGCGCTCGCGGATCTCGCCGATCAGGATCACATCCGGGGCCTGCCGCAGGGTGTTCTTGAGCGCCGCTTCCCAGGAGTCGGTGTCGACGCCGACCTCGCGCTGGGTGATGATGCAGTTCTTGTGCGGGTGCACGTATTCGACCGGATCCTCGATGGTGATGATATGGCCGTGCGAATTCTCGTTGCGGTAGCCGACCATCGCCGCCAGCGAGGTCGACTTGCCCGAGCCGGTGCCGCCGACGAAGATCACCAGCCCGCGCTTGGTCATGGCGACGTCTTTCAGCACTCCGGGCAGCTTCAGGTCCTCGAAATTCGGGATCGTGGTGGTGATCACGCGCAGCACCACACCGACCTGCGCCTGCTGCACGAAGGCGTTGACGCGAAAGCGTCCGATGCCGGCCGGGCTGATGGCGAAATTGCACTCCTTGTGCGCCTCGAACTCGGCCGCCTGCTTGTCGTTCATGATCGAGCGCGACAGAATCGAAGTGTGCTGCGAGGTGAGCGGCGTCTGCGACACCGGGGTCATCTTGCCGTCGATCTTCATCGCCGGCGGGAAGTTCGCGGTGATGAAAAGATCGGATCCCTTCTTCGCGACTAACGCGCGCAGCAGGTCGTACATGAAGCGCGTGGCTTGTTCTCGTTCCATAATGGGCTCCTCGCGGGATTCAACCGCCGAACATGTCCTTGTTCATCGCTTTGCCGCGCGCCTCGGACGAGGAAATCAGGTTGCGCTGCACCATCTCCTGCAGGTTCTGGTCGAGCGTCTGCATGCCGATCTGGCGCCCGGTCTGGATCGCGGAATACATCTGCGCGATCTTGTTCTCGCGGATCAGGTTGCGGATCGCCGGTGTGCCGATCATGATTTCGTGCGCCGCGACCCGGCCCGAGCCGTCCTTGGTCTTGAGCAGGGTCTGCGAGATCACCGCACGGATCGATTCCGACAGCATCGCGCGCACCATTTCCTTCTCCGCGGCGGGAAACACGTCGACGATGCGGTCGATGGTCTTGGCGGCGCTCGAGGTGTGCAGCGTGCCGAACACGAGGTGCCCGGTCTCGGCGCCGGTCAGGGCGAGGCGGATCGTCTCCAGGTCGCGCATCTCGCCCACCAGGATCACGTCCGGGTCCTCGCGCAGCGCGCTGCGCAGCGCGTTCGAGAACGACAGCGTGTGCGGCCCGACCTCGCGCTGGTTGATGAGGCATTTCTTCGAATCGTGCACGAACTCGATCGGATCCTCGATGGTGAGGATGTGGCCGTGCTCGTTCTCGTTGATGTGGTTGACCATCGCCGCGAGCGTGGTGCTCTTGCCCGAGCCGGTGGGACCCGTCACCAGCACGATGCCGCGCGGCTGGTCGGCGATCTCGACGAAGATCTTGGGGCACTTCAGGTCCTCGAGCGTCAGCACCTTGGAGGGGATGGTGCGCATCACCGCCGCCGCGCCGCGCTGCTGCACGAAGGCGTTGACGCGAAAGCGCGCCAGGTTCGGCACCGCGAACGAGAAGTCGCACTCGAGGTTTTCCTCGTAGAACTTGCGCTGCCCGTCGTTCATGATGTCGTAGATCATGCCGTGCACGTCCTTGTGCTCGAGCGGCGGCACGTTGATGCGTCGCACGTCGCCGTGCACGCGGATCATGGGGGGCAGCCCCGACGACAGGTGCAGGTCGGAGGCCTTGTTCTTGACCACGAAAGCGAGCAGTTCGGTCAGATCCATTAGAATCCTTCACGCAGTGCCGCGAAAATTATGGGCGCGATCAGAGCCAATTTGCAAGCCGTGAGCGCGCGCATCGAGCGGGCGGCGCGGGCCGCTGGACGCGATCCGGGCGCGGTGCGGCTGCTGGCGGTGGCGAAAACGCACCCGGCCGCGCTCGTGGACGAAGCATATCAGGCTGGACAGCTTGCGTTCGGCGAGAACTACGTCCAGGAGGCGCTCGGCAAGATGGACGCGCTGGCGTGCCTGCCGCTGGAGTGGCATCTGATCGGCCCCCTGCAGAGCAACAAGGCGCGCTCCGCCGCGGAGCGCTTCGCCTGGGTGCATAGCATCGACAGCGAACGGATTGCGCGTCGGCTCTCGGCACAGAGGCCCGTGGCGCTGCCGCCGCTCAACGTCCTGGTGCAGGTGAATGTCTCCGGGGAGCCCTCGAAATCGGGTGTCGCGCCGCAGCAGTTGCCGGAGCTGGCGCATGCGGTAGCGGCATTGCCGCGGCTGCGGCTGCGGGGCCTGATGGCGATCCCCGAACCGGCCCGCGATGTCGCCCTGCAGCGGGCGCGTTTTCGCGTCGCGCGGGAGCTGCTCGAGCGCTTGGCCGCCGAAGGGCTGGCGCTGGACACGCTGTCGATCGGCATGAGCGAGGATCTGGAAGCGGCGATCGCCGAGGGATCCACGCTGGTGCGCGTCGGGAGCGCGATTTTCGGCGCGCGTCAGAGCGCCCGGGACGCCGCGTGACGATCGCCTTTCTCGGCGGCGGCAACATGGCCACGGCGCTCATCGGCGGCCTGCTCGGCAGGGGCTTTGCGGTGCAGGAGATAACGGTGGTCGAGCCTTTGCCGGCAGCGCGCGAAGCCCTGCTGACGAAGCACGGGGTACGCGCGAGCGAGGCGCCCGGCGACGCCACGCGGGCCGCGGACACGCTGGTGCTGGCGGTCAAGCCGCAGGACCTGCGCGCCGCGCTGGCGCCGATCGTGCCGCTCGCGCCCGAGCAACTGGTCATCAGCATCGCTGCCGGGGTTCGGCTGGCCGACATTTCGCGCTGGCTCGGCGGGCACCGCAAGCTGGTGCGCGCGATGCCTAACATGCCCGCGCTCATCGGTTGCGGGGTCAGCGCGCTGTATGCGCTTGCCGATGTCGGCGCCCTGCAGCGCAGCCGCGCCGAAGCGGTGCTCGGCGCGGTCGGGGCGATCGCGTGGGTCGAGGAAGAGCGCTTGCTCGATCCGGTCACGGCGCTGTCGGGAAGCGGCCCGGCGTACGTGTTCTGGTTCATCGAGCAGCTCGCCGCCTCCGGCGAAGCGATGGGTTTGCCGCGCGAGGTCGCGTCGCGTCTCGCGCTGGAGACGGTTCTCGGCGCCGCCCGCCTGGCCGCGCAAAGCGGCGAGACAGCCGCCGCACTGCGCGCCCGCGTGACCTCGAAAGGCGGCACCACCGAGGCCGCGCTGCGGGTGTTCGACGAGGAGCGGCTCGCGCAACGGCTGCGCCGGGCGCTCGAGGCGGCCAGTCGTCGCGGCGTCGAGCTGGGCGATCAGCTCGGCAGGGACTGATGTTGGCGCAGATCGGGGCGGTGCTGGTCGATGCGCTGGCGAGCCTGGTCGTGTTCCTGCTGCTGGCGCGGTTTCTCATGCAGTGGCTGCGCGCGCCGTTTCGCAACCCGGTCGGCGAATTCATCGTTGCCGCGACCAACTGGGCGGTGCGGCCGTTGCGGCGCGTGATGCCGTCGCTTGCCGGCCTCGATCTGGCGTCGCTGGTCGCGGCATGGTTGGCGCAGATGGGTGCGCTGTGGGCGTTGTCTGCGCTGAGCGGCCAGGCATACCGCCCGGCAGCGGGCATTGCGGCGGCAACGCTCGCCGCGGTCGCGCTGGTGGATCTGATCCGCTTCAGCGTTTACCTCCTGGCCTTCGCGGTGATCGTGCAGGCGGTCCTGTCGTGGATCAATCCCTATTCCTCCGTGGCGCCGATTTTCGATGCCATGACCCGGCCGTTTCTGCGGCCGCTGCGGCGCGTCGTGCCTGCGCTGGCCAACGTCGATCTCTCGCCGCTGGTGTTGCTGATCCTGTTGCAGGTGCTGCTGATCCCGCTGGCGCACCTGCGCGCACTTGCGGGGGGGGGATTCTGAGCTGGTGGCGGCGCGATGGCGCCCGGCTGCTGCTCGAGCTGTACGTGCAGCCGGGCGCCGCGCGCACCGGCGTCGCCGGCCTGCACGGCGGGCGGCTCAAGCTGCGCCTCGCGGCGCGACCCGTCGAAGGCGCGGCCAACGCGGCGTTGACCGAATTCCTCGCCGCCCGCTTCGAGGTGCCGAAACGCGACGTGCTGATCGTGGCCGGCGCGCATGCCCGCGCCAAACGCGTTGCGGTGAGCGGTTCGCGGCGCGGGCCGGAGGCGCTGCTCGCAGCGCCTAGCGCCTGAAGCGCATCGACTCGGGATACGGGAACACGTCTTCCTGCTCGCCGGCGCGGATGTGCGCCTGCTTCGCCTGCCAGAACTCCGGTGTCGTGAGATCACGATGGCGCCGCAGGAAGATCTCGCGCGCGTGCGGGTCGGAGACCAGGAAGCTGCCGAACTGCTCCGGAAACACGTCCTGCGGTCCGACCGAGTAGTACGGCTCGGCGGACATCTCGTCCTCCCAGGAACGCGGCAGCGGGATGCGGCGGAAGTTGCAATCGGTCATGTACGAGATCTCGTCGTAGTCGTAGAACACGACGCGCTCGTGCCGCGTGACGCCGAAGTTCTTCAGCAGCATGTCGCCGGGGAAGATGTTGGCGCCGGCGAGGTCCTTGATGGCATCGCCGTACTCGAGCAGCGCGTGCTCCAGACGCCGTTCGTCGCCGTCCTGGAGCGCTTCTTCCACGTACAGGTTGAGCGGCTGCATGCGGCGCTCGATGTAGACGTGCTTGAGCACGATGCGGTCGCCCTCGATCTCGATGCTGGAGGCCGCCTCGCTCTTGAGCTCCTCGAGCAGCGCCGGATCGAAACGCTCGAGCGGCAGCGCGACGAGCGAATACTCCAGCGTATCGGCCAGCCGCCCGACGCGGTCATGGAACTTCACCAGCTGGTACTTCTGCTGCACCGTCGCGCGGTCCATTTCCTTGGGCGGGGCGAAGTGGTCGCGGATCACCTTGAACACGTAGAGGAACGACGGCAGCGTGAACACGAGCATCACCATGCCCTTGATGCCGGGCGCGGTGACGAAGTTGTCCGAGGAGTGGTTCAGATGGTAGTGCAGGTCGCGGTAATAGACCGTCTTGCCCTGCTTGTGCAGCCCCACCGTCATGTACATCTCGGCGCGCGGCTTGCGCGGCATCAGCTGGCGCAGGAAGGAGACGTACGCCGCCGGCACTTCCATGTCGACGAAGAAGTAGGCGCGCGCGAAGGAAAACAGGATCAGCAGCTCGTCCTGGCCGGTGAGCAGGGTGTCGAGAAACAGTTCGCGACGGCCGTTCTGCAACACCGGCACCGCGAACGGCAGCTCGACGTGCCCGTTCATCGCCTTGCCGACGATGTAGGCACCCTTGTTGCGGTAAAAGGGCGACGCCAGCACCTGGATCTGCAGGCTCGGCCGCGCGCGCGACGGCCGCGGGAATTTGGCGCGCAGCGCGTGCACCACGCTTTTCAGGTCGCGCTGCAGGTTCTCGAACGGCAGGGCGAAGCCGAAGTCGCGCACGATGCGCGCGAGCGTCGCGCGCAAGCCGGCGCCGCCCTTGCGCGGGTAGTAGCTGCGGTAGGCCGGCTCCTCGCCTTCCCGGTGCTCGGTGGCGACCGCGGGCCGCCAGAAAATGAACTCGTTGCGATAATAGCGCCGGTGCAGCACCTGGCAGGCGACCGAATTGAAAAAGGTCTCGGCCAGCTCGGGCTGACGATGATCGTGCAGCAGCGGGATGTAGGCGAGCTTGATTGCCGGCCAGAGCGACTCGTCGGTTTCGATCTCTGGAAAGCGCGCCAGTACCGCCTCCACGCCCTCCTGCACGCGCCGGTCGTACATGGTGATGCGCGCGCGCGCGAGTTCGCTCATCGCCGCCCAGTCGGCGCGCTCGAACAGGCGCTTGGCCTCGCGCGCCGCCTCGCGAAACAGGCGGTAATGCCGATCGAAGCCGGTGAGAATGGTCCGTGCGACCTCCGAAGCGCGGTCGGAGCGCGCCTCGTGGATCGGCAGGACTTTCGCCGGCTCGCCTTTCACGCGCCCCTCAGGCCACCTTCTTCGCCTGCTTGCGCTCGTCGAAGAACTGCTCGTCCTCGGTCGAGCCGTGCAGTGCGGTGGTCGAGGCCTTGCCGGCGGAGATCACCTGCGTGACGTCGTCGAAGTAGCTGGTGCCGACCTCGCGCTGGTGTTTGACCGCGGTGAAGCCGTGCTCGGCAGCCGCGAACTCCTTCTGCTGCATTTCCACGAAGGCGGTCATGCCGTTGCGCGCGTAGCCGTGGGCGAGCTCGAACATGGAGTAGTTGAGTGCATGGAATCCGGCCAGGGTGATGAACTGGAATCGGTAGCCCATGGCGCCCAGTTCACGCTGGAACTTGGCGATCGTCGCGTCGTCGAGGTTGCGCTTCCAGTTGAACGAGGGCGAGCAGTTGTACGCCAGCATCTTGCCCGGGAATTTCTTCTGCACGCCTTCGGCGAACTTGCGCGCGAAGGCGAGGTCCGGCGTTCCGGTTTCGCACCACACCATGTCGGCGTACTCGGCGTAGGCCAGACCGCGCGCCAGCGCCTGTTCGAGGCCTTTGCGCGACTTGTAGAAGCCCTCGGCGGTGCGCTCACCGGTGAGGAACGGCCGGTCGCGCTCGTCGATATCGGAGGTAACGAGGTCGGCGGCTTCGGCGTCGGTGCGTGCCAGCAGCACCGTAGGCACGCCCGAGATGTCCGCCGCCAGTCGCGCCGCGATCAGCTTCTGCACGTGCTCCTGCGTCGGGACCAGCACCTTGCCGCCCATGTGGCCGCATTTCTTGACGCTCGCCAGCTGGTCCTCGTAATGCACGCCGGCGGCGCCCGCGTCGATCATGGCCTTCATCAGTTCGAAGGCGTTCAGCACGCCGCCGAAGCCGGCCTCGGCGTCGGCGACGATCGGCGCGAACCAGTCGACATCGCCCTTGCCTTCCATGGTCTGGATCTGGTCGGCGCGCGCCAGCGCATTGTTGATCCGCCTGACGACCGTCGGCACCGACGACACGGCGTAGAGCGACTGGTCCGGATACATCGAAAGCGAATCGTTGGCGTCGGCCGCCACCTGCCAGCCCGAGAGATAGATCGCCGGTACCCCGGCTTTGACCTGCTGCATGGCCTGGTTCCCGGTGAGCGCACCGAGCGAGTTGACGAACGGGCGTTCGTTGCACAGCCGCCACAACTTTTCCGAGCCCAGCTTGGCAAGCGTATGCTCGACCTTCACGCTGCCACGCAAGCGCACCACGTCCTCGGCGCCGTAGCCGCGCTTGATGCCGTTCCAGCGCGGATGCTCGGCCCAGTCTTTCGCCAGCTGCGCGACTTCCTGCTCACGTACGCCCATCGTGGATCTCCGTTAGGTGAATGATCGAAACCGGAAAACGCATAATGACGCACATTAGTCGATACTAATGGCGCGCAGCAATACGCCGGAAATGAACTTCTATCCCGACAATAAACAAGAAGTTACAGCAGGTTAGGTGTACGTCGTTTCACGATGCGAAGCGGCATTTCAATTTGATGCTGCTTCGCAACAACCGCTGCGCCGTTTCAGGTTTGAACCAGTTTGCGGTGCCGGTGGATGCTCATCAGGATCCCCAAACCGACGAACAAGGTAGCCAAGGCGGTGCCCCCGTACGACACGAAGGGCAGCGGAACGCCAACCACCGGCAGGATCCCGGACACCATCCCCATGTTGACGAACACGTAGGTGAAGAACATCAACGCGATCGAGCCTGCCAGCAGGCGCGAAAAGAAGGACGCCGCGTTGGCGGCAATCATGAGGCCGCGCCCGATGAGCAGTGCGTAAAGCACCAGCAGCAGGCAATTGCCGAGCAATCCGAATTCCTCCGAAAAGACCGCGAATATGAAATCGGTGTGGCGTTCGGGAATGAACTCCAGGTGGGTCTGCGTGCCATGCAGCCAACCCTTGCCGGTGATCCCTCCGGAGCCGACCGCGATGGTCGACTGGATGATGTGATAGCCGGCACCGAGCGGGTCCTGCGTCGGGTCAAGCAGCGTGAGGATGCGCTTGCGCTGGTAGTCATGCAGCAGGCCCCAGAGCGGCGCCAGTCCGATGAGACCCAGTACGCCGAGCCCGACCAGCAGCTTCCAGCCGACGCCGGCGAAGAATATGACGTAGAAGCCCGCGGCCGCGACCAGCACCGCGGTACCGAGGTCGGGCTGGCGCGCGATCAGCACCACCGGCAACGCCAGCAATAGCACGCCGACAGCGAAATCGCGCGTCCGCAGGCCCGCCTCATTGCGGTGGAAATACCACGCCAGCATCAGCGGCAGCGCGAGCTTCATCATCTCGGAGGGCTGAAAGCGCGTCACGCCGATGTGCAGCCAGCGGCGCGCGCCGTTGACCACATCGCCGAAGAGCGCCACCCCAAGCAGCAGCAGCACACCGAACACATAGACCGGCGGCGCAAAGCGCAGCAGCGCCTGAGGCGGGATGCGAGCCGCCACCCACATCGCGCCGAGAGCGACGGCGAGGTTGGCCAGCTGGCCGGTAACGCGCCCCGGTTGATCGTAGCTCGCCGAGAACAGGGTCAGCAGCCCGAGCGCGGCGAGCAAGAGCGCGAGCGTGAGCAGCGTGCCATCGACGCCGTCGCCAAGCCGGGCCGCGATGCCGCGCAGCGAAACCCGGGTGAGCTCCATCAGTCGCCTTCCTCGTTCTCGGGTTCCTCGCTCGATGGGGGTTTGTCGAGCGCCGCCGGCAGCCTGCCGAGCAGGTAGTAGTCGAGTACCGCGCGCGCGATCGGCGCCGCGGTCCGCGCACCGAAGCCGCCGTTCTCGACCAGCACCGCGAGCGCGATCCTCGGGTTCTCGACCGGCGCGAAGGCGATGAACAGCGAATGGTCGCGCAGGCGCTCGCTCACGCGCCGCTCGTCGTACTTCTCGTTCTGCTTCAAGCCGATCACCTGCGCGGTTCCGGTCTTGCCCGCACTGGTGTATTGCGCGCCGGCGAAGACGCGCGCTCCGGTGCCCTCCCGATTGACTCCGGCCATGGCGCGTCTGACGAACTCGAGGTTCTCGGTGCGCAGCGGCAGCTGCCTGACGAGCACCGGCTCGATGGCGCGGCGCGCGCCCGAGCGCTGATCGTCGATGTGACTCACCAGGTGCGGCCGATACATGGCGCCCAGATTCGCCAGCGTGGCCACCGCGAGCGCCATTTGCGCCGGCGTATACGCGTTGTAGCCCTGGCCGATGCCGATCGAGATCGTTTCACCCGCATACCACTTTTGCTGTTCCGGGCGACGAAAGCGCGCCATCTTCCACTCCGGCGAGGGCAGCACGCCGGTCGCTTCGCCCTCGAGGTCGATCCCGGTGCGCGCGCCGAAGCCGAAGTGCTGCATGAATCCGGCGATCGCGTTGATGCCGAGGTCGTTGGCGAGCTGATAGTAGAAAGTGTCGGAAGACACGACGATCGACTTGTACAGGTCGACCGTGCCGTGGCCGCCCGGCTTCGAATCGCGAAAGCGCCGCTCGCCGAACACGAAGTAGCCCGGATCGTGGATCACGCTGCGCGGCGTGCGCTTGCCCAGTTCGAGCGCGGCGAGCGCCATGTAGGGCTTGAACGTCGAGCCTGGCGGATACAGGCCCGCGATGGCGCGGTTGTTGAGCGGCCGGTCGGGCGAATTGTTGAGCGCCTCCCAGTTGGCCGGATCGATGCCGTCGACGAACAGGTTCGGATCGAAGCCCGGCCGCGAGACGAACGCCAGCACGGCTCCGCTCCGGGGCTCGAGCGCCACCAACGCGCCGCGACGTTCGCCGAAGAGCCTCTCGACGAGCTGCTGCAGCCGGATGTCAAGCGTGAGCGTGATGTTGTTGCCGGGTTGCGCCGGCGTGCGCGCCAGCGTGCGCAGGCCGCGCCCGCCGGCGTCGATCTCGACCTGCTCGACGCCGGCCATGCCGTGCAGCTCGTGCTGGTAGCTCGCCTCGATTCCGGCCTTGCCGATGAAATCGGTGCCGCGGTAGTTGGCTTCGACGCCGAGTTCCTCGAGCTTTTCCCGGTCGCGCGTGCTGATGCGCCCGATGTGGCCGAGCACGTGCGAAGCGCTCTCGCCCAGCGGATACTGGCGAAACAGCCGCGCCTTGATATCGACGCCCGGAAAGCGGTAGCGGTTGGCGGCGAAGCGCGCCACCTCCTCGTCCGACAACCGCGTGCGGATCGGCAGGCTCTCCGCGTTCCGGGTCTCGGCGAGCAGCTTGCGCAAACGGCTGCGGTCCTTCGGCTGCACCTCGATCAGCTGTGCCACCTCGGCGACGGTGCGCTCCAGGTTGCGCACTTTCGCGGGGAAGACCTCCAGCGTATAGGCGGAATAGTTGCGCGCCAGCACGACGCCGTTGCGGTCCAGGATGAGGCCTCGGTTGGGCGCCACCGGCACCACCGAGATGCGGTTGTCCTCGGCCTTCGAGACGTAGGCGCCGTGTTGCACCACCTGCAGGTAGAAAAAGCGCGCGAACAGCAGCGCGAACGCCACCAGCACCGCGGCACCGGCGAAGCCGATGCGCAGCTGGAAATAGTAAAGCTCGCGCTCGTGGTCGCGCAGTTGGGCAAGTCTCATATCGGCCGCGTTTCGTCGACTTCGATCGGGCGGCGCTGCGGCGCCAGCAGCACGAAGCTCACCACCGGCCAGAGCGCCGCGCCGAGCAGCGGAGAGACGATCAGCATCCAGCCGGGAAAGTCGGCGCCCGCAGCGAGTCGCACCGCGAGCGCCACACCCTGCGCAACCAGCAGCAGCGCGGCGACGTGCAACGCCTGGCCCCAGACCGAAAACCACAGCACGCGGCGCGAAAGCGTAATCGCCGAGAAAGCCAGCAGCGAGTAGGCGAGCGCGTGTTGGCCAAGCAGCACCCCGCTGCCCGCATCGGTGAGCAGGCCAAGCAGCCAGCCGGCGCCCAATCCCACCAGGCGGGGCTGCCGCAGGCACCAGAAGGCAAGCGCCAGGGCGACGAAATCCGGCGCCAATCCAACCGGCTGCCACGGCACGAAGTTGAGCAGCAGCGCTGCGGCGAACGAGCCGACGATCCAGCTCACGCGAACCGGCAGCAGGATCCGTTGCCGCCTCTCAGGCACCATCGGCTGCTTTCTTGCGGGCGCGGCGCACCTTGCCGGTGCGCGCGTCGCGTTCGCTTCCCGTGGTCGCCTCCTCGGGGTAGGGCGCGGCGCGTGCCTCGGCGCTCAGCACCAGCACGAAGCGGCCCCGTTCGACGCCCGCAGCGGGCTGGCACAGGATGCGGGCGAACGAATTGGCGGCATCGCGCTCGATGCGCGTCACGCTGGCCACCGCCAGACCCGGTGGGTAGACGCCGTCGAGGCCGGAGGTGACCAGGCGGTCGCCGGCTTCGATCTCCGCGTTGGCCGCCATGAAGCGCAACTCGAGCATGCCGGAGACGCCGCTGCCGAAGGCGACCGCGCGCAAGCCGTTGCGCGCGACCTGCACCGGAATCGCCTGGTCCTTGTCGACCAGCAGCGTCACTTCCGAGGCGCCGGAGTGCGTGCGCGTCACCTGCCCGATGACGCCGATCTCGTCGACCACCGGCGAGCCGGCGCGCACCCCGTGCTGGGTACCGCGATCGATGATCACCCGGCGCGCGTACGGATCGCGCGCGCTGTACAGGATCTCCGCCGCCGTGCCCCGGTCGCCGCGCCGTTCGGCGGCGCCCGCGAGGCGCCTGAGCTGCTCGCTTCCCGCGAGGGCTGCCTGGAGGCGTTGCACCGACAGCGAGGCTTCCACCAGTTGCCGGCGCAGCGCTGCGTTCTCGTCCTGCAACTGCGTTTGGCTGGAGAAATACCCGGCGATGCGCCCGGCAAGCTCGCCCGGCAGCGCGGCGAACTCCTGCAGCGGCTGCGCCGCCAGCATCAGCGCCTGGCGCAGTCCGTCGGCGTAGCGGAAACGCGCGTCGAGAACCAGCAGCGCGACCGACAGCGAAGCGAAAAACGCAAGCCGCACCAGCGGCGCGGGGCCGCGCTTGAAAAACGGCGGTGGCGTGTGCTCCACGTCAGCGGCCGGTGAAAGCGCGAGGCCGCGAAAACGAATTCCCGCGGAGGCGGCTGCGACCGCTCACGCCATCACTCACTCGCTTCCGGAGGGCGGGGTGCTATTCGCTGGTGAAGATCGGCCCGAAGTGCTCCATCTTCTCGAGCGCCTTGCCCGAGCCGCGCACCACGCAGGTGAGCGGATCTTCGGCCGCGACCACCGGCAGCCCCGTCTCCTCCATCAGCAGGCGGTCGAGATCGCGCAGCAAGGCGCCGCCTCCGGTAATCACCATGCCCTTTTCCGCGATATCGGCGCCCAGCTCCGGCGGCGTCTGCTCCAGTGCGGACTTGACGGCCGACACGATCTGGTTGAGCGGTTCGGTGAGCGCCTCGAGGATTTCGTTCGAACTGATAGTGAAGCTGCGCGGGATGCCCTCGGCGAGGTTGCGGCCCTTGACTTCCATCTCGCGCACCTCGCTCCCCGGGAACGCCGAGCCGATGCCCTTCTTGATGTTTTCCGCGGTGGCCTCGCCGATCAGCATGCCGTAATTGCGACGGATGTAGTTGATGATCGCTTCGTCGAACTTGTCGCCGCCGACGCGCACCGAGCCCGAGTACACCATCCCGCCCAACGAGATGACGCCGACTTCCGTGGTGCCGCCGCCGACATCGACCACCATCGAGCCGGTGGCTTCCGCGACCGGCAGATCGGCCCCGATCGCCGCCGCCATCGGTTCCTCGATCAGAAACACCTGGCCCGAGCCGGCGCCGATCGCCGATTCGCGGATCGCGCGGCGTTCGACCTGGGTCGAGCCGCAGGGCACGCAGATGATGATGCGCGGACTCGGCGAGAACAGTTTGTTGTCGTGCACCTTCTTGATGAACAGCTTCAGCATCTGCTCGGTGATCGTGAAGTCGGCGATCACGCCGTCCTTCATCGGCCGGATGGCGGTGATGTTGCCCGGCGTCTTGCCGAGCATCTGTTTCGCTTCCCTGCCGACCGCCTGGATCGTCTTCTTGCTGTTCGGGCCGCCTTCCTGCCGGATGGCGACGACCGAGGGTTCATCGAGCACGATTCCCTTGCCGCGCACATAGATCAGGGTGTTCGCGGTGCCAAGGTCGATCGCGAGGTCGTTGGAAAAATAGCTTCTGAGAAAACCGAGCATGGGTGCGTTTGTGCTGTGCGTGAAGTATGCGCGCCAAAGGCATGGCGCCAAAGGCCCTATAATGGCGAAATATTACTCCCCTTTTTTTGCGCCGCGGGGGTTTTTCCGTATTGCAGCATGCCCCTTTCCCCTGAACAGATCCAGCGCTTGGCCCGGCTTGCACGGGTGGCGGTGAGCCCGGAGGAGAGCTCCGCGGTGCGCGAGCAGCTGAACCGGGTACTGAAACTGATCGACGAGCTGCGGGCGGTCGATACGACCGGCATCGAACCGATGTCGCACCCGGTTGCCGAGCTGATCCCGGCGGGGCAGCGGCTGCGCGACGACGAGGTGACCGAGTCCGACTGCCATGCCGAGTATCAGCCGGTGGCGCCCGCCGTGGAACGCGGTCTGTACCTGGTGCCGAAGGTGATCGAGTAGCTTGCTCAACTCGACCCTCTGCGAACTTTCCGCGGCACTCGAGCGCAGGGCAATTTCGAGCGTCGAGCTGACGCGGCTGTTTCTGGATCGCGTCGAGCGCCTGAACGGCGCGCTGAACGCATTCATCACGGTCGATGCGCAGCGCAGCCTGGGCGAGGCGCACGCCGCCGACCAGGTCCGTGCCGCGGGCGGCGCCGGTCCGCTCACCGGTATCCCAGTTGCGCACAAGGACATCTTCTGCACGCGCGGCATGCTCACGACGTGCGGCTCGAAAATGCTGGCTGACTTCGTCAGCCCCTACGACGCACACGTCATCGAGCGGTTCGCCAGCGCCGGCGCGGTGCTGCTGGGCAAGACCAACATGGACGAATTCGCGATGGGGTCCTCCAGCGAGAGTTCGTTTTTCGGTCCGGTCAGGAATCCCTGGGATCGAGCGCGTGTGCCGGGCGGGTCCTCGGGCGGCTCGGCCGCGGCCGTGGCGGCGCGCCTCGCGCCCGCTGCCACCGGTACCGATACCGGCGGCTCGATCCGGCAGCCCGCGGCGTTCACCGGCGTCTGCGGCCTGAAGCCGACCTACGGCGTGGTGTCGCGCTATGGCATGGTTGCCTTCGCGTCGTCGCTCGATCAGGGGGGGCCGATGGCAAAGACCGCGCAGGATCTCGCCCTGCTCATGAACGTGATGGGCGGGCACGACGCGCGCGATTCAACCAGCCTCGCGCGCGACGCCGAGGACTACACGCGCGAACTGCAAACCCCGCTCGCCGGTCTGCGCATTGGCTTGCCGCGGGAGTATTTCGGTACTGGTTGCGCACCGCACGTGCTGGCGCGCGTGCGCGAGGCCATCGCCTGGTTCGAATCGCAGGGCGCCAAGCTCATCGACCTGGCGCTGCCGAACAGCGGGCTCGCTTTGGCGGCGTACTACGTCATCGCGCCCGCCGAGGCCTCGTCGAACCTGTCGCGCTTCGACGGCGTGCGCTACGGTCACCGGGCGCGCGCATACGGCGATCTCGCCGACATGTACTGCCGCACGCGCGCCGAGGGTTTCGGCGCCGAAGTCAAGCGCCGGATCCTGATCGGCACCTACGTGTTGTCGCACGGCTACTACGATGCGTATTACCTGCAGGCGCAGAAGGTGCGGCGGCTGATCGCGCGCGATCTTGCCGCGGCGTTTGCGCGCTGCGACGTGATCATGGGACCGACCGCGCCTTCGACCGCGTTCCCGCTGGGCGCCAACGCCGACGACCCGGTGCAGATGTACCTGAACGACATCTATACGATCCCGGCGCCACTGTCGGGACTGCCGGCGCTCAGCATCCCGTGCGGCTTCGACGGCGCCGGCCTGCCGATCGGATTGCAGCTCACCGGCAGCCATTTCGCCGAAGCCAGACTGCTCGGCGCCGCGCACCGCTACCAGCAGGCGACCGACTGGCACCTGCGGGTCCCGGCGGAGACGCCGCTGTGAAGCCGGCCGCGACGGGATGACGGCGTGAGCTGGGAAATCGTCATCGGCATCGAGACGCACGCGCAGCTCACGACGCGCAGCAAGATCTTCTCGGGTGCCTCGACCGTCTTCGGCGCTGCGCCGAACAGCCAGGCCTCGGCGGTGGACATCGCGCTGCCCGGCGTGCTCCCGGTGCTTAACCGGGCCGCGGTCGAGCTCGCAATCCGCTTCGGGCTGGCGGTCGGCGGCACGATCAGCCGGCGCTCGGTGTTCGCGCGCAAGAACTACTTCTATCCCGACCTGCCGAAGGGCTACCAGATCAGCCAGTACGAGCTGCCGATCGTCGTCGGCGGCACCCTCACCATTGCCTCGGGCGACGCGCACAAGGTCATCCGGCTGACCCGGGCGCATCTCGAAGAGGACGCCGGCAAGTCGCTGCACGAGGATTTCCACGGCATGACCGGGATCGATCTCAACCGGGCCGGTACGCCGCTGCTCGAGATCGTGTCCGAGCCGGAGTTGCGCGGTGCCGCGGAGGCGGTTGCCTATGCGAAGGCCTTGCACGGCCTGGTTCGGTGGATTCGCGTCTGCGATGGCAACATGCAGGAGGGGTCGTTTCGCTGCGATGCCAACGTATCGGTGCGACGCGCGGGTGATCCGGTGCTCGGCACGCGCTGCGAGATCAAGAACCTCAATTCATTCCGCTTCATGGAGCAGGCCATCGCGTACGAGGCACGACGCCAGATCGGCGTGCTTGACGATGGCGGCACGGTGACGCAGGAAACGCGGCTCTATGACCCCGAGCGCGACCAGACGCGTCCGATGCGCACGAAGGAGGACGCGCAGGATTACCGCTACTTTCCGGACCCGGACCTGCTGCCGCTCGTGATTCCGGAGGAACAGATCGAGCGCGTCCGCGCCACGATGCCGACGCTTCCCGGCGCCAGGCGCGCCGAGTACGTGGCCCAGGGCCTGAACGCGTACCAGGCCGGGCTCGTCACCGCCAGCCGCGAGATGGCCGATTTCTTCGACCGGACCGTGTCGGGCACGCCGCCGCTTGCGCCGACCGAGGTGGCCAACTGGATCGCGGGAACGTTGAGCGGCAGGCTGAACGAGTCGAACCTCGACATCTCGCAGAGCCGAATCCGCCCGGATCAGCTGCGAACTCTGCTGCTGCGCATTGGCGACGGCACGCTTTCCGCGAAGATGGCGAGGGAGGTCTTCGACGCCATGTGGGCGGGCGAAGGCGACCCCGATGCCGTCATCGCGCAGCGCGGCCTGAAGCAGATCAGCGACGCGGGGGCGATCGAGCAGCTGGTCGACGAGGTGCTCGCGGCGAACCCCAGGTCGGTCGCCGAATTCCGCGCCGGCAGGGACAAGGCCCTCAATGCGCTGGTCGGCCAGGTGATGAAGGCCTCGCGCGGCAAGGCCAACCCGGCGCAGGTGAACGAGCTGCTGCGCCGCAAGCTGCAGGTCTGAGCGCGCCCTATTTTTTCGCGCTGCCGCGCGTCAATTCGATGTAGCGGCGCTTGTCCTCGTCGTATTTCGCGTTGATCGCGTCGACGTCTTTCTTCTTCAGCTCGCGCAGGCCTTCCTGGGCCTTCAGGTCGGTCTCGTTGTTCTTCGCCTCCTGATCGAGCTTGACCGGAGGTTTGTTCTTGCCCTTGTAGAACTCCAATTCCTTGGCCAGCTCGGCCTGGCGCTTCTTGATGCCCTCCATCCTGGCGTCTATTTCCTGGATCGCCTTCTCGTTGCCGAGCAGCGCGCGCTTTCTGGAGGCTTCGATGTCGCTCTCGCTGGAGTAGGAAGCGAGCAGCGCCTTTTCGCGCCGCAGCCGTTCCTTCAGCGCCGCGTCCTCCTGGCGCTTTTTCGCGTCCTCGGCTTCCTTGAGCTGCTTTTTTTCGGCGTCGGCCTGAGGATCGATGCGTTTCACCACCACCCCCTGCGAATTGAGCAGCTCGATCGGCTGCCCCGCGCACTGCGGCGGCGGCGTCTGGCCGTAATAGGTCTTGCGGTCCTTGCCGACGCAGCGGTAGGACACCGACTCGACCTTCTGCGCCTCGGCGGCGAGCGGCGCCAGCGCGCAGGCGGTGGCAACCAGGGCGGCAAGCGCGAAACGGGGCATCACGACCTCCGAAAAGCGTGGCATCGCGGCATTCTATCCAACCCCCGGTGGCGGCGCGAGTCGGCCTGCTAGAATCGGCGCCGTTTGCGTCTGCCCCGCCGCATGCATTCCGCCGACCCGTCTTTCATCGCCGAAACCACCGCCAGGATGCTGCTCGAGGTGCAGGCGGTGCTGTTCTCGCAGGACCAGCCGTTCATCTTCACTTCCGGGTGGGCGAGTCCGGTGTACATCGACTGCCGCAAGCTGATCTTCTATCCCCGCATCCGCAAGCAGCTGGTGGACTTTGCCGCGGCGACGCTGGCGCGCGACGCGGGGTTCGAGCAGTTCGACGTCGTCGCGGGGGGCGAAACCGCGGGCATTCCGTACGCCGCGTGGATCGCCGACCGGCTCGGGCTGCCGATGCAATACGTGCGCAAGAAGCCCAAAGGCTTCGGCCGCAACGCGCAGATCGAAGGCGACGTGCGTGAAGGCGCGCGCACCCTGCTGGTCGAGGACCTGACCACCGACGGCCGTTCGAAAATCAATTTCTGCCAGGCGCTGCGCGACGCGGGCGCCGTGGTGGAGCATGTCTACGTCAATTTCTACTACGACATCTTTCCGGAGTCGAAGACGATTCTCGGCGATCTGGGCGTGCGGCTGCACTATCTCGCGACCTGGTGGGACGTGCTGGCGTTGGTCAAGAAGACCTCCTATCTGCCGTCGGCGCAGACCGCCGAAGTCGAGAAATTCCTGCACGCGCCCGCCGCGTGGTCGGCCGCCCATGGTGGCGCGTCGAGCTTTCCCTCGGGCTGAGAGGGCGCGTCGAGCGCTCCGCGCCACCCGCTGCCGGCGAAGTGCGAGTCCTCACATTGAACGTCAACGGCATCCGCTCGGCGGCGAGCAGGGGCGTGATGCGCTGGCTCGCGGCGCAGCGCGCCGACATCGCCTGCCTGCAGGAAATCAAGGCACAGGAATCGGATCTCGCACCCGAGCTGCGCGCGCCGCGGGGCCTGCACGGCCATTTCGCGCATGCGCAAAAAAAAGGCTACGCCGGAGTGGCGATCTATTCGCGCGCCAAGCCCGATGCGGTCATCGAGGGTTTCGGCAACCCCGAATTCGACGCCGAGGGCCGCTACCTCGAAGCGCGCTTCGGCAGGCTTTCGGTGATTTCGATCTACCTGCCCTCGGGGTCTTCAGGGCCGCACCGCCAGGCGTCGAAGTTCCGCTTCCTCGACGCGTTTGTGCCGCAACTGAAGAAGCTGCGGCGCGCGGGGCGCGAAGCGATCCTGTGCGGCGACTGGAACATCGCCCATCGCGAGATCGACCTGCGCAACTGGCGCGCCAACCGCAAGAATTCGGGCTTCCTGCCCGAGGAGCGCGCCTGGCTCAGCCGCGTGTTCGAGGAGCTGGGCTATGTCGACGTGTTCCGGCGGCTGAACGCCAAGCCCGAGCAGTACACCTGGTGGTCGAACCGCGGCCAGGCCTGGGCGAAGAACGTCGGCTGGCGCATCGATTACCAGATCGCGACGCCCGGCGTGGCGCAGAGCGCGCAGCGCGAATCGATCTACAGGCGCCGGCGCTTTTCCGACCACGCCCCGCTGACGATTGACTACGACTGGGCGCTAAGCTGATTTTGCCGGCAGCGCGCGGCGGCCGCGGCGCCGGTCGAGCCACCAGGTGAGCGCCGGCAGCACGACGAAGCCGCCCGGCATCACGAGCGCCACGAAATAGGGAGAAAGACCCGACAGGCGCTTGAAGTGGGCGCGGAGCTGCGCCCTGTCCTGTGGCGACCACTCCTGCTTGTTGCGCGGCTTCATCAGCAGCGGCATCAGGCCCTTGACCTGGGTGAGTTCGCTCAACATGAATTTGCGCTCGCGCTCGGCGAGCGCAAACGCACGGCGCAGCACCGCAATCGTGCGAACGCGCGTCATGTTGCGCGGCCGGCCGGCTTCTGCACGGGCGGCGCGATGCGCTCCCACCAGCTCTGCGCACGCCGATAGAGCTGCCAAAGCGACCAGCCGCCCGCAAGCAGCCGCAGCGTACGCCGCGGCCGCAACGCGAGGATCAAGGCCGCAGCGGCGGCGAGCACCAGCGGTCGCCGCCGCACCGCCTCGAGTGCGCTGCGGCCGCGTTCGAGCCATGCCAGGGCGACGTCCGCGCGCGCCAGCTGAACCGCAAGCTGCTCGCGCTCCAGCTGAGCTCGCGCCGCCAGCCGCTGCCTGCGTTCGCGCAGCTCGATCAGGCGCGCGCGCATCACGGCGCCGACCCCGCGCGCTCGCGGTCCTTGCGCAGTTCCTCGAGCGTCACGTCGAGGAATTTCGGCCGCTCGCGCCAGCGCGCGCGCGCGATCAGCGCACCCGCTGCAGCGGCGCCGAGGTACAGCGCGGCAAGCAGCGCTGCAGCGAGGATGCGGTTCGCGTCCCAGAACACGAGCACCACGATCACCGAGGCAAACACGATCGCCAGGCCGAAGAAAAACAGCGCGCCGGCGGTCCACAGCGCGATCTCGATGAAGCGCAGCGCCTGCTCCTCGACTTCGCTCGCGGCCAGCCGCGCGCGCGTTTCCGCAAACCCGAGCAGCGTTCGGGCAAGCTCTCGGGTGGAGCCGAGCATGGACAAGTCGAGGCGTGCGTTGCGCGGGCCGGGCCTAGCGGCGGCTGATCAGCACGCCGAGCACCAACCCGATCGCCGCAGCGATGCCCACGGCCTGCCAGGGGTTCTCGCGCACGTATTCGTCCGCCACCTTGGCTGTCTGCCGCGTGCGCTCGAGAAGCACGCGCTCGGCTTCGACCAGCTTGACGCGTGCGCTGGCAAGCGAGGCCTGGATGCGCTCGCGCGCAACACCGACTTTTTCGCCCGCCTGCGACGCGGTGGCGCGCAGCAGCTCTTCTGCATCCGCGACCACGATCTTCAGGTCGGCGACCAGCTTGTCTTTGGAAAGGTCTTGGGTGGAGTTCATGGTTGGGGTGCCCGGCGCGCGGGGCGCGCAAACAAGAAAAAAGAGGCTACCGATTTTTGGCCCCGGTGGCAACCGTTTACACTCGCGCCGCGATGCCGCTTTCCGTTTACGCCGCAGTGTTTCGCAGCCGGACCATCCTGCTGCTGATGCTGTTGGGATTTTCCTCCGGGTTGCCGCTCGCGCTCACCGCCGGAACGCTGCAGGCCTGGCTGGCGGTCGAAGGCGTGGACATCGTCACCATCGGCTGGTTCGCGCTCGTCGGCCAGCCCTACACCTACAAGTTCCTCTGGGCTCCGCTCATGGACCGCTACGCGCCGCCGTTTCTCGGCCGGCGCCGCGGCTGGCTCGCGGCGACCCAGCTGGTGCTGCTGGCGCTGATCGCGCTCCTCGGCAGCCTGTCGCCGAAGGATTCACCGTGGCTCACCGGAATGGCCGCGCTGGCCGTGGCGTTCGTGTCCGCCTCGCAGGACATCGTGGCCGATGCCTACCGCTCGGACATCCTGCGCGCCGAGGAACGCGGCGCCGGGGCAGCGGTGTCGGTGCTCGGCTACCGGCTCGCGATGCTCGTTTCCGGCGCCGGCGCTCTCGTCGTCGCGGATCAATGGCTCGGCTGGCACGGCACCTACTGGCTGATGGCCGGATTGATGGTCGTAGGCATGGCGGCGACCTGGTTCGCGCTCGAGCCTGCCGGCGCTGCGGCCGCGCCCAAGACTCTCAACGCGGCGGTCACACAGCCGATGGCGGAGTTTTTCTCGCGCCACGGCGCGGTATGGATCCTGTTGCTGGTGGTGCTCTACAAGCTGGGCGATGCCTTTGCCGGTAACCTCACCACCGCTTTCCTGCTGAGAGGGCCGGGCTTCTCAGCCACCGAAGTCGGCGCGATCAACAAGGGTTTCGGGCTTGTCGCCACGATCCTCGGTGCGCTCGCGGGCGGAGCGATGATGGCGCGGCTGGGGCTGTTTCGCGCGCTGCTGCTGTTCGGGATGCTGCAGGCGATCACCAATCTCGGCTTCATGCTGCTCGCGGCCAGCGGCAAGGACTACGTGCTCATGGCCGCGGTCATCGGCGCCGAGAACCTCTGCGGCGGCATGGGAACCGCGGCCTACGTGGCGCTGCTGATGGCGTTATGTGACCGGCGTTTTTCGGCCACCCAGTACGCGCTGCTCTCGGCGCTGTCCGCAGTGGGACGGGTCTACGTGGGCCCGGCGGCCGGCTACATGGTGAGCGCGCTGGGCTGGACGGCTTTCTTTCTTGCCACGTTCGTCATCGCCCTGCCCGGGATCCTGATGCTGTACGCGATGCGCGGCACGCTCGAAGCGCTCGACGCGCCGGGGCGGAAATAAGACGGCGGACTCGATTCACGCCGCTGCGTCGTTCATCCAGTCCTCGAGCAGCGTGTACGCGACCGCAAGCACCACCGGGCCGACGAAAATTCCGATCAGGCCGAAGCCGATCAGGCCGCCGATGACGCCCGCGAAGATGAGCAGCAGGGGCAAGTCGGCGCTCTGCCGGATGAGGATCGGCCGCAGCACATTGTCCAGCGTACCGACGATGACGGTCCAGACGAGGAGCGCTGTCGCGGCGACCGTCGCATCGCTCCAGTAAAGCCAGGCGACCGCGCAGGCGAGCACCGGGACGACACCGATCTGTGCCACCGCGAGGACGAACATGAGCGCCGTGAGAACCCCGGCGAAAGGAATTCCGGCCACGAGCAGACCGAGGCCTCCCGCGAGCGACTGCACGATCGCAGTGACGACCACGCCGAGGGCGACCGCGCGCACCGCCTTGCCGGCGAGGCCGACCGCGGCGTCGCCGCGCGCGCCCGCGAGGCGCGAGCCGAAGCGG
>Ga0155946_1190_pt1 | contig 24549 bp, 21 predicted proteins | sample RifCSPlowO2_02_FD_107600 | JGI IMG/M metagenome (GOLD analysis project Ga0155946, IMG submission 107600) | Betaproteobacteria bacterium RIFCSPLOWO2_02_67_12
CGTGACTTCGCGGTCGGTGCCCTTGACGCGGTACCTGCCGTCTGCGAACCCGATGTCGCTCGCCGCGGCTTCGAGTTCCTCGCTCGCGAGCGCCAGGCCCTTTTGCACCACCTCCCGCGACGCGAGCAGCATCATGCTGCCTACGGCGAGGAGCGAGCGCGAGCCGCCCGTCGGATTGCCGGTAAGCACCATGTCCGGATCGGCAGTGCGCAGCCGGATCGTTTCCATCGGCACGCCGAGCACGCCCGCGACGATCTGCGCGAACACGGTCTCATGGCCCTGCCCGTGGCTGTGCGAAGTCGCGCGCAGGGTCACGCGGGCGTCTTCGTCCCACAGCACCTGCGCCTGGTCGAAGGGCGCGAAACCGCCCGCACCGCTCGCCTCGATATAGGTCGCGATGCCGCGCCCGCGCAGGACCCCACGCCCCGCGCTCGCCGCCCGGCGCGCCTGGAACCCTTTCCAGTCCGCCTCGGCAAGCGCCTTGGCGAGGACGCCCTCGAAATCGCCGCAGTCGTATTCGAAGCCGGTGATGATCTTGTAAGGGAACTGCGCCTTGCGCACCAGGTTGATACGGCGAAATTCGGCCGCATCCATGCCGATTTCGTGCGCCGCCTGGTCCACCAGCCGCTCGATCGCGTAGGAACTCACCGGTCGCCCGGCGCCGCGATAGGCCGCGGTCGGAACCGTGTTGGTGAACGCGAGCCGCGCGCGCACGTGCACGGCCTGCACGTCGTAGACGCCGCTGGCCACGTTGACCAGGTTCACCGTGTTCACAAAGGCGCCGGTGAACGCGACGTAAGCGCCCAGATTGCAGACGAAGTCGAAACGCATGCCGAGGATGCGGCCGTTCTCGTCCAGCGCCATCTCGCCGCGATGCACGATGTCGCGCGCCTGTTCGTCGGCGAGGAACATTTCCGAGCGCGTGCCGACCCACTTCACCGGGCGGCCGAGCTGTTTCGCCGCTGCAAGCACCGCGCAATATTCGGGATAGGTATTGAAACGGCCGCCGAATCCGCCGCCCACTTCCTCGGCGATGACGCGGATCTTCTCCGGTGCCACGCCGAACACCGGCGCCGTCTGGCCGCGGATCGCAGTCACGCCCTGCGTGCAGGCGTAGAGATGGAAGTTTCCGGAAGCCGCATCGAATGCGCCGATGCAGGCGCGCGGCTCCATCGGATTGCCGGCCACCCGCGTGTGGTACGAAGTGAGCCGAACGACTTTCGCCGCACGCGCGAACGCCGCATCGGCAGCGGCCTCGTCGCCGCCGGCGAAATCGAGCGCGAGATTTCCGGGCACGCTGGCGTGAACTTGCGGCGCGCCGGCCGCAAGCGCGGCGCGCGCGTCCGTCACCGCGGGCCGCTCGTCGTACTCGATGGCGATCGCCTCCGCGGCGTCCTGGGCGAGCGCCGCGCTCTCGGCCACCACCAGTGCCACCGGCTCGCCTACATAGCGCACGCTGCCCTGCGCGAGCATCGGGTGGTGCGGACGATGGACGTCGCCCCCGTCGCGGCCTTTCATGGGCGAGGCCGCCGGCAGCGACTGGTATCCGGCCCTGGCGATGTCCTCCCCGGTCAGCACCGCGACCACACCTTCCATGGCGAGGGCGGCGGAAGCGTCGACGGAAACGATCGTGGCGTGCGGCCGGTCAGAGCGCAGGAAATGGCCGTAGGCCTGGCCGGGGAGGTTCCAGTCGGCGGCATAGCGCCCCGCGCCTTTGAGCATGCGCTCGTCCTCGAGCCGGCCCTGGTGTCCGAATGTCGTCATGGCAGGGGAATTCTGTTGAGAACGCGGTCTATCTACCGTAGCCGCACGCGTTTCGCGGCCAGGAGGTTCTTCAGCAGGCGGCCGCGCGCATCACGGTAAACCTCGAAATCCCGGTCCAGCGTCAGCACCTGCGCGATCCCGGAATGCTCCGCGAGCACGGCAACGCTTGCGTCCGCGAAATCGAATGGCAGATCGCGATACTTCGCGATCAGGGCTCGAATGCGGGCCACCGTCGCGGCGTCCTGCGAAACGATGGCGACCCCGCCCCGCTCGACCCATTCCAGGAAATCCAGCTCGGCCTGCTTGCCAACGCGCGACGCGAGCAGCGCGCTGGTTTCATTGGCGACAGCCCAAGTGCTCGACAGCCGCAGGCGTCGGTGGTCCGCCAGATACCTGACCACCAGCGCGTGGTGAGCGTCGTCGCGGTCGAACAGCGCAATCAGCGGACCGCTATCGACGATTGCGCTGTTTCGCATCGACGAGGGCCGCGTAATGCTCCCTGCGTCTCGCCGAGAGCTTGCCATCGCCGCTGCCGGAGCGCCCAAACAGGTCCTTGCCGGCCTCGTAAGCGCCGACCGGTTCGCGAGCGAGGTACTCGGCGAGCGCCTCCTTCACGACGACGCTCTTGGGCACGCCGCGCTCGGCGCTGCGCCGCGCCAGCGTGCGCTCGAGCGTCGGTGCGAGTTTTACGGTCAGTGTCATCGCTTCGTCCCCGGATCGTCCGGCTGGGTAATACGGCACATAATACCAGCATGGTGTAGGCGGCCGAAATCAGGGCGATCCGAAGCGTCGCTGTAGACGTCCTCCAAGCGCCTGCAGCCGGCTGCTCCGCGCGAGCCCCACGGCAAAGGCTGCGGCAAGCGCAACGATCGCCGCGCCGCGCACGATCCTGCCGTACCTCGGGTTCAGACCTTGGATAGGGCGATCAGCACGCTGCAAGGCGAGTAGTCGATCAGCGCCGCGCCGACCGAACCCTTCCACCAGCGTGCGGCAAACGACGTGTTCTGGTTGTGCCCGACCACGATCAGCTCGATGCCGAGGTCCTTCGCCAGGCGGCAGATCTCCTCGACCGGCTCGCCGACCGCGAGATGCCCCACGGACTTGAAGCCGCGCTCGGCGAGCGACTTCACGCCCTCGTCGAGCACCTGCTGGGTGCGCTTCTTCTCTTCCTCGAGCAATTCCTCCGGCACGAAGCCTTCGGTGAGGAAAAGGCTCGGCGGCATGCTCGCCACCGCGAGCAGGTGCGTTTCCGCCTGCAGGAAGTCCGCCAGATCGGCGCATTCGAGCAGAGCCCGTTTGCCCTCCTGGGTGCCGTTATAGGCGAGAAGGATCTTGCGATACTTCATGTGCGCCTCCCGTTCCTGGTGATTTCAGCAGCGACGAGCAGCGCGGCCGCGGCGAGCCAGCGGATGATGTGCACGCCTCCCGTCCCCCAGTGAAACTCTTCGTTCGATTATAGCCCCGCTCGGCGCGCTCGACGTAGAATCGGGCGGCCATGCTGGATATCATGCGGGCCGACCTGGTGGCGGCAGTCGCAGGCAGCGGCACCATGGGCCGCGGCGTGGTTCAGGTGCTCGCGCAATGCGGCGTGCGCACCCTGGTTTTCGACGCCAAGCCCGGCGCGGCCGGGGCGGCGAAGGATTCGATCGCCCAGGCGCTCGCCCGGCTGGCGGAAAAAGGACGCGTCGCGCCGGCGGCCGCAGACGCCACGCTCGGGCGCATCGAGATCGTCGATTCGTTGCACGCGCTCGCACCGGCACACCTCGTGGTGGAGGCCATCGTCGAGCAGCTCGAGCCCAAGCGCGAGCTGTTGCGCGCGCTCGAGGCGATCGTGCAGGAGGACTGCATCCTCGCCTCGAACACGTCATCGCTCTCGGTCACCGCGATGGCCGCCGCGTGCCGCAAGCCTGCGCGCGTCGCGGGCTACCACTTCTTCAACCCGGTGCCGGTGATGAAGATCGTCGAGGTGGTCGCGGGAGAACTGACCGAGCCCTGGGTGACGGACGCGCTCACCGATCTCGCCAAACGCTTCGGGCACACGCCGGTGCGCTGCAAGGACACGCCCGGCTTCATCGTCAATCATGCCGGCCGCGGCTTCATTCCCGAGGCGCTGCGCGTGCTCTCCGAGGGCATCGCCGACTTCGCCACCATCGACCGCATCCTGACCGAGGCCGCGGGTTTTCGCCTCGGACCGTTCGGCCTGATGGACTTGGTGGGGCTGGATGTGAACCACAGCGTGCACAAGTCGCTCTACGAGCAGTATTTCGACGAGCCCAAGTACCGGCCGTCGTACCTGCTCGAGCCGCGCGTCGCCGCAGGCCTGCTCGGCCGCAAGACTGCACGCGGCTGGTACGCCTATGGCAAGGACGGTGCCGCGGAGAAAATTCCCGAGCCGGCGGTGCCGGCGAAGCGCGCATTGCCTGCGTGGGTGGCAGCCAACGCGCCCGCGCTGAAGGAATTGCTCGCCAAGCTCGGCGCGCAGGTGGAAAACGGCGCCAAGCCCTCCGCCGAGGCGCTATGCTTCGTAGCGCCGCTCGGGCAGGACGCGACCACCACGGCGCTGCAACTGCTGATCGATCCCGCGCGCACCGTCGCCGTGGACCCCGTGTTCGGCTTCGCCAAGCGGCGCACGCTCATGACGACGCCGGTCACCAGGCCCGAAGCGCGCGACGCGGCGCACGCGCTGCTCGCCGCCGACGGCGTGCCGGTGTCGGTGATCCGCGACTCGCCCGGTTTCGTCGCGCAGCGGGTCGTCGCGCACATCGTCAACGTCGGCTGCGACATCGTGCAGCAGCGCATCGCCACGCCCGCCGACCTCGACCGCGCCGTGATGCTCGGCCTGGGCTACCCGCACGGGCCGCTCGCCATGGGTGACGCCATCGGCGGCGCGAAAGTGCTCACGATTCTCGAAGCGATGCACGCCTTCTACCAGGACCCGCGCTACCGTCCGAGCCCCTGGCTGCGGCGCCGCGCGCGCCTCGGCATTTCCCTTCTGACACCGGAGTAACACCCATGCTCGATGCCTACCTCTACGACGGGCTGCGCTCACCCATCGGACGCTATGCCGGCGCCCTCTCGGGCGTGCGGCCGGACGACCTCGCTGCCGAGGTCATCGCGCAGGTGGTGAAGCGCAACGCCATCAAGCCCGAGGAAATCACCGACATCGTGCTCGGCTGCGTCAACCAGGCGGGCGAGGACTGCCGCAACGTGGCGCGCTGGGCCGCATTGGGCGCCGGCCTGCCGCCGACCACCCCCGGGGTGACCGTGAACCGCCTCTGCGCGAGCGGTCTGCAGGCGGTGACCGACGCCGCGCGCGCCGTCACCTGCGGCGAGGGCGAGCTCTACATCGCGGGCGGCGTCGAGAGCATGTCGCGCGCGCCGTACGTCTTCGGCAAGGCGGATGCGCCGTTCAGCCGCGACCTGAAGATGTACGACAGCACCATCGGCGCGCGCTTCCAGAACCCGCGCATCATGAAGCAGTACGGCGATCACTCGATGCCGCAGACCGGCGACAACGTGGCGAAGGATTTCGGCGTCACGCGGCAGGACGCGGACGAATTCGCGCTCGCCTCGCAGAAAAAATACGCCAAGGCCGAGGCCGAGGGGTTCTACCAGGGCGAAATCCTGCCGGTCGCGCTGCCTTCGCGGAAAAAGGATGCGCCGCCCAGGAAGGTCGAGCAGGACGAGCATCCGCGGCGCGACGCGACGATGGAAGCGCTCGCCAGGCTGAAACCGCTGTTCGAGGGCGGCGTGGTGACGGCGGGCAACGCCTCCGGCGTGAACGACGGCGCCGCGGCGCTGGTGATCGCGAGCCGCGCGTGGGGTGAGAGAAACGGCAGGAAGCCGCTGACGCGGATCCTCTCCGCCGCCTCGGCCGCTGTAGAGCCGCGCATCATGGGCGTGGGGCCCGCCTACGCAATCCCGCGCGCGCTCGAGCGCGCCAAGCTGAAGCTCGCCGACATGGACATCATCGAGATCAACGAGGCGTTTGCGAGCCAGGTGCTCGCCTGCTTGAGGCTGATGAACGTCGATTTCAAGGACCCGCGCGTGAACCCGAACGGCGGCGCCATCGCCATCGGCCACCCGCTCGGCTGTTCGGGGGCGCGCCTCGCGCTCACCGTATCGCGCCAGATGCAGGAGTCGGGCGCGAAGTACGCAGCCGTGTCGCTGTGCATCGGCGTAGGCCAGGGGCTCGCCGTGATTTTCGAGCGCGTGCAGTAGGCGCTCGCGACGCCTCGTTGGCGTGTTGACCGGCGTTGCGCACGGCGTTCAGGCTTCGCCCCGGGCGAGATCTGCCTGGCGCAAGCCGTCCAGGAAACGCTCGAACCACACGGGATCCTTGTAAGGCAGCACGCGGCGCAGGTGCCCGATCGAGAACTTCGGGTTGATCTCGAGGATCTCGTCCCACAGCCGCCGCGCCTCCTCCAGGCGGCCCGTCGATCCATAGAGCGACGCGAGGTAGGCGCGGCTCATGTCGGAGCGCGGACTGCGGATCAAGCGCCGCTTGAAACTGTTTTCCGCTTCGGCCGTGCGGCCCGCTCCGAGCTGTGCACGACCGAGCAGATGCAGCAACAGGTCCATCTCCGGATCGAGTCGCAGCGCCTGTTCGAAGGCCTCGATCGCGGCTTCGTGCCGCCCGGAAAAGTCCAGCACCTGTCCGAGCGAAGCGAAGCCCCCGGAGTAGTTCGGGGCCAGTTCGATCGCCCGCCTGGCGGCCTGCTCCGCGGACGCGTAGTCCCTCTGCCAGAGAATGAGCATCGCCAGCGACCGATAGGCGATGGCCTCCTCGGGATCGAGCTCGATCGCCTTGCGCGCGTACGTCATGCCCCGTTCCACGTGGTCCGCGCCGGCCTGGGTCCAGCCGTTGACGTACTCCGTCGCATGCACCAGCGCGAGCTGCGCGTAGGCAGTAGCGGAGCCAGGGTCGATCTGCAGCGCGCGGTGGAGCAGCGCCCGGGCCTCGGTTGCCGCTTCGGGCGTGAATTGCATCACGCAGCCGCGCGCGCGCATCGTGTAGTCGTAGGCCTCGGCATTGACCTTGCCGCGTTGCCCGCGGTTGGTGCGCTCGGGAACGGTGAGCTTTACCTTGAGCACGTCGACGATGCGGCGCGTGACTTCGTCTTGCACCGCGAAGATGTCCTCCAGGTCGCGGTCGAAGCGCTCGCCCCAGACATGTCCGCCGGTTTCGGCGTCGATCAACTGCGCGGTGATGCGCACGCGTGCCCCCGCCTTGCGCACGCTGCCTTCGAGCACGTGCCGCACGCCGAGCCGGCGCCCGACTTCCTTCACGTCGACCGCCTGATTCTTGAACACGAACGAGGAGTTGCGCGCGATCACGAACAGCCCGGAAACGCACGACATGTCGGTGATGATGTCCTCGGTAATGCCGTCGGCGAAATATTCCTGTTCGGGGTCACCGCTCATGTTGGCGAACGGCAGCACCGCGATCGAGGGCTTGTCCGGCAACGACAACGCATCCTCGCCCGGTGGCGGCGAGAGCTTCGCTGCGGCAGGGCCGACCCGGTAGGCGCGCACCGGATCGGCGATGTTTTTCACCTTCTGCTCGCCCTGGTTCTCGAAGCTTGCGCCAACCTTGCCCTTCACCGCAGTGCGGATCGACTCGGACACCGTGATCCCGCCCGGCTCGGCCAGGCCTTCCAGCCGCGCGGCGATGTTCACACCGTCGCCGTAGACCGTACCATCGGCCTTTTCGATCAAGTCGCCGAGGTGCACGCCGATGCGAAAGCGCATGCGCCGATCTTCGGGAATCGTCTCTGCCTGCAGATCCTGCTGAATCGCCAGGGCCGCCGATACCGCACCGGCAGCAGTCTCGAACACCGCCAGCACCGAATCACCCGCCATGTCGATCACCCGCCCCTGGCTGGATTCGATGTGCGAACGGAACACCCTGCGCGCCGCATCGAGCGCGGCCACGGTCGCGCGCTCGTCCGCTGCCATCAGGCGCGAGTAACCCGCCACGTCCGCAGCCAGAATCGCCGCCAGGCGCTGTTTGAATTGGGTGCCGCTCACCAGGTTTTGAGCCCCTCCCTCGGCCTTGTCGCCGGAACATGGTACCGCGGCCGTGTGCGGCGGGAAAAGCATGGTCTTCCCTTGCTGCCGGAATGCCGGCGCAAGGTTTCACCCGACAAGTTGATCTATGTCAGGTCGCCGGATAGGGAGGCTCGACAAGATGCGCCCTTGCCCGGAGCGCGTGGCGCCGGGAATCGAGGGAGGCTCGGCTCGCGATGGACAAATGGACGTTCGGACTGACGTTGATGATCGTAGGCGTGGGCGGAACGTTTCTCACGCTCTGGGTGATGAGCCTCGTCATCGACCTGCTGAAGAAGATCTTCCCGCTGCAGGAAGCAGCCGCCGCCCCGGAAAAGAAAGCCTAGCGGGAGGCGCGAGACGTGATCGACAGCATCGTCACCGGCCTTACCGGACTCACCAGCGGCGTCGTGCACCTCGCCACGCACGGCGGCCCCAACGTCGTCATGCTCGCGATCGCCGCGGCCCTGCTCACTCTCGGGGTGAAGAAGGGCGTCGAGCCGCTGCTGCTGGTGCCGATCGGCTTCGGCTGCCTGCTCGTCAACCTGCCGCTGAGCGATTTGATGGACCAGGGCGGGTTCCTGCGCACGCTCTATGACGCCGGGGTGGCGAACGAGCTGTTCCCGCTGCTCATTTTCGTCGGCATCGGCGCGATGACCGATTTCGGGCCGCTGCTGGAGAACCCGAAAATTCTGCTCTTCGGCGCCGCGGGTCAGGTCGGGATCTTCCTCACCCTGATGCTGGCGCTGGCGCTCGGCTTTCCCGAACTGGAAGCCGTCGCGATCGCGGTGATCGGCGCCTGCGACGGCCCAACCGCGATTTACGTGGCGTCGCAGTACGCGCCGCAGCTGCTCGGTCCGATCTCGGTAGCGGCCTATTCCTACATGGCGCTGGTGCCGATCATCCAGCCGCCGATCATGAAGGCGATGACGACCGAGAAAGAGCGCGTCATCAAGATGGCCGCGATCAAGCGCAGCGTCTCGCCGACGACCAGGTTGCTGTTCCCGATCGTGGTGACGGTGATCGGCGGGCTGATCGCACCCAAGGGCCTGCCGCTCCTCGGCACCATCATGCTCGGCAATTTCATGCGCGAATCCGGCGTCGTGGCGCGCCTGACCAAGGCCTCGGAAAACGAGATCGCCAACATCGTGACCCTGTTTCTCGGCCTCGCGATCGGCGCCACGATGGAAGGCCACGCCTTCCTCAAGCCCACCACGCTCGCGATCTTCGGCCTCGGCTTCATCGCCATCTGCCTCGATACCGTGGCGGGCGTCGGCTTCGGCAAGCTGGTCTGCTGGGCGACCGGCGGCAAGGTCAATCCGCTCATCGGCGCCGCCGGAATCTCGGCCTATCCGATGGCCGCGCGCGTAGTGCAGGTGCAGGGCTTGCGCTACAACAAGAAAAACCACCTGCTGATGCACGCTGCCGGCGCCAACACCGGCGGCCAGATCGGCTCGGTGGTGGCGGCGGCGGTGATGCTGTCGGTGCTCAAGGGCATGGGCATGATCTGATTGCCGGCGCACTCAGCGCAGGCTGCGTTTGCGGCGCTGCGGCGCGCGCGCGCCCTGCGTCAGCTGATCGAGCAGTCGCAGGACCGCCTCTACCGGATAACGGCGGCGGCCGCCTGGCGTCAGCACGCTCGGAAGCTTGCCGCCGCTGGCGGGTCCTCGTCGACGCCTTGCGAACGCACGCTTCCGAAAATCCGGTCGTTCAGGAAACCGAAACGCTCTACGGAACCCGCTACGTAGTCGACGGCCCCATGGCCGCACCGGATGGAACGGAATTGAACGTCAGAAGCGTATGGTTTATAAACCGGGGAATGGTGACACCGCGATTCGCGACCGCCCATCCGCTGAAGAGGAAATCCCGATGATCCGTGAACTCGACAACGTGATTCTGGAGTGCGATTTTCCCGAGCACGGCCTGGCGCGTGGCGACGTCGGCACCGTGGTGCTGGTGCATGCGGAGGGTGCGGGCTACGAAGTCGAGTTTACGGCCCTCGACGGGGAGACCATCGCGGTGGTGACGCTCGCCGGGGAACAGGTGCGCGCCGTCGGCAGCGGCGAGATCGCGCATGCGCGCACTTTGGCTCAGGCTGCTTGAACAAACCGCTGCGCGCCTGGTGACCACCTGAAACCCTTCTATCCCCGGATGATCCGCGGCAGCATCATCTGGTGCCGCGCGCAGATCGATATCGGGTTCTGGTAGGCCGCGCCGGCGAATGCCTTGAGATAGCCGCGCAGCGCCTTCAGGTCGACGATCTCGTCGACGAAGCCGTGCTGCGCGCAGTACGCCGGCCGTGAAGTATCGTAATACTTCTGCGCCATCTCGTTCATCTTTGCGGCGAGCGGCTCGAGCGATTTTCCCGAGTCCTTCTCTTTCACCGCGCGCCGCGCGTAGCTCGCCACCGCGGCGGTCTCGCCGTGCATGACGTAGATCTCGGTGGCGGCGGTGCCGAGCGTGAACGCGTTGTGCCGGTTGGCGGTCGGCCCGCCCATGATGTAGTGTGCCGCGGCGCTGCCCTTCCTCAGCACCACCAGCAGCATCGGCACGTCGGTGTTCTGGATCGAGTAGATGAGCGACTGGCCGAGGCCGAGCAGCTCGGCCTTCTCGGCGATGTCGCCGACGTCGATGCCGGTGGTGTCCTGGAACCAGATCAGCGGCACGCGGTCGCGGCCGCAGTGGGTGACGAACTCGTTCATCTTGATCAGGCCCTGGCGGTAGAGCTTGCCGCCGATGCCGGGATAGTCGGCGTATTCCGGGTAGCCCTTCGGCAGCAGGCCCTGGCGGTTGCCGATCACGCCCACCAGCATGCCGTCGAGCTTCACCAGTCCGGTGTAGACCTCCGGCCCGTAGCCCGGCCGGAACTCCATGTGCTCGCTGCCATCGACCAGGCGCGCGAGGATCTCGTCGAACGAATACACCTCTTTCTGGTTGAACGGCAACAGGTGGTACAGGTCCTCGGCCGGAAGAACCGGTTCCTTCGGCTCGGCGACGCGGAAGAACATCGGGTCGTAGGCCGGGAGCGCACGCACGTAATCCTTGATGCCGTCGAGCACCGCCTCGTCGTCGTCGTACACCTTCGCGAAAAAGCCGGTCTGGTCATAATGCATCTCGACCCGGCCCGGCGGCCGCTCCTTGAAATCGCGCGTCTTCGCGATCAGCTCTTCGAGGCCCTCGGCGTCGAAGCCGCCACGCGGCGCCATGCCGGAGACGATGCCGACGCCGCCCACGGCGATGTTTGCGTCCTTGTGCGCGAGCAGGATCGTCGGGCTGATGCCCTGGTAGCCGCCGCCTGCCGGGTTGGTGCCGAAAATTCCCGAGAGAATCGGAATGCCCGCCTGCTGCAGTTCGGCGTGGCGGAAAAAACACGTTCCGCCGCCGCGGCGGTCGGCATAGAACTTCTCCTGCTCGGGAAGCTGCACGCCGCTGCAATGCACCAGCCAGACGAGCGGGATGTTGAGCCGCCTGGAGACGTTGGTCACGCGCAGGATGTTTTCCGCCTGCCCCGGCACCCATGCTCCGGCGAGCCACTTGTTGTCGAAGCCGATGATCACCGTCCAGCGCCCGCCGATGCGGCCGAGCCCGTCCACCACGTTGGTGGAGCCCTCGGCGTTGTCGTCCGGGTTGTAGAGGCAGTGCAAAGGCTGCCAGGTGCCGGCATCGACCAGGTAGTCGAGGCGCTGCCACACCGTGAGCGAGCCGCGCTTGTTGATCTCGGCTGCGGCGATGCCGATGTTCTCCTTGGCCTTGCGCGCGGCGGCGATCCCGGCTTCCACCGCCTCGAGCCTGGCGCGGCTTTCCTGCGTGCGCGCAATGCGGTTTTCCTTGAGCGGCTTGCCGAAGCCCGCCATCTTCTCGAAATACGGTTTCATCGGCCTGCCTTCGTTCCGGTTATTCGCGGTTGGGCGTGGCGCCAGTCGCCATGCCCGAGATGATGATCTTCTGGATGTTGGAGGTGCCTTCGACGATTTGCAGCGACTTGGCGTCGCGGTAGAAGCGCTCCGCCGGATACTCGGTCGAGAAGCCATAGGAACCGTAGATCTTCATGCACTCGTTCGCCGCGTGCACCGCGGCCTCGGAGGCCGCCAGTTTCGCCACCGAGGTCTCGTACTGGTTCGGCTTGCCCTGGTCCTTGAGCCAGGCGGCGCGGTAGACGAGCATCTGCGCCGCGTGGTGCTCGACCACCATTTCGGCAATCTGTGCCTGGACCATCTGGTGCTGCGAGATCGGCTTGCCGAACTGCTTGCGGTCGTTGGCATAGGCGATCGCCAGATCGAGCACGCCCCCGGCGAGGCCGAGCGCGCCCGCGGCGCAGCCCAGCCGCGTCTGGTTCAGCTGCCACATGCAGATGCGAAAGCCCTCGCCCGGCTTGCCGAGCACGTTCTCCTTGGGCACCGGCATGCCCTCGAAGACGAATTCCCCGGTGGGCGCGCAGTGCAGGCCGAGCTTGGTTTCGATGGCCCGTGCGCTGCAACCCTTCATGTTCTTCGGCTCGATGACGAAGGCGGTGATGCCGCGGTTGCCTGCCGCCCGGTCGGTATAGGCGTAGAGCAACCCGGCGTCGCCGACGTGCGCTTGCGAGATCCACATCTTGCTGCCATGGATCTCGTAATGGTCACCCTTGTCGATGGCGTGGGTCTTCATGCTGGCAACGTCCGAGCCGGTATTGGGCTCGGTCATGGCGAAGAAGCCGAGCTGTGTGCCGGCGACCCAGCCGGGAACGTATCTCTTCTTCTGCGCCGGCGTGCCGAACCTGCTCACGGTGAGCGCGGGGCCGAGGTTCTGCATGTTGAACGGCAGGCGCCACGACGCCGAGATCCTCGCGATCTGCTCCGACATCAGCACGGATTCCATGAACCCCATGCCGCTGCCGCCGAGATCCTCGGGCAACGCGCAGGAGAAGAAGCCCAGAGCGCCCATCTTCGCCACGCGGTCGGCGCGGAACTCGTGGCGGCGCTCCTCTTCGGCCAGCGTCGGCGCGATTTCCTCGGCGGCGAAGCGCCGCGCGGTGTCCTGGATGAGCCGTTGCTCTTCGCTCAGATCGAAATTCATGTCGCCCTCAGCTGCGCCAACCGCGCTCCCGCGTCACTCATTCGATCACGACGAGGACCGCGTCCTCCTCGACCTTGTCGCCCTTCTTGACCCGGATTTCCTTCACCGTGCCGGCGCAGGTCGCGCACACCGGGTTTTCCATCTTGAGCGCTTCGATCACGACGAGCTCGTCGTCTTCCTCGACCTTGGCGCCGACTTCGACCAGCACCGACCAGACGTTCCCCGCGAGCGGGGATTTGACCATTTCAGCCATCAGTACCTCCATTTTTTGTCCGCATTGGGTCCAGCCGGCACTGCCGCCACCATGCCGCGCAGGCCGCGATCGCGCAAGCCCGCGCATCAAGAAAGCGTTGCCTATTTCACCAGCGTCACCGGTATCGCGACGAAATGCACCACGCGGCTCGCCACCGAGCCCAGCAGCATCTGGCCGAAGGCGGTCATGCCGCGCGTTCCCATCACGATCTCGTCAATCTGCTGCGACTCGGCGAACCGGGCGATCGTGTGCGCCACCTCTCCTTCGGCGAAGTGCGCCGCATGCGGCATCTTTTCGCGCTGCAACTCGTCCTTGGCGTCCTGCAGCAGCCGCTGGCACGCCTCCTGATGGATCCTGGCGATGTCCTCGCGCATCGCGTACAGGCGCACCTCCTGGTAGTGCGGCGGCGGCTCGACGTGCAGCACGTGGATCTCGGCCTGCGACTCCCTGGCGCGCGCGATGGCGTGACGCAGGGCGTGCATCGCGCTGTCCGAGCCGTCGACCGGCACCAGAATCCGTTTCATCAAAGAGCTCCCTTCGGTCTGAAGCGCAGTCAGGCTATCGCCCGGCCGCCGCGAATAATTGATCGGCGTCAAGCCACGGCGGGATAATGGCGGCGTGACCGACGCCTTGCGCCTGTGTTGCCTGCTCGCCGCCGTGCTGGTGATGCCGGCCGCACTGGCGCAGGACGATGACAAGCCGAACGGTGTATTTCTGGTCGCCAAACCGGGGTTGCGGGATCGCAATTTCAGCGAAACCGTCATCCTCGTCACGCAGACCGCGGATTCCAGCACGGTGGGCGTGATCCTCAACCGGCCGACCAACCTCAATCTGCGCCAATTCCTGCCGGAGTCGGCAGCACTGGAAAACTACCGCGAGCCGGTGTTTTTCGGCGGCCCGGTGATGCGCCAGGCGCTGGTAGCGCTGTTTCGCGCCGAGGCGCCGCCCGGAGCGCCGGCGTTCCACGTGCTGAAGAACCTTTATCTGACGATGCACCCGGACAACATCCTGCCGCTGCTCGCGGACCGCAGCCGGCAGTACCGCCTGTATGCGGGTTTTTCCGGCTGGGCGCCGCGCCAGCTCGAAAGCGAGTTCGCGCGCGAAGGCTGGTACATCCTGCCTGCCGACCAGCAGGCTGTGTTTCGCGGCGACTCGCAGGATCTCTGGCGGGAACTGGTACAGCGCGCGCAGACGCGCCCGGTGAGCGCAATCGGCGCGCGCAGCGGACAGGAATGAAAAGCCCCGCCGCAGGCGGGGCTGAATGCCCGGAAGCACCGGGCGGCGCTGCAAGAGCAGCGTTCAATTGACACGGCTGGACGCCGCGCCTGGAACCCGTCGTCGCGCCGCCTCCTTCGTTGCGGCTCGAACTTCGCGGTGCCCGGACGATCGCCCGGAATCCCGCTCCATCGCGGCTGGGCGAACCAGCCGCAACCATCACGGATTCCCGCAATCAATTTAGCACTCTGCACGCGCGTGTCAAGACGTCGTACCGGTAAGCTCCGTCAAAGCTTCGCGAACGCCCGCGCTACAATGATTGCGATTCTCATGTTGGATCTCATTTCGCGGAATGCCATGGTTTGCGCGCTGCGCCTGCTGATCCTGCTCGCAACTGCCTTGCTCGCGGTGCCGGGAATTGCAGTGGCACAGGATGAGGACGGCTTGCTGCTGGTCGCGCACCCCGCGTTCAGCGACTCCGATTATCGCCAGACCGTGCTGATCGCGGCCCCGGCGCCGAATGGCGGCCATGTCGGGGTGATTCTCAACCGCCCGACGCGCCGCTCCCTCGCCAGCCTGTTTCCCGAGCACGAGCCGTCAAAAAAAGTCACCGAACCGGTCTTTTACGGCGGTCCGTTCGCGCGCGGCGCACTGGTGGCGCTGGTGAAGACGGACAACAACCCGGGCGTCGGCTCGGTGGCGCTGATGCGCAACCTGTACCTGACGTTTCGCGCCAACATCATCGACCGGGTGATCGAGGGCACGCCGAACGACGCGCGCTTTTACGTCGGCTACGTCGGTTGGCGGCCCGGCGAACTGCGCAGCGAAATCGACCGCGGCCTGTGGTCCGTGGTGACGGCGGACATCGAGACGGTGTTCCGCAAGGATACCGACGGCCTGTGGGAGGAACTCCTGCAGCAGTCGCGCCGCATCAGGGCCGGGGACAGCCCGGCCTATGCGGCCGCCCTGGCCGGCGATTTCTCCAGCAGCAATCTGCCGCCGCGGTAGTCGACCCGGATCGTATCCTTGGGGGCGAAGCGGCCCTCGAGGAGCGCTTGCGCAAGGCGGTTCTCGAGCTCCGACTGGATCGCACGCTTGAGCGGACGCGCGCCGTAAACCGGGTCGAAGCCTGCTTTCGCGAGTTCGGCGATCGCCGCATCCGCCACTTCGAACCCGTATTCCATGCGCGCCAGCCGCGTCTTCAGGGTCGCGAGCTGGATCTTCGCGATCGAGCGGATATGCTCTTCGCCGAGCCCGTGGAATACCACCACCTCGTCGATGCGGTTGACGAACTCGGGCCGGAAATGCATCTTCACCTCCGCCATCACCGCGAGCTTGAGCACGCCGTAGTCGTAATCGGGCGAACTGAGTGCCATCTGCTGGATCAGCGGCGAACCGAGATTGGAGGTCATCACGATGACGGTATTCTTGAAGTCCACGGTGCGGCCCTGCCCGTCGGTCATGCGCCCCTCGTCGAGCACCTGCAGCAGCGCGTTGAACACGTCGGCATGCGCCTTCTCGACCTCGTCGAACAGGATCACGGCGTACGGTTTGCGTCGCACCTGCTCGGTGAGCTGTCCGCCTTCGTCATAGCCGACGTAGCCCGGCGGCGCGCCGATCAGCCGCGCCACCGAATGCTTCTCCATGTATTCCGACATGTCGATGCGGATGAGGTGATCCTCCGAATCGAACAGGAATGAGGCGAGCGCCTTGCACAGCTCGGTCTTGCCGACGCCGGTGGGCCCCAGGAACAGGAACGAGCCGTAGGGCCGGTTGGGGTCCGAGAGGCCCGAGCGCGAGCGCCGGATCGCATCCGACACCAGGCGCACCGCTTCGTCCTGGCCGACGACGCGCTCGTGCAGCTTCTCTTCCATGCGGAGCAGCTTCTCGCGTTCGCCCTGCATCATCTTCGAGACCGGAATGCCGGTGGCGCGCGACACGACTTCGGCGATTTCCTCGGCGCCCACCTGGGTACGCAGCAGCTTCGCCTTCTGCGGCCGTGCTTCGCCCGACTCCGCTTTCTTGAGCTGCGCTTCCAGCTGCGGAATCCTGCCGTACTGGATTTCGCTCATTTTCTGCCAATCGCCCTTGCGCCGCGCTGCCTCCATCGCGAGACGCAGCTTCTCCAGCTCCTCCTTGATGTGCTGGCTGCCAGCGACCTGGGCCTTTTCCGATTTCCACACTTCCTCGAGATCGGCGTATTCCCTCTCCAGGCGCGCGATCTCCTGCTCGATCAGCACGAAGCGTTTCTGCGAGGCCTCGTCCTTTTCCTTCTTCACCGCCTCGCGCTCGATACGCAGCTGGATCAGGCGCCGGTCGAGCCGGTCCATGGCCTCGGGCTTGGAGTCGATCTCCATCTTGATGCGCGCCGCGGCCTCGTCGATCAGGTCGATCGCCTTGTCGGGCAGGAACCGGTCCGTGATGTAGCGGTGCGAGAGCTCTGCCGCGGCGACGATCGCCGGGTCGGTGATCTCGACGCCGTGGTGCAGCTCGTAGCGTTCCTGCAGGCCGCGCAGGATGGCGATGGTCGCCTCGACACCCGGCTCGCCGACCAGCACCTTCTGGAAGCGGCGCTCGAGCGCGGCATCCTTCTCGAGGTACTTGCGGTACTCGTCGAGCGTGGTCGCGCCGACGCAATGCAGCTCGCCGCGCGCCAGTGCGGGCTTCAGCATGTTGCCGGCGTCGATGGCGCCTTCCGCCTTGCCGGCGCCGACCATGGTGTGCAGCTCGTCGATGAAGACGATGGTGTTGCCTTCGTCCTGCGCCAGCTCCTTGAGCACCGCCTTGAGGCGCTCCTCGAACTCGCCGCGGTACTTCGCCCCGGCCAGCAGCGCCGCCATGTCCAGGCCGAGGACGCGCTTCGACTTGAGGCTCTCGGGGACTTCGCCGTTGATGATGCGTTGCGCGAGCCCCTCGACGATCGCGGTCTTGCCGACGCCCGGCTCGCCGATCAGCACCGGGTTGTTCTTGGTGCGCCGCTGCAGGATCTGGATCACGCGCCGGATCTCGTCGTCGCGGCCGATCACCGGGTCGAGTTTGCCCTGGCGCGCGCGCTCGGTGAGATCAAGCGTGTACTTGGCGAGCGCCCGGCGCTGCGACTCGTCGGTCTGCGAGCCCACGCTCGAGCCGCCGCGCACCTGTTCGATCGCCTTGTCGAGCGCCTTGCGGTCGACGCCCGCCTGCTTGAGAAGCCTGCCCGTCTCGCCCCTGTCGCCGCAGGCCGCGAGCAGGAACAATTCGGAGGCGATGTACTGGTCGCCGCGCTTCTGCGCCTCCTTGTCGGCGACGTTGAGCAGGTTGCCGAGGTCGCGCGAAACATGGACTTCTCCCGGGGTGCCTTCGACCTTCGGCAAGCCCGCAATCGCCTGCTGCAGGGACCGCCTGAGCGCGGCGACGTTGCCGCCGGCCCGGGCGATGAGTGCGCCGGCGCCGCCGTCCTCCTGCGCGAGGAGTGCCGCCAGCAGGTGCTGCGGTTCGATGAACTGGTGGTCCTGCCCGACCGCGAGGCTCTGCGCCCCGGAGAGCGCCTCCTGCAGCTGGGTGGTGAACTTGTCGTAGCGCATGGCCTTGATTCCCTATGAGAATTCTGCTTTTGCAGATGGGGGCGTCGGCGGCGAGTTCAAGCTTCCCTTGCCATCTGCGTGCAATTGGGGTCAGAGTTACCGGGCGGCTTGTCGCGCGGTTACTCTGATACCCAACTTCCGAACCCATGGAACGGCCCACCCAGCTCAACGTCGCCTACCTTGTGTTCGCACTGGTGGCCATTCTGCTCCTGCAGCAGTGGTGGACGCAGGCGCAGCAGACCGAGGTCGTGCCCTACAGCGAGTTCGAGAAACTGCTGGCCGAGAACCGCATCGAGGAAGTGCTGGTCTCGGACCAGCGCATCGTCGGCAAGCTGAAGACGCCCGAAGGCGGCAAGACGGTCGCGGTGGCGAACCTCGTGCAACCGGACCTCGCCGAGCGGCTGTCGAAGTTCGGCGTCAAGTACACGCGCGTGCAGGAGAGCACCTGGCTGCGCGACCTGCTTTCCTGGGTGGTGCCGGCGCTGGTGTTCTTCGGGGTCTGGTACTTCCTCGTGCGGCGCTTTGCGGGCCAACAGGGCCTCGGCGGCTTCATGAGCGTCGGCAAGAGCCGCGCCAAGGTTTACGTGGAGAAGCAGACGGGCGTCACCTTCGCCGACGTCGCGGGCGTCGACGAGGCCAAAGACGAGCTCAAGGAAATCGTCCAGTTCCTCAAGGATCCGCAGAAATACGGGCGGCTCGGCGCCCACATCCCGAAGGGTGTGCTGCTGGTCGGGCCGCCGGGAACCGGCAAGACGCTGCTCGCGCGCGCGGTCGCCGGCGAGGCCGGCGTGCCATTCTTCTCGATCTCGGGATCGGAGTTCGTGGAGATGTTCGTGGGCGTCGGTGCGGCGCGCGTGAGGGATCTCTTCGAGCAGGCGCGGCAGAAGGCGCCGGCGATCATCTTCATCGACGAACTCGACGCGCTCGGCCGGGCGCGCGGCAGTTTCGGCCTGGGCGGCCATGATGAGAAGGAGCAGACGCTCGCCCAGTTGCTGGCCGAACTCGACGGCTTCGATCCCTCCGTCGGCGTGGTGCTGCTCGCCGCCACCAACCGCCCCGAGATCCTGGACCCGGCGCTCTTGCGCGCGGGACGCTTCGACCGGCAGGTGCTGGTGGACCGCCCGGACAAGAGGGGCCGCATCCAGATCCTGCAGGTGCACATCAAGAAGATCCGCCTCGCGCCCGAGGTCGACCTCGAGCAGATCGCGGCGCTGACGCCGGGCTTTTCCGGCGCCGATCTCGCCAACCTGGTCAACGAGGCGGCGCTGCTTGCGACGCGGCGCGCCGGCGAGTCGGTGACGCTGGACGACTTCACGCATGCGGTCGAGCGCATCGTCGCCGGCCTGGAGAAGAAGAACCGGCTGCTGAACGAGAAGGAGCGCCGCGTGGTGGCCTACCACGAGATGGGCCACGCGCTGGTGGCGATGTCGCTGCCGGGAACCGATCCGGTGCACAAGATCTCCATCATCCCGCGCGGCGTAGGCGCACTCGGCTACACCATCCAGCGCCCTACCGAGGATCGCTTCCTCATGACGCGCGAGGAGCTGGAAGACAAGATGGCCGTGCTGCTCGGCGGCCGCGCCGCCGAGGAAGTGGTGTTCGGCCATCTCTCCACCGGCGCGGCTGACGATCTGGTCAAGGTCACGGGGATCGCGCGCAGCATGGCGATGCGCTACGGCATGGTCGCCACGCTCGGCCATGTCGCTTACGAGGAAGAGCGCACGCCCTTCCTCGAGGTCCCCGGTGTGGGTCGGCGCGAGCACAGCGAAGCCACGGCGCGCGAGATCGATATCGCGGTGCGCGAGATCGTGAGCACCGCCTACGACAAGGCGCTCGGCCTCCTGCGGCGCCAGCGCGAGGTGCTCGAGCGCGGCGCGCAGCAGTTGCTGGAGAAGGAAACGTTGGTGGAGGCGGAGATCAAGCAGCTCGGCGTCGAAGCGGCGCGCGCCGGCTTCAGCGCCGACCGAACGGAAAGCGCCCGCGGAAAAACTGCAGGCTGAGAAATCCGCCCAGCATCCCACCCAGGTGCGCGAAATGCGCGACGCCGGCCTGGGTGCCGGTGACGCCGAGCGCAAGCTCCAGCAGCGCGTACACCAGCACGAACAGCGGCGCCGGCATCGGGATCGGCGGGAACAGCAGCATCACCTGGCGCCTCGGAAAGCAGATCGCAAACGCGAGCAGGAGACCGAACACGCCGCCCGAGGCGCCGAGCACCGGTCCATAGCCCGTGCCGAACATCGATCCTGCCGCGAGTTGGGTCGCACCCCCGGCGAGCACGCTGCAGAGGAAGCACGCGAAGAAGCGGCGTCCGCCCCACACGCGCTCCAGGTCCGAGCCGAACATCCACAGCCCGAACAGGTTGAATGCCAGGTGCGCGAGATTCGCGTGCAGGAAAGCGTAGGTGACGAGCTGCCAGGGCGTTTCGAGCGGCAGCGCAGCGGGGCCGGCGCCGGGCCAGAGCGCGAACCACTCGATCATCCGCCCGCCGAGCATCCGTTCGAGCAGGAAGCCGGCGACGTTCGCAACGATCAGGGACTGGGTGACCGGGGGCAAGCGTTCATTTTACGATCGGCGCACGTTCCGCGTGCGCTGATGCACCCACATCGCCGCCATTACGAGGGGGTCAGGCGATCCGCTTCGACAACCGCTGCCGCGGGTCGCTGCGCTTGCATTCAGAAGTAATACCGGGCGTAGAGCTCGAACTTTCGGGAATTCGCCTTTTCACCGAAATCGGTCATCGCCCCGCCGTGCAGAAGGAAGAGCCTCAGGCGCAACTCGAGGTTGTTGATTCCGGTGTACTGCAGCTCGGGCGTGACCTGATAGCTGCGGTCCTCGAGGTTCACCATCGCCGTGAGCGCGGGCTGGAAATACACGATCCCGAGCGCGTCCTTCTGCTGGGCGCGGAAATAGAGATACCGGCTGCCGGCATTGGGGCGGCCGTAGCTCCCCTGGCCCAAGGCAAGCGCCCTTTGCACGAGCACGCTGTTCGACGTGGCGAACGCCGTATCGACCAGGCGGTAGAACTGTCTGGCTTCGTCTTCGGAGTAACCGGTGCCGTTGCGGAAGTACTCTGCGATGTACGTGGTGTCGCGCTCGGTGAGATATCGCAATCCCAGCAGGTAGCTGGTTGCATTGGCGACGACGGTCCTGACGTTGCCGAAGCTGTCGGTCACCGGTTTTGCAAACTGCCGGATCCGCGCCCACTCGCCGTGGATTTCGAAATTCGAAGCCAGATTGCGCGAGAAATCGAAACCGAAGCGGGCCGGCCGGCTGCCCTTGCCTTGCCACGCAAAGTCGATATCGGTATCGCGGTAAAGCAGGTACAGCTTGGCGGCAGGGTTGGCGTGGCCCCGCGCGCCGAAGTCGCTGTTCACGTCGCTGCCGGCAGGCAGCAGCACGGGCGTGAACGCAACGGTTTGCAGGTCCCCGCCCGGGTTGAAAATGAAGTCGCCGTCCGCCACGACATAGCCTTCGCGGGCGAGCTGGGGGTCGTTGGGGTCCTTCGGCCGCTCCACGAAGCCGATCGGGTTCCACGCGTAGCCCTTGCCCCACCGCAAAGCCCGCTTGCCCGCTTCCAGCGTGATGCCGGGGCTGGGCCGCATCGAGTACACGGCCTCAAAGAATTTGTTGTCGCGCTCCCGAACGAGCTGATCCCGCTGGAGGTCGGAATTGGTGCGAAAGTCGAAGGTGCCGATGCCATGCCGCAGCTTGCCCGTCAGCTGCAAGGTCGCGGTGGTGCGCTCGAGGCGCTCGCGCTGCGGCCGGCCGTAATAGCCGAGCCGGTAGAAAGCGCCTGCGCGGTTCAATGAAAAAGCCTCCTGCTTGAGTTCCACGTAGCCGCCGAACTCGAACGGCTTTTTCTCGAATTCCGAGGCGTCGAAGCTGTAGTTCTCCGCCGCAGACGCATTCGACACCAACAGGAATACCACGAGCGCCCAGGCCGGCCGCGCTCGCAGCAACAGCGTCATTTGCGCAGCTCTTGCACCCGTGGCAGGTAGTTGAGCGTGAAGATTTCGTCGGGGAGGCTCGCCTTCTTGATCCCCGACCAGAGCATGATCGACTTGTAGCCCTTCTGCAGCGGGCTGTCGGTCTCGATGGTCGCGGGTCGCTGGATGCCGCCGCCGAAATCCTTGACGTCCTTGAAGTGCAGCGTCTTGATCAGCAGGCCGCTCGCGGCATAGGCCTCGATCGCGACCGGCAGCAACAACTTCTTGTCCACCCACATCTTGAGGCGATCGTAGGCGACGTCGCCCGTCTTCGCCTTGAGCGAGAGCACGAACGCATCTTTCTCCTCGGCCGCCGCTTCCACGCCGTACTCCGCGCTGTAATCGATGCGCAGGATATCGGCATTGTTGAACACGCTACCGGTCACCGACTGCAGGCTCGTGATCCGGATCGGCCGGCCGACCTCGGGCATGTACAGCCACATGTTGTCCCCCAGGCGCAGGGTCACCCGGCCCTTGTCGCTCGGCGGAGAGAGGAACAGCGCCTCGACCTTGTCGCGTCCCTTCTTCAGCGTGTAGAGCACGTACTCGCGCTTGCTGCCGTCGGGCTGGATGTCGATGAGCTTCCGGTAGGCCTCGTAGGATTCGGGCTCCAGGTTGCGGTCGACCTTCTGCAGGATCTGCGCACCGTCGATTGCCGCCGCCGGCAGCGCCGCGAGGCACAGCATGAGAAACAACAGTCGTTTCATTGTGCCAACTCCCGCTCAGACATGGCCGAGCGCACGCACCGGGTCCATGCGGGACGCCTTCCACGCCGGCTGCAGGCTGGCGAGCAGCGCCATCGCGATCACCATCCCCGCGACGATCATTACATCGGGCGCGCCGATCGCCGGCGCGAGCACGAGCCCCTGCTGCTGACCGAAGCTGAAGGTGATCTTCCAGACGTTCATGCCGTAAATCACCGCCAGGCTGATCGCGATCCCCAGCGCGGTTCCGCCCACGCCGAGCAGCAGGCCTTCGGTGAGAAAGAGCGACAGGATCCTCCGCGGCGGCGTCCCGATCGCGGAGATCATGCCGATCTCGCGGATCCGCTCGTAGACCGCCATCATCATCACGTTCATGATGCTGAGCAGCACGATCGCCACCAGGATGATCTTGATGAACACGGTGAGCAGATCGATCATCCGCGCGATATGCGCGAAGGGCGACAGCGCCGCCCAGGTATGCACTTCGAGCGCGGAGCCGCCGCCTTTGCCCGCCGCGGCCGCTTTCATGTTCTGGCCCGTGACGCCTTGCAGTTCCTGGGATAGCTGCGCATACACGCTATCGAGCTGTCCCGGCCGACGCAGCCGCACGGCGATCTCGCTGATCTCGGGCTCCTTCATGCGCAGCAGCGTCCGCGCGTCCTCGATGTGGATGTAGCCGTCGCGGCCGCTCGGACCCGTTACGCTTTCGAGAATCGCCCGGACCGTGAAGGTCTTGCCGTTGACCGAGCCCTCGCGATTGGTGGCGACGAGCACGATGCTGTCGCCCACCTTGACGTTCATGCCGCGCGCGAGGAGCACCGGAACGAGAATCTCGCCCGGTTTGATCAGCGGCGCCTGTTTGCTCCCTTCGACGACTCGCCCCGGTAATAGCGGCGTCGTGGCAGCCTCCCTTTGCGGATCCACGCCGTTCACCCGGATGCTGGTGGTTTCGGTGAAGTTGCTGAACATCGCGCCGAGCTTCACGCGCTCCGAATACGCCTCGACCGCATCCATCTTGTTGAGCGCCTGCTCCACCCTGGCGACCATGCCGGGCGACATGTTGAGGTTCAGCGGCAGCGTGTCGATGGAGGCGACATAACCCCGGCGGTGCACCTCGATATGCCCGAGCACGGCGTCGGTGAACTGGCCGACCATCACCGCCTTGAACGATCCGGCGATGGCAACGAACAGCAGCACGGCCGCCATGCCCAGGGTGATGAGCATCGAGGTCAGCAAGGTGCGGCGGCCGAACCGCGCCAGGTTGCGGGTGGCCAGCTTTAGGACCCTAAGCATGTTCAGGCACCTCCGCCTGTTCGCGGATTCTCCCGTCCTCGAGCGTGAAGACCACCTCGGCCTCGGCCATGATCCTGGGGTCGTGCGTCGAGAATACGAACGTGGTGCCGAATTCGTCGCGCATGCTTTTCATCAGTTCGATGATCCGGTACGCGGTGTCGCGGTCGAGGTTGGCGGTCGGCTCGTCGGCGAGCACCAGTTGCGCATTGGTAGCGAGCGCGCGGGCCACGGCCACGCGCTGCTTCTGCCCGCCGGACAACTGATCCGGCCGCTTCGCCGCCTGAGCCTGCATGCCGACGGCATCGAGCAGCCGCGTCACCTGCGCCCGCCGCTTCGCCTCCGGCCAGTCCTGCACCATGATCAGCGGGTACTCGATGTTCTCGTAGGCGGTCAGCACCGGGATCAGGTTGAAATCCTGGAACACGAAGCCGATGTGCTTGCCGCGGAATTCCGCGGCGGCGCGCCGCTCGAGAGCACCGACGTCGGTATCGATGACCGTGAGCTTTCCGCCGCTCGGATGGTCGAGGCAGCCGATCATGTTGAGGAGCGTGCTCTTGCCGCTCCCCGAGGGGCCTACGAACGCGACGAACGACTTTGCATCGATCGCGAAGTCGACGCCCTTGACGGCCCGCACCTCGACCTCGCCGGCGCGGTAGGTCTTGACCAGG
>Ga0155946_1229_pt1 | contig 22053 bp, 20 predicted proteins | sample RifCSPlowO2_02_FD_107600 | JGI IMG/M metagenome (GOLD analysis project Ga0155946, IMG submission 107600) | Betaproteobacteria bacterium RIFCSPLOWO2_02_67_12
CCTGGAGCTTGCGCGTGCGCTCGCGGCAAAGCCGAAGCTGCTGCTGCTCGACGAGCCCGCCGCCGGCATGAACAGCGAGGAGATCGGCCAGCTGCGCGAGCGCATTCTCAGCCTGCGCCAGCGCGGCGTGACCATTCTGCTCATCGAACACGTCATGGAACTGGTGATGGGCGTCGCCGACCGCATCGTGGTGCTCAATTTCGGCCAGAAGATCGCCGAGGGGCCGCCGGCCGAAATCCAGGCCGATCCGCTGGTGCGGCGCGCTTATCTCGGCGGCGAGGCCTGATGGCGGCGCTGCTCGAGGTGCGCGATCTGGTCACGGCCTACGGCAAGATCGAGGCGCTCAGGGGCGTTTCGCTCGAGGTGCAGGAGGGTTCGATCACCTGCCTGCTCGGCCCCAACGGCGCCGGCAAGACCACGCTGATGTTCACCACGGCAGGGATCCTGCGTCCGCGCCGCGGCTCGATCCTGTTTGCCGGCCACGACATCACGGGACGCCCGCCGCATGCGATCGTCGCCGCGGGGATCGCGCTGGTGCCGGAGAACCGGCTCGTGTTCCCCAACATGAGCGTGCTCGAGAATCTTCGCGCCGGCGCCTACCAGCGCAGCGGCGCAGACGCGATCGAGCAGGACATCGCGCGCCTGATGATGCGCTTTCCGCGCCTGAAGGAACGTACCGCGCAGAACGCGGGCACGCTCTCCGGCGGCGAGCAGCAGATGCTCGCCGTGGCGCGCGCGCTGATGAGCCGGCCGAAGCTGCTGCTCATGGACGAGCCCTCGCTCGGCCTCGCGCCGCTCGTGGTCGAGGAAATCTTCCGCATCATCGCCGAACTGCATCGCGACGGCACCACGATCCTGCTGGTCGAGCAGAACGCCCACATGGCGCTCGGGGTGGCGCAGCATTTCTACCTCATCGAGCAGGGCAAGGTCACTTTCTCCGGCAGCCCGGGTTCGCTCGCGGAGGACGAGGTCATCCGCAGGGCGTATCTGGGGTCGGCGGCGCGGTAAGGCTCTGCCTCGAGAACCAAATTCCAGTTGCCGCAACCGGAGACCGTGACGCGGTTATTGCAGTTCCCATGTCTCCGCTTTTCGGGGGATGAATCTCCCCCCGAAAAGCGGAGATCGGGGAGATCAAATCCAGGTGACGCGCGTATTGATCGCCGGACCCGAAGACTTTCGTAACCAGAACACGACGAAATGCTCCTCGACCTGCTGCAAAACACCATCGACGGGATCGCCTCCGGCGCCACCTATGCGCTGCTCGCGGTCGGGTTCACTCTGATCTTCGGTGTCCTGCGCCGGGTCAACCTGTCGTTCGGCCCCGCAATCATGCTCGGCTGCTATGGCGCGACCTGGCTGCACCTCAACTTCCAGTCGGGACTGGTCGTGCTCGCCGCGGCCACGGTCGCCGGCGCGGTGCTTGCCGGCGCCTACGTCGAACGGCTGTGCTTTGCGCCGCACCGCTCGGGCTCTGCGATCGCCGCGATGGTCGCGAGCTTCGCGCTCTGGATGCAGTTCGAGGAGCTCGCGACGCTCGTTCTGCCGAGGCACATCTATCCGTTTCCGCTGTTGCATGAGGGTGCACCTTTCGAGTTCCTCGGCCTCACGCTGCGACCCGATACGCTGGCCGTGCTCGGCGCCGCCGTCGTGCTCTGCACGCTGCTGCACCGCCTGCTCTACCGCTCGCGCTTCGGCCTGGCGGTGCGCGCGACCATCGAGAACCCGGTGGCGGCGAGCCTCGCCGGCATCGATCCCGGGCGGGTGTTCGTGCTGGTCTTCGCGCTCGCCTCGGCGATCGGCGGCATCGCCGGGTACTTCATCGTCGCCACGCACGGCCAGGTGACGCCGATGCTCGGCATGTGGTCGACCCTGAAGGGCCTGCTCGCGATGATGCTCGGCGGCCTGGGGTCGCTGCCCGGCGCCATCGCGGGCGGGCTGGCGCTCGGCCTGATCGAGGCGCACAGCCAATGGTTCCTCGGCCCGCAACTGCGCGACTTGGTCGCGTACCTGCTGCTGTTCGTCCTGCTGGCGGCCAACCCTGCCTGGATGACGCGATGGACGACTTCACGCTCGGCGTCCTGACCAACATCGGGCTGTTTTCGTTTCTCGCCCTGTCCGCCTACCTGCTCCTGCTGGCGGGCGAGATGTCGTTCGGCCAGCAGGCCTTCTTCGGCGTCGGCGCCTATGCGGGCGGAGTGCTGACCGCGCTCTACAGCGTGCCGCTGCCGCTTGCCGCGCTCGCCGCGATGCTGCTCGGCGCGCTCGCCGCGCTGCTCGTAGGGCTGCCCACGCTGCGCCTGAAGGGACTGTACTTCGCGATGGCGACGCTTGCCGCGGCCGAGATTGCGCGGCTCCTGTTCGAGCTGTTGCGCTTCCAGCGCAGCATCGACGGCGAGCTGGCGGGCCCTGACGGCACGCAGGGTTTTCGCGGCATCCGCTGGGTCTTCGAGCACGGCGTCGAGGCGGCGGATTTCCTGCTGCTGATCTACGGCCTGCTCGCGTTCGTGCTCACCGTGCTGCTGGCGGTGGAACGGTCGCGACTGGGCGCCACCTTGCGCTCGATCGGCGAGGATCCGGAACTCGCGGCCTCGCTCGGTGTCGACGTGGACCGTTTCAAGCTCGGCGTGGCGGCGTGCGCGGGCGCGCTCGCCGCGCTCGGCGGCGTGCTGTTCGCGCACCACAACACCTATATCGAGCCGCGCAATTTCGACATCATGCTCGGCGTGCACAGCCTGGCCTACGCGCTGATCGGCGGCCTCGGCACCGCGCTCGGACCGTTGCTCGGCGTAGCCCTGGACATCGGCCTGCTGGAGGGCAGCCGCCTCTTCGGCGGCACGCGCATGATCGTGTTCGGCGGGCTGGTGGCGGTGCTGCTCATCGTGCGGCCGCGCGGGCTGCTCGACGAGCAGCTAGTCCACCGTTTCACGAGCCGCACGCTGAGGCGACGATGAGAGCCCTTGCCCTGCTGCTCGCCCTGCTGCCCGCGATGCCGGTGCTCGCGCAGAACGCGCGCGCCGAACTCGCCTGCCGATTCACCGGCACCGATTTCGTCTACGACTGCGTGATCCGTCTTACGCGCGCCGGGCAGCCGCTCAGCGGCGCGCAGGTGATCGTGGGCGCCGACATGCCCTCCATGCCGATGGCGCACAACATTGCGCCGGTCAAGGCGACACCCGGCCGTCGGCCCGGGGACTACGAAGCGCGTCTCGACCTCGAAATGACGGGCGAGTGGGCGATCAAGCTGCGGCTGTCCGGGCCGCTGCGCGACCAGCTGGTGCTGCATTACGAATTCGATGAGCAGGGTGCGCGGCCGGCAAAGCGGAGGGAGCGACGGTAGTGGTCCGAAGGGTCGATTACCCGGCGCTGCACGCGTGGCGCGCTACCGAATTTGATGTTCCATGGTCTAGGCTCGTCCGGATGAATCTCCCGGACGAGCCTAGATATGGGAACTGCAAAACGGCGCTGCCGTCGGCGACGCTAGGCCTTCTTCCGGTTCGGAAACAGCTGCGGCCGCAGCGATGGATGGCAGCCCATGGTCTTGGGCGCGTACGGAGTATCCGCGCCGAGTTCCTCGGCGGCATGCCAGGCCCAACGCGGGTCCCACATCGCGCCACGTGCGAGGCACACGAAATCGGCCTGTCCCTGGGCGATGATGTCTTCCGCCTGGCGTGCGCCGGCGATCAGTCCGACCGCCATGGTCGCAATGCCAGCCTCCCGGCGGACCTTTTCCGCGAACGGCACCTGATAGCCGGGCGCGAGCGGAATCTTCTGGCGCGGATCGAGCGCCCCCGAGGAGACATCGACGTAATCGCATCCCAGCCTCTTCAGCTCGCGCGCAAACACCACCGTTTCCTCGGGCGTCCAGCCGCCCTCCATCCAGTCGGTGGCCGAAACCCGCACGCCCATCGGTTTCGCCTCGGGCCAGGCCGCGCGCATCGCGGCAAAGGTCTCGAGCGGCATGCGCATGCGGTTCTCCAGGCTGCCGCCGTATTCGTCGCCGCGCCGGTTCGACAGCGGAGAAAGGAATTCGTGCGCCAGGTAGCCGTGCCCCGCGTGCATCTCGACCAGGTCGTAGCCAATGCGCTCGGCGCGCCGCACCGCGGAGGCGAACGCTGCCTTCACTTCGTCGATGTCCGCCTTGGTCATCGCCCGCGGCGTGTGCCAGTCCGGTGCAAAGGCAAGCGCCGAGGGCGCGATCGTCTCCCAGGCGCCCTCCTCCGGCTTGAGCGGCTTGCCGCCGAATGCGGGGGGCTGCGTCGAGCCCTTGCGGCCTGAATGCCCGAGTTGCAGGCCGTGCCTAGCGACCCCGTACTGGCGGCAGAAATCGATCACCCGCTTGAGCGCCGCCTCGTTCGCGTCGCTGTGCAGCATCGCGCATTTCAGCGAGATGCGTCCCTGAGGCGTCACATGGGTCGACTCGGTCATGACGAGCGCCGCCGCGCCGAGCGAAAACTGGCCCAGATGCATCAGGTGCCAGTCGTTCGCCGAGCCGTGGTCCGAGTTGTACTGGCACATCGGCGAAACCACGACGCGATTGGCAAGCGTGAGCTCTCGCAGGGTCAACGGTGAGAAAAGCGCACTCGACATGGGAATCCTCCAGGGCCGCAGTTTGGGTGCGGTGGCGGCGCTGACCTTAACCTGGATCAAACGGAGCGCTCTGGTAGCATCGCCGCATGCAGCCGGACCTTAGCGGACTGATCCGGCCGGGCGACGGCATTCTCTGGGGTCAGGCCTGCGCCGAGCCGCAGACGCTGGTCGAGGCGCTGGTCGCCCAGCGCGCGGCGTTTTCGGGCGCACAGCTGTTTCTCGGCATCAACTATGCCGGCATCGTGCAGCCCGAGCACGCCGATCACCTGCGGCTCAGCGCCTATTGCGGCGCAGGCCACAATCGCGCGCTGGCCGACGCGGGTGTGCTCGACATTCACCCGCACCCGTATTCGCGGCTCGGCGCATTGATTCGAACGCGCGCCATCCCGGCCGATATCGTTCTCCTGCAGGTGAGCCCGCCGAACGCCAGCGGCGAATACAGCCTCGGGCTCGCTGCCGAGTACCTGGTTCCGGCGCTCGAGGTATGCCGCAGCGTCATCGCCGAGGTGAACGACCGGATTCCCTGGACCTACACCGATCGGTTGTTGAGGCAAAGCGATTTCGCACTCGCGGTACGCAGCTCGCGGCCGCCGGCGCCGATCCCCCGCGTCGCGCCCGGGCGCATCGAGTTCGAGATCGCGCGCCATTGCGCAGGTTTCATCCCGGACGGGGCAACGCTCGAATTCGGCCTCGGCGTCCTGCCCGACGCCGTGCTCGCCGCCCTCGGCGAGCGCAAAGGCTTGCGCGTGCATTCCGGCGCGCTCGGCGACGGCATCGTCGATCTGATGCAGCGCGGCGTGATCACCGACGCCACGGGCGGGGTCCTGCTCGGGACGCAGAAACTGTTCGATTTCGCGCACCGCAACCCGAAGCTGCGGCTGCGCTCCTCGGATTACACGCACGATCCGCGCGTGCTGGGCGGCATCGAGCGATTCGTCGCCATCAATTCCGCGGTCGAAGTGGATCTCACGGGCCAGGTGAACGCCGAAGTCGCGGGCGGCAGCTACGTCGGTGCGGTCGGCGGCGCGCTCGACTTCATCCGCGCTGCGAACCATTCGCCCGGCGGCGTATCGATCGTCGCGCTGCCCTCGGCTGCGGGCGGCAAGGCGTCGCGCATCGTCGCGCGGCTCTCAGGACCGGTTGCGACGCCGCGCAGCGAAGCCGGCGTGATCGTCACCGAGCACGGCGCTGCCGACCTGCGCGGCCTCACGCTCAGGGAACGCGCACGGCGCATGATCGCGATCGCCGCGCCGGGTTTCCGCGAGCTGCTCGCGCAACAGGCCGCCGAGTTGCGGCTCTAGCGGAAATCGCGCAGCGCGCGCACGCTCCAGAACGGCGCCACCGCAATCCCCACGGCGCACAGCGAGAACAGGAACCCGTAGCGGTAACCGCCGGTGAGATCATGCAGCACCCCGCCGATCAGCGAGCCGAAGGCGGCGCCGATGGCGTTGAAGGAATAAATCGTGCCGTAAATCGTCGCTACGCGCGGGCCGGCAAACTGGCGCGTCGCGATCGACGAGATGATCGGTCCGCGCACTCCCATGCACAGGCCGAACACCAGCACGAACAGGATCAGCAACGGCGTGGAACTGGCGTAGGACATGACGAGCAGCAGCAGCACGCCTGCAGCGGTCCCTACAAAGCTCGCGCTGGCGGTCTGCCGCATGCCGAAGCGGTCCGAGAGAACGCCGCTGCCGGAAACCGAGATCACCGAGAGCATTCCGGTCAGGCCATAGGCGGTCGCGGCGGCGAGCGGCGAGAAGCCGATGTCGATCAGGTAGACCACCGCCTGGACGAGGACGATGTACATCGCGGTCGCGGTGAAGAAGAACACCTGCACCATCCCCCAGTAGATGCGCGTTCGCATGGCGCCGGCAATGGTCCACCCCTGCGCCGCTGCACGCTCCCGCTGCTCGCCGCGGTAGGCCGGATGCCCGAGAACGAAGGTTTTCCAGGGAACCGCCAGCGCCGCGACCGGCGCGGCGATCAGCATGAGGGCGCCGAGCATCTGATACACCGTGCGCCAGTCGAAAGTGCCCAGCAGGAGCTGCACCGAGGGCACGAACAGCAACCCGCCCATGCCGCCTGCGGCGAACGTGATGCCGATGGCGGTGGCAAGCTTTTCGCGATACCAGCGCGTAATCAGCGCCGAGGCCGGCACCATGCCCACCAGCCCCACGCCGACGCCGATCATGACGCCGACGAAGAGATAGAACTCCCAGAGATTGCCGAGCGACGAAGCGAGGCCGAAGGCGGCTGCCAGCACCAGCAGGCCGGCGCTATAGGTGGCGCGTGGCCCGAAGCGGTCGAACAGCGTCCCGGCCATCGGCGCGACGAAAGCCCCGACCAGCAGGTACGCCGAGTACACGCTGGTGAGCTGCGAGCGCGCCCAGCCGAACTCGCGCTCGAGCGGCAGCAGGAACACGGCATAGGTGTCGCCGCTGCCGCGTCCGAGCAGATTGAGCAGGAAACAGGTCACCAGCACCGCGATCGCGGTGCGGTGCTGCGAGGTCGTGATCAGAGTCGCCTTTGCGGGGATCGCGCTGCGCAAGAAAGCTACGCCGACCCCGTCTTCTCCAGGCCGTAGACCTGGCGCAGGTAGGCGAGGTAACCCGGATCCTTGCTCACCGTCTTGCCGGGCGCATCGGACACCTTGGCCACGGGCTGGCCGTTGCATTCGGTCATCTTGATGACGACGTTGATCGGATCGACGCCGACGTCGTTGGTGAGATTGGTGCCGATGCCGAACGACGTCCGGGCGCGGCCGTGGAAGCGGCGCGCGATCTCGATGGCCAGCGGAAACGAGAGCTGATCCGAAAAAATCAGCGTCTTGGCGCGCGGGTCGACGCGGTTCTTCTGATAATGGGCGATCAGCCGTTCGCCCCAGTCGAAAGGATCGCCGGAATCGTGCCGGGCGCCATCGAACAGCTTGCAGAAGAACATGTCGAAATCGCGCAGGAAGGCCTCGAAGCCATAGGTGTCGGAAAGCGCGATGCCGAGGTCGCCGCGGTACTCCTGCGCCCACTTGTCGAAGGCGAACACCTGCGCGTCGCGCAGCCGCGGCCCGAGCGCCTGGCAGGCCTGCATGTACTCGTGCGCCATGGTGCCGAGCGGCAGCACTCCGCTGCGCAGCGCCAGCCAGACGTTCGAAGTGCCGGCGAAATACTGCGGCACCTCGCGCTTGAGCGTGGCAATCACCTCGTCGTGCCAGGCGAGCGAGAAACGCCGGCGCGTGCCGAAATCCGAAATCCTGAAATCGAGCGCCGGCTCCACGGTGCGCACCAGTTCGATCTTGTGCTGCAGCCGCTGCCGGCCTTCGGCCGGGTGCGCGGCCGGCTGCGCGCGCCGGCAGTAGACCTCGGAGACGATCGCCAGCACCGGGATCTCGTAGAGGATCGTGTGCAGCCACGGGCCGCGAATCGTGATTTCGATCCGTCCCTCCGCCTCCGGCGCGCGGCGGATTTCGATGTACTTGTCGTTGAACTGGAACAGGCCGAGGAAATCCACGAAATCCGACTTCATGAAACGCAGCGCGCGCAGGTACGCGAGCTCCGCCTCCTGGAAGCGCAGCGTGCACAGGTGCGCCACCTCGGCGCGGATCTCGTCGAGGCACGGCCGCAGATCGACGCCCTCGGTGCGGCACCTGAACTGATATTCGACCTGCGCGCCCGGAAAATGGTGCAGCACCACCTGCATCATGGTGAACTTGTACAGGTCGGTGTCGAGCAGCGAGCGGATCAGCATCGGTCGATTCTAACCTGCGCTACCATGGGCCGATGTGCGGCCGCTACGCGCTCCACGCCCATCCGCAGGTGGTCGCGCTGCAGTTCGGGCTCGCCGCGCCGCCCGAATTGAAGGCGCGCTACAACATTGCGCCGGCGTCGCAGGTGCTGGTCGTGCGCGCGGGCGAAAGCGCGGCGCAGGCGGCGTTGGTGCGCTGGGGACTGGTGCCGCGCTGGGCCAGGGACCCGGCAATCGGCGCGAAACTCAACAATGCGCGCGCCGAGAGCGTGACCGAAAAACCGTCGTTTCGCGAAGCATTCCGCAAGCGTCGCTGCCTCATTCCGGCAAGCGGTTTCTACGAATGGAAAGCGGAGGCCGGCGGCAAGCAGCCGTACTACATCCATCCCGCGCAGGGCGAGCTGTTTGCACTTGCGGGCCTTTGGGAGTCCTGGCGCGGCCCGCACGGCGTGCTCGAAACCTGCGCTGTCATCACCACCGCTGCGAACGCGGCGATGCGGCCGATCCATGACCGCATGCCGGTAATCGTGGCGCCGCGCGATTACGCACGCTGGCTCGATGGCGCACCAGGCAACGACGTGCGCGAACTGTTGCGCCCCAGCGATCCGGGCGAGATCGCGGTTCGGCGCGTGAGCCGTGCGGTCAGCAACGCGCGCAACGAGAGCGAGAAGCTGATCGAGCCCGAGCCGGACTAGACGGCAAAGCGCGCGCCAACCTCGCGGTCGCCGTGCACGCGCCAGGCATGCGGCATGCCTTCGGTGCCGTGCACGACGCCGATCGCACCGCGCGCATCGAGGCAGATCACGCCGATGGGCGTGCCGAACACGCGCTGCATTTCGGCAAGCACCGCGGCCGCGGCGGCGTCCGGCGTCGCACCACCTTCGATTCGGGTGGCGATCGCCTTCGCGGTCGCCATGCGCAGCATGTACTCACCCCAGCCGGTGGCGGACACCGCAGCTTGGGCGGTGGCGTAATTGCCCGCGCCGGGAACGGGCGAATCACCGACTCTGCCGGGGCGCTTGAGTTCGCGGCCGCCGGTCGAGGTGGCGGCGGCAAGCCTGCCGCCGGCGTCAAGCGCCACCGCACCGACGGTTCCCGGCACCGAATCATCCCTTGCAGTGCTTTGGCGCTCCGCCTCCCAGCGCGCGCGGCGCCTGTCGGTCACCGGGTCGAAGTCGGCGAAGCCCTGCTCGCGCGCGAACGCGGTCGCCGCCGCGCCGGCCAGCAGGACGCAGTCGGTCGTTTCCATGACGCGGCGCGCGACGAGCACGGGATTCTTCACGCGCCTGAGACAGGTCACGCCGCCCGAGGCGAGCGTATCGCCCGCCATGATGCTGGCGTCGAGTTCCACTTCGCCCTCGGCGTTGAGCACCGCGCCCCGGCCCGCGTTGAACAGCGGATCGTCCTCGAGCGCGGCCACCGCCGCGGCGACCGCATCGAGCGCCGTGCCGCCGGCGTCCAGTATCCGCCACCCCGCGGCGGCCGCCCGGCGCACCCCGGCGACCGCGGCGTCGCGCTCGGCTTCGACCCAGTGCCCGGCACCACCGTGTACCACCAAGGCCACCATGCACGCATTGTCGCGCCCTTGCGCCGCACCGCATACTGGATATAATTCCACTGCTGAATGTAGCCACAGTATGGAGGCGACTGCGCCGTCATGGAACCGCTGACCGAACGCCAGGCCGAGATCCTGCGGCTGATTCGCGAGCTCACCGAGGTGTCGGGCTTTCCGCCGACGCGCGCCGAGATCGCCCGCTCGATGGGCTTTCGCTCGGTGAACGCGGCCGAGCAGCACCTGCGCGCGCTGGAAAAAAAGGGCGTGCTCGAGATCCTTGCGGGCGCCTCGCGCGGGCTGCGCGTGCGCGACCCGCGTCCGGCGGCGCGCCTCGGGCGCCTGATGGAACTGCCGGTGATCGGCCGCGTCGCCGCCGGCAGCCCGATACTTGCCGAAGCGCACGTCCAGGGCCGCTACCAGCTCGACCCCAACCTGTTTACGCCGCGCGCGGATTACCTGCTGAAAGTGCGCGGCCTGTCGATGCGCGACGCGGGCATCCTCGACGGCGACCTGCTCGCGGTGCATCGCAGCCATGAGGCGCGCTCGGGTCAGATCGTGGTGGCGCGCCTCGCGGACGAGGTGACCGTAAAGCGCTTCAGGCGCCGCGGCAATATGGTGCAACTGCTCCCGGAAAACCCGGAATTCGACCCGATCGAGCTCGATCTGCGCCAGGACGAACTGGCGATCGAGGGCATCGGCGTCGGCGTGATCCGCAGCGGCAAGGGGCTCTAGCCGGCGCGGCCTTTGCGCGCTTTTATAATGGCGGGGACAATCCCTGCCATCGAATGAACCCGATTGCCGCGGCGACCGAAGCCGTTCGCCCCTCCGCACGAGCCGATTCCGCGGTCACGCCCGAGCCGCGGCTGCTGGTCGCCGATCGCGCGGCGCAGCTGTACAGCCAGCTGCCCGTCGGCCTTGCCGCCAGCGTGGCGATCATCGTGGTCGCGGTCTACGCGCTGCGCTACAGCAGCCATGGGTGGGTCGTCTACGGCTGGGCCGGCATGGCGCTCGCCATCACGGCGGCGCGCGCGGGACTCTGGTGGGGGTTCCAGCGCAGCGCGAACACCGGACAGGCGCGTCGCTGGATGCGCCGGCTTGCGATCGGCGCGCTCGCCAACGGCACCATCTGGGGCGTGCTGGCGAGCATGTTCTTCGGCCTGACGGGGGAGCACGAGCAGCTCTTCATCCTGCTGGTGCTCGCGGGCGTGATGGTCGGCGGAATCTCGATGTATGCCGCATCCTGGCCCATGTACGCGCTCTATGGCGCGCCGATCGCGCTGCCGTTCACCTACGGCCTCGCCACCCACGAGGAGCACCTGCTCCAGGCCGTGGCAGTCCTGGTGCCCATGTTCTACGCCGTCAGCGTCGGCGTCGCCTACCGGCTGAATCAGCTTTTTCTGTCGGGTTTCCGGTCGCAGCACGCCTATCGCAAGCTGAATGCGGAGTACACCGCGCTCAACCAGCGCCTCGCGCAGCAGCTGGAGGAGCTGTCGGTCGCGCGCAGCCAGGTCGAGGCGTCGGGCCGCAAGCTGGCGCTGTTCGTCGAGCGCTCGCCGATCGCGGTATTCGAACTCGATCCGCAGGGTCGCGCGCTGCACGTCAATCCGGCGGCGGAGAACATCTTCGGCTACGGCGAGAACGAGCTGAGCGGCCGCGTGATCGCGGAATATCTGTTCCCGCCCGAGCGCCGCCTGGAGGTGGCCGTGCGCTGGAAGGCGATGCTGCACACGCGGCAACCGGCGATGCTGCTGCGCCAGAGGACGCGCCGCCGCGACGGCAACGAGATCGTGTGCGAATGGAGCCTGACGCCGCTGGTCAATTCCGAAGGGCGCGTCATCTCGGTCATCGCGCAGGGGCGCGACATCACGCAGCAGCTCGAGGCGGAACGCCTGAAGCAGGAGTTCACCTCGACCCTGAGCCACGAGCTGCGCACGCCGCTCACCTCCGTGATCGGCGCGCTGCAGCTGGTCAACTCGGGCGTGGTCGGCGCGCCCGACGCGGAAACGCTGGAACTGACCGCCATCGCGGAACGCAACGGCCAGCGCCTGCTCGAACTGATCAACGACCTGCTCGACCTGGAGAAGATCGAGTCGGGCAAGCTGCCGGTCGAGTTGCAGGTGATGCCGCTCGACGAGCTGGTGCGCGAGGCGCTGGTGCTCAACCGCACCTACGGCGACCGCTTCAAGGTCTGCTTCGAGGTGACCGGCGAGCTGTTGCCGGCGCGGGTGCGCGTCGACCGCCGGCGCGTGCTGCAGGTGATGACCAACCTGCTGTCGAACGCGGCCAAGTTTTCCCCCGAAGGAGCAGTGGTCGAGGTGAGCATGCTCGATCAGGGCGCGCAGGTGCGTGTCGGCGTGCACGATCGCGGCCCCGGCATCCCGGCGTCCTTTCACGCACGCATCTTCAGCCGTTTTGCCCAGGCCGACATGTCGCTGACGCGCCAGAAGGGCGGCACCGGCCTCGGGCTGGCGATCTGCAAGCGGCTGCTCGAGCTGATGGGGGGGCGCATCGGGTTCAGCGAGCGCGCGGACGGCGGCACGACGTTCTGGTTCGAGCTGCCCAAGCAGGCCTGAGCGAGCGCATGCCCGCCCTGCCCCTTTCCCGCATCTGCTACGTGGAGGACGACGAGGACATCCAGCGCATCGTCCGTCTGTCGCTCGAACGCATCGGCAAGATGTCGGTCGACGTCATCGCCGACCCCGCCGAGGCGATCGAGCGCATGATCGCATTCAAGCCCGATCTGGTGATCCTCGACTGGATGATGCCGCGCGTCGACGGTCCGACGCTCTGCAGAAAGATGCGCGAGCGCCCGGAGACGCGCGATCTGCCGGTGGTCTTCATCACCGCCAAGGCTTCGCCGCGGGAACTCGACGAACTGCGCGCGCTCGGCGCCGCCGGTACGATCTCGAAGCCGTTTTCCCCCAAGGATCTGCCGGACCAGTTGCGCACGATCTGGAACGCGCTGCCGGCACAGCGCGCCTAACCGTAGACCACCCGCACGCTCCGCAGGTGGCCGGCGTAGGCCTCGATCTGGCCCGCCAGCGCAACGCGATCGAGCGACCGGGCAGCGCTCTCGATCTGCGCGCCGATGGAGGAGATGCGGGTGAATCCGTACGACGCGCCAACGCCTTTCATGCGATGGCCGATCTCGCGCAGCTGCGTGAAATTCGCCGCGGCCAGCGCCGCGCGCAGGGCATCGAGCTCCTTGCCCCGGTTGGCGAGGAATGCCGGGATCAGCGTCTCGAGCTCGCGCGGGACGACGACGGTTTCGAAAGCTTCGGGCATGCGGTGCGAACGGTAGCAGTGCAGGATGATCATGGGAAGCGAAGTTCGCAACGGCGCGCTTTCCGATCAATGGAAATCGCGCGAGCGCGTCGCCAGCGGCCCGAGCGCGTCCGCCAGCAGCGGGCTTTGGTCGCTCAGCCGGCGCGCGACCAGATGGACCACCGTCCCGTCGCGCTCGATCACGCCCTGCACGCCGAGCAGGCGCGCGCCGAGCAATTCCCGGCGCTGGCGCTCGGCGAGGTCGCGCCAGACGACGACGTTCGCGCTGCCGGTCTCGTCCTCGAGCGTGACGAACATCACGCCGCTTTCGGTGTCGGGACGCTGCCGGCACGTGACCAGCCCTGCCGCACGCGCGCTGCGCCCGTGAGGCAACTCGTGCAGCGCCTCGGCTGTAGAGAAACGCTGGCGCGCCAGCAAGGGTCGCAACAGCGCGAGCGGATGCCGGCCGAGCGTCAGGCCGAGGCTGGCGTAGTCGGCGACGATGCTCTCTGCCTCGGAGGGCGGCGCCAGCGCTGCGCGGGCTTCGGGCAGGCGCACCGAGGCGAGCGCACCCTCGCCTCGCGCCGCGCCGGCGGCAGCCCAGTGAGCCAGGCGCCGGTGACCCGCGAGCGCCGCCAGCGCACCGCCATCGGCCAGGCAGCGCAGTTCCCTGCGGGTCAATCGGGCGCGCCCGGCAAGATCGTCCACCGACTCGAACGGCCGCGCCGCGAGCACGCGCCGCGCCGCAGCCTCCGCAAAACCGCCGATCATGCGCAATCCGAGCCTTACCGCGGCCCCCTCCAGCGTGCAATCCCAATCGCTCGCGCAGGCATCCGGCGGGCGCACCTCGACGCCGTGGCGCCGGGCATCCTGAACGAGTTGCGCCGGCGCGTAGAAACCCATCGGCTGGCTGTTCAGCAGTGCGACCAGGAAAACCGCCGGATGATGGCATTTCAGCCACGCCGAGACGTACACGAGGAGTGCGAAGCTCGCCGAGTGCGACTCGGGAAAACCATACTCGCCGAAGCCCAGGATCTGGCGATAGATCGCCTTGGCAAACTCGCGCCGGTAGCCGCGCTCGAGCATGCCGCGGATCAGGCGCTGCTCGAAATGCTCGAGTCCGCCCTTGCGCTTCCAGGCGGCCATGGAACGTCGCAGCCGGTCGGCTTCGCCCGGAGTGAAGCCGGCGGCGACCATTGCCAGCTGCATCACCTGCTCCTGGAAAATCGGCACGCCGAGGGTGCGCTCGAGCACCTGCTTCACGGCCTCGCTCGGATAGGTGACCGGTTCCAGCCCCTGCCTGCGCCTCAGATAGGGATGCACCATGCCGCCCTGGATCGGGCCCGGACGAACGATCGCCACCTCGATCACCAGATCGTAGAAATTGGCCGGCCTGAGGCGCGGCAGCATCGACATCTGCGCGCGCGATTCGATCTGGAACACGCCGACGGTATCGGCCTGCTGGATCATGCGGTAGGCCGCCGGGTCTTCGGGCGGCACGTCCTGCATGCGCACGCCGACCAGGTGGAGCGCGCGGCGGATCGCGGACAGCATGCCGAGCGCGAGCACGTCCACCTTGAGCAGCCCCAGCGTTTCGAGATCGTCCTTGTCCCACTGGATCACGGTGCGATCCGGCATGGCCGCGTTCTCGACCGGCACCAGTTCCGCGAGCGGACCGCGCGAGATGACGAAACCGCCGACGTGCTGCGACAGATGGCGCGGGAAACCGACCAGCTCCGCGGCAAGCGCCAGCAGACGCGCGAGCGGCGGGCTGGAAGGATCGAAACCCGCCTGCTGCAGGCGCGCCGGCAGCACCGAGCCTCCGTCCCACCAGGAAAGCGTTTGCGCCAGCCGCTCGATTTCCTCCTGACCGAGGCCGAGCGCCTTGCCGAGGTCGCGCACCGCGCTGCGCGGCCGGTAGCAGACCACGGTGGCGGCAAGCGCAGCGCGCTCGCGGCCGTATTTGGCATAGACATACTGGATCACTTCCTCGCGCCGCTGGTGCTCGAAGTCGACGTCGATGTCGGGCGGCTCGTTGCGCTCGCGCGATACGAAACGCTCGAACAGCATCGACATGCGCTCCGGATCGACCTCGGTGATGCCGAGCGCGTAGCAGACCGCCGAGTTGGCGGCCGAGCCGCGCCCCTGGCAGAGGATCTGCTGCGAGCGCGCGAAGCTCACCACGTCGTGCACGGTGAGAAAGAATGCCTCGTAGCGCAACTCGGCGATCAGCGCCAGCTCGTGGTTCACCAGTTCCCGCACCTTCCGCGGCGTGCCGCAGGGAAATCTGCGCTGCAAGCCCTCGTCGACGAGCTTGCTCAGCCAGGAGGCAGGGGTTTCGCCGGCGGGCACCAGTTCCTCCGGATATTCGTAGCTCAATTCATCGAGAGAAAAGCGGCAGCGCTCGGCGATCTCGAGGCTCGCGGCAAGCAGCTCGGGCGGGTAGAGCTGCGCCAGCCGAGCGCGCAGCCGCAGGTGGCGTTCGCCGTTGGGGTGCAGCGCCCGGCCGCATTCGGCGACCGGCCATCCGAGGCGGATCGCGGTGAGCACATCCTGCAGCCGGCGGCGCGAGCGCAGATGCATATGCACGTCGCCGGCGGCGACCAGCGGCAGGCCGACAGCGTCGCCAAGCTGGCGCAGCGTATCGAGCCGCAACCGGTCGTTGGGGCCGCACAGCAGCTCCACCGCGATCCAGGCGCGCCGGGGAAATTGCGCGGCAATCCAGCGCGCCTGCTCTGTCATCCCGGCTCGGGATGCAGGACCGGCATCATGCGGCGCCACAAACAGGACCAGCACTTCGCATCCGCCCAGCATGGCGAGGTCGGTGTGCGAAAGCGCGTAAGTTCCCTTCCGGCCGCGCCTTCGCCCAGCAGTGATGAGCGCAGCGATCGCGCCATAAGAACGGCGATCGGTCGCGAGCAGCACGACCTTCAAGCCATTTTCGAGCGCGAACTCCGTCCCGACGATCAGCTTCAGGCCGTGCTCCTTGGCCGCCACGTGCGCGCGCACAACGCCGGCGAGCGAGCATTCATCGGTGAGCGCGAGCGCCGAATAGCCGAGCGCCGCGGCGCGCCCGATCAGCTCCTCCGGATGCGAGGCGCCGCGCAGGAAAGTGAAATTCGAAACGCAATGCAGCTCGGCGTAGGCCGGCAGCTCAGGCAAAGATGCCATGCAGGAACCAGCCTCTTTCGCGTTCGCGGAAGATCCACACCAGAGAGGCGTCACCGGTGCGGGCGATGAAATAGTCGCGCCGCACTTCGTGCCCGTCCCACCAGCCGGACTCGATCCGTTCCGGCCCTGTCAGCAGCGCAAACTCGTTTTCCGCGAGGCGGCGCGGCGTCTCCAGCAGCCAGAGCGGCCGCGGTCCCTGCCCATCCGGCAGCGGAGTCGACCGTGGCCCGGAAGAGGATTCCGGCGCAACTGCTCGCGAGGCAAGCTCCGGGCGGTGCTCGGAATGGATCGCCAACCCGCGCACTGCCGTCTCGCCCAGACGCGCGGCAAGGCGATCGAGCAGCCGCATCCAGTCCTCGCCCGCGTCACGCACATCGCGAAACAGGCTGGCCGTCGTTGCGTGCAGCGGCTCGAAGCCTGCCGCCTGCAGCCCGATCGCCTCCACCGGGGCAACGAGCTCGAGCCGCGCCAGGCGCTCGCGCAGCAACAGCGTGAAGTGCACCGCGTCGCGCGACGCATTGGCAAGCGCTACCGTGACACGCGTGGGTCGCATCCCGGGATGCCTGAGCGACAGGGCGAAGCCGCGTATTCCGGACTGTCGCGCGACCAGCACGCCTTCGAGCTGTGCGAGCAGCCGGCGCGCGGCGAACAGCAAGCCTTCCGCCTCCGTCACCTGCGCCGGCAGCTCGAGCCGCGCTGCAAAACGGGCCGGCGGCACGAACGACGCGCGCGGCTCGGGGATCTTTCCGAGCGCCCGGTCCAGATCGTCGAGCAATTCCTGGCCCAGGCGGCGCGCCACGCCATCGCGCGGCAAGCGCATCAGTTCGCCCAGCGTCCTGATGCCGAGATTACGCAGCAGGCCGAGAATGTCAGGGCCGGCGCCGGTGACCTCGACCCGCAGGTCCTCGAGCGCGTTTGCGTCACTGGCCGCCCGCCACAGCGCTGCCCGGGCAGTAGGCGCGCTGGCAAGCCATGCCTTGAAACCCAGCGCATCCAGGCCCGAACGCAATCCCTGCTCGAGGCGCTCGAGCCCGCCGAAAAGACGCAGGCTCTCCGCAACCTCTGCGGCCACCTGGCGTGGCGCCTCGAGCGACACGCGCGGCGTGAACCGGGTGAGCCAGGCCGCAACGCCCTCGAGGTTTTCCCGCTCGGCGCGCAGGTTGCGCGGCACAGTGCGCAACGCGGGCGCGATCGCCCACGCCGCAGACAGCGGCATGCCGGACCGGACCCCGAGCGCCTGTGCTGCCGCGTTGCAGACGAGCACCGAGCGGTTTTCGATCACCGCCCAGGGTTCGTCACGCCACCGGCTCGGGTCGCAGCCGCGCAGCAGGGCTTCGAGCGGCAGGTGCGGAAGGTGGAGTGCGATCCAGAGCACGTACGGGTGTCCCGACCGGAATACGGAGCGGCACCGCGAGCGGCGCACCCCGGCGTTTGAGGATCCTGGCAACAAGCCGCCCATCGCTCGATTCGAGCGCGAGCCGCAAGCAACAAGGCGAGCTTTCGCACGCCGCCTGAGGCGGCCGGAACAAGACCGTGAACCCGGGGCTTGCCTCGGCAGCAACCGCAAGCCGCCGCAATTCCGCATAGCGCACCGACGGCAGCCACGCGAGCAGCGCATGGCATGCGCCTGCGCGCAGCACCTGCTCGGCTGCCCACAGCGCATCGCGCCTGCCCGGCGCCCGCACCACCACCAGATGCTCGAGCCTCACGCCCGCGGCGGCAAGCGCAGGCGCATAAGGCAGATGCGGCGGCGCCAGCCAGGCGATGCGCTTGCCTTCTGCGGTCAGCGCGGCGAGCGCAGGCAGCACACAACGCAGCTCTCCCACGCCTTCACGAGCGGCCAGGATCTCGGTGAGCGTGCCCGTCGGCCAGCCGCCGCCCGGCAACTCGCGATCAAGCGTCACAAACCCGGTCGACACTGCCCTGGCCGCAGAAGCAGAGGGAGCGCCGCCGCGCCAGACGGGTTGCCGCTGGAGAATGTCTTCGAGGGTTGCCACGGAGACTGTATTTTTATACAGTATCGAGGCGTTGCGCAAGAGGGCTATTCAGCCCAGCGTTTCACCGACTTGAGGATGCGTTCATCGGAAAAGCCCAGCCTGGCGAGCACCGGGGCGCGTTCGAAGACCTCGCCGTAGCGCCGGAGCAGTTCTCCTTCGAGCTCGCAGCAGCTGATGCCGGAGAAGCCAACGCGACGGCCTTCGCTCCCCGGCATCCTCGAGACATAGGAAAACTCGTAGCGCGCGTAGCCGAGGCGGCCGTCGGATACCGCGTCAAACAGCTTCCACTCGAAATCGCGCGCATCCCGATGGAACAACTTCCGCACCATGCGCGCAATCTGCGCACGGCCGGAGAATTCGCCATAGAAACCGTCGTGATAGATGCCCTCCGGAGTGAAGCATGCGGCGGCGCCCTCGGCGTCGCCGGCACAGATCGCGGCAGTCATGCGCTCGAGCAGGGATTTGAAATCCATGCGACCTCCTAAGAAGGAAAATCCGGCACGGCGACTCATTCCACGCTGTACACGCCCACCGGCTGCGTCTTGCCGCGCAAAAGGATATCGCCGATGAAGTCGAACCGGTACGAGGTGCCCTCGAGCTTGTCCTTCACCGCATCGGTGACGAGCAGGGTCTTGCCATGCTCGTTGCAGAGCGCCTGCACACGCGCCGCGGTGTTGAGCACGTCACTGTGATAGACGATGGCGCGTTTCAGCACGCCAACCTCTACCACGGTGACCCGGCCGAGGTTGATGCCAGCCTTGAATTCCGGCACCAACCCGTATGCCGCTTGGTAATACGCCTTCCGGCGCTGCAGCGTTCCGGCAAACTGGAAATACGCCCTCAGGCAGTTTGCGTTCGCGGCCGCGAGATCCACCGGCCAGGACAGCACAGCCTCGTCGCCCACGTACTGGTACACCTCGGCGTGCGCGTCCAGCAGCGTGGCGGTCAGATCGCGAAAACAGTCCTGGATCAGGCTGCTGTAGCGGCGATGCCCCAGTTGCTCCGCAATGGCGGTCGAGGACTTTAGGTCAAGGAACATGAAGGCGCGCTCCTCCTCCACGGGCCTGCGATAGCGCCCGACCAGCAGGTTGGCGAAGTCGACGTAGCCGATCTTGGCGCGCAGCGTGTGGAACACCGACAGCGCGAAGTTGCCGATGAGCGCGCCAAGCATCAGAAACTGCACCGTGGCGCTGAACAGATAACGCGAATAGCCGACTTTGTCCGGGTCGATATTGCCCTTCGCGGCATCGACGTAGTAATTGGCGTACGAGACGGCGGCCAGAGTGAGGCCGCAGACGATGAACAGGTAAAGCGTGCGCAGCAGGATGATCCTGCTCAGGGAATTGTCGTAGAAGCGCAGCGACTCGAGGCGGAGTTCGACGACGGTATAGATGATTCCCACGCACAGGCCGAGCGTGATGCCGTTGAGAAAGATCCGATAGACGGGAATCTGCACCGGCAGGTCGATGAAGGCGATGTTGCCGATGTCGTAGTAGCGCACCCCGAGCACGAACGTGAACAGCGCACTCCAGAACAGCAGATTGAACAGCAGGCGCCATGCGCTGAACAGCGCCAGGCGGACGCGGGTCTTGACGGTATCCACGTCGATCGGCTTTGACCGGCTGGCAAAGCACCCGCTGGCCAGGTCCGATGCCGTTCAGTTCACGCCGCTTTCTTCCAGTGCGGCGGATAGGTGCGCTCATAGCCGGGCTGCGTTTCGATGCGTTTCTGCCAGCGCCCGATGGCGGGATAGCGCTTCGCGATCGATCCGAGATCGAGGCTGAGCGGCTGTGCCGCCGCGTTGGCGCCGGCGCGCTCGACCAGCATGGTTTCCGGATACCACCAGAGATCCGCGGCCGAGGGCTTGTCGCCGGCCAGCCAGTTTGCCGTCGTAAGGATGTTCTCCAGGCGGGCGAACTCGCCATGCAGGGACCCGGCGGCTGCCTTCATCGCCTCTGCCTTCTCGTCCACGCCGCCAAAGAAGAGCGGTGCGATCACGGCGAAGGCCGGTTGCTCGAAATAATAGATGCACTCGGAGATTTCCCGCCAGATGGCGGCGGCCTCGGCCGGCGTGCGGCCGAACAGCGCGGGCTCGGGCAGCTTCCGCTCCAGATAATTGAGGACCGCGAGCGTCTCGTAGAGCGTGACGTCGCCGTCCCTCAGCACCGGCACTTTGCCGCGCGGATTCATCGCGATGAAGCTCGGCGCCTTGTGCTCGCCTTTGGAAAAATTGATCAGCGTCGACGTGTAGGGAATCTTCTTCCATTCGAGCGCCAATAGTGCGCGCCACGCAAACGGACTGCCACTGCCCCAATAGAGTTCCATTGCCATGATTTCCCCCACTCTCTCGCGTTGACCGTTCGGCGCACCATGCGCCGCCGGATTGAATCTGGTCAACCGGCTTTCGGCTTCGAGCGCTTGCGCGGTTGATTCGGGCTGCGTGCGCGAAACAGCGCCTCGAGATAGGCGCGGAAATGCCTCAGGTGCTCGGCGACGATCTCGCGACGCTGGTAGGCGCGCGCCAGAATCATCGCGCCCTGAAATACGGCGAACATATGCTGCGCGACGCTCCCGGGATCGAAGGGCGCATCGGGCGCATGCCGCGCCTTGGCCTCGGCGACAATCCGTTCGAAAGCTCCGCTCATGGCGCTAAAGGCCCTGGCGCAGGCCTCGCGCACTTTCACATCCGTCGGTGCCAGTTCCTGCGCGAAGATGCCGGCGATGCAACCGGGCGGACCGGCCCGGCTCAGTTCGATGGCGAAATCGACAAAACCGAGCGCGCGTTTCAGGGGGTCCGGCTCCCGCAGGTAGCCGCCGGTGCCGAAGGCGCGCATGCCGTCTTCCACCCAGCGCTCGAGCGCGGCCTGACCCAGGGCGTGCTTGCTTTCGAAATAGTGGAAAAGCGCGCCCTTGGTGATCCCGGCGGTCGCGCAGATGTCGTCGATCCCGGTTGCCGTGTAGCCGCGGCTCAGGAACAGCGTTCGCGCCGCGTCGAGCAGCACCTGGCGAGTGTCAGGATTGGCCTTGCGGGGCGCCATACCAACCGGATGGTATGTTATTATTTATGACAGGTCAAGCAACTGAACCGAAGAACCGTCACGGCGCTACGCGCCATGCCTGGCGCGCCAACAAAAAAACCCCGGCACTCTTTCGAGCCCGGGGCTTTTCGTTTGCAGATGGCCTGGCGGTAACCTACTTTCGCGTACGCAATTGCACACTATCATCGGCGCAAACCCGTTTCACGGTCCTGTTCGGGATGGGAAGGTGTGGATCCAGGCTGCTATGGCCGCCAGATTGAAGGGGGGAAGAAGCAAGGCATTTCCGGGTTCGAGATCCTGGCCAAGCGCCCACAACCGCTTCGCTCACGGTTATAGGGTCAAGCCGCACGGGCAATTAGTACGGGTTAGCTGAAGGCCTCGCGGCCCTTGCACATCCCGCCTATCAACGTCCTGGTCTTGGACGACCCTTCAGGGAGGTCAAGCCTCCGGGAAGTCTCATCTTGGGGCACGTTTCCCGCTTAGATGCTTTCAGCGGTTATCGCTTCCGCATATAGCTACCCGGCGATGCCACTGGCGTGACAACCGGTACACCAGGGATGCGTCCACTCCGGTCCTCTCGTACTAGGAGCAGCCCCCCTCAAACTTCCAACGCCCACGGTAGATAGGGACCAAACTGTCTCACGACGTTTTAAACCCAGCTCACGTACCACTTTAAATGGCGAACAGCCATACCCTTGGG
>Ga0155946_1230_pt1 | contig 20221 bp, 22 predicted proteins | sample RifCSPlowO2_02_FD_107600 | JGI IMG/M metagenome (GOLD analysis project Ga0155946, IMG submission 107600) | Betaproteobacteria bacterium RIFCSPLOWO2_02_67_12
AGATACTGAAGGTCAAGCGCGAGTTCCTTTATTTGCTGCTGACCTTGACCCAGGAAAAGAATGTGAAGGTATCGCGCTTTCCATTGATCTATCTCGACGAAACCATCCTTGCCCATACCAATCTGGCCGAATTCCGGAAATTTTTGCAGGAAAGCGAAAACGAAGCATTACTGGACCGAATGGTTATCATCCAGGTGCCCTATACGCTCAATTACAAAGATGAAGCGCGGATTTACAAAAAACTGATTTCATCTGCAGCGGCCGCGTTCCGTGAAGTGCATCTCGATCCGCACCTGCTGCACGCGGCCGCGGTGTTTGCAACACTCACCCGGCTGCATGAAGGCGAAGAGAAAGAGCAGGAACTAACTAAAAAAGTGCGCCTGCATGCCCGCGAAGATGTCGAGGGCGTCAATCGCTCCGAAGCGGAACAGGTAAGGCACAAGATGCCTGATGAAGGCCTGGCGGGCGTATCGCCGCGCTTTGTCGTGAATGCATTGTCGAATGCCATTATTCAATCCGACAAACGCAGCCTGACCACGATGGATGTGTTGCTTGCATTGAAGGACGCGATCGAAAACGATGCGCGCATCGATCCCAAGAAAAAGCGCAAGTGGGTGGACTACCTGGTATTGACCTGGAAATATTTCTACAACCGCTGGGTCAAGGAAGACGTGCACAAGGCGCTGTTCGTGTCATTCGAACAGGAGGCACAGGACCTGCTCGACAAATACCTGGACGAGATCGAAGCAACTCTCGACAACCGTCAGATAAAGGACCTGATCACCAACGAGGAACGCCGGCCGGATGAACGCTTCCTGCGTTCGGTGGAAGAAAAGATTCATATCTCCGATTCGGGCAAGCAATCATTCAGGCAGGAAGTAGTCAGGAAAGCGATGGGGGCCTATAAGCGCGGTGAAAAATTCACACTCGACAGCCATGCGCAACTGCACGATGCGGTTCAACAGTATTTGTTCGAACAGCGCCGGGAAGTGTTGCGTCTGGTTAGCTCCAGCGCGCGTCCGGATGAAGAAGTACGGCAGAAAATTTCCGTGGTTGAAAAGCGCCTCGTGGATGAATATGGCTATGACAGCCATAGCGCGCGCGAAGCGCTCAACTACGTCACCTCGCTGCTGGCGCAGGAATAGGCGGCCATGACCGAGCGGCCTTCGCGCATCATGGCGGAAACGCCGTGGTACGAGCTGTTCTCGCGCGGCGCGCGCGACTGGCTGCGGCACGACCAGAAGGTGCGCGACGCGGTGCGCAGCCGACTCCCGGAGCTGCTCTCGGCAGGCGACCTGATCACCCATTCGGAGAACCGCACCGTGCTGGTGCCGGTGCGCTTTCTCGAGCATGCGCGCTTTCGCCTCGCGGAGCACGACGTGCATGGCGGCGCCGGCCAGGGCAAGGGCGAACCCGGCCAGGTGCTGCGCCCGGCGCGCAGCGACGACGAGCAGGGAGCGCGCGAGCCCGGCACCGAGGGCAGCGAGGTGCGCTTCGTCCTCGAGCTGAAGCTCGACGAGATCGTCGACTGGCTGTGGGAGGAGCTGAAACTGCCCGATCTGAAGCCCAAGCGCAGCGCGGCCCTCGACGAACCCGACTACATCCGGGAGGGCTGGGACAAGCGCGGCCCGCGCGCGCGGCTCGACCGCCGCCGCACCGTGAAGGAGGCGGTCAAGCGCCGCGCCATGCAGGAGGCGCCGCTCGCCTTCACCAACGACGATCTGCGCTTCCGCCAGCTGGTGCGGCGCTCCACCCCGGCGATCAACGCCGCGGTGATCTTCGCGCTCGACGTCTCGGGCAGCATGCAGGAGGCGCAGCGCCGCCTCGCCAAGACGTTCTTCTTCTTCGCGCTGCAGGGCATCCGGCGGCAGTACGCAAAGGTCGAGACGGTGTTCCTCGCGCACGCGGTGGAGGCCTGGGAGTTCTCGGAGGAGCAGTTCTTCCAGGTGAGCGGCGACGGCGGCACCGTGGCCTCGAGCGCGTTTCGCGTCGCCGGGGAGCTGCTCGAGAAGCGCTACGACCCTTCGCGCTACAACGCCTACCTGTTCTACGCCTCGGACGGCGACAACGCCGGCGAGGACCGCGCCAGCGCCGCACAGGCGCTCGCCGCGCTCGCCGCCGAGCTGAACTACGTCGGCTACGTGGAGACCAGCGTGTCGGCGTTCCACCCCAGGGAAACGCAGATCGCGGAGCTGTTCGCCGCGCTCAAGGGCAAAGACCTTCCGGTAGGCGCCGTGCGGCTCGAATCGCTCGAGGACGTGTGGAACGCGATCCGCATCTTCTTCCGCGAGCAGGCCGCGCAGTCCGCATGACCGACGCCCTGGGCGAATACATCGCGGCGCTCGAGCCCCTGGCGCGCCGGCTGGGGCTCGATTACCACGGCGTGGACTTCGAACTCGTGCCCGCTTCGCTCATGACCGAGATCGCCGTGTACGGCCTGCCGGTGCGCATGCCGCACTGGTCGTTCGGCGTGCGCTACATCCACCAGCTGGTGCGCCAGAGCATGGGGCATTCGCGCATCTTCGAGGTGATGTTCCCCGGCAACCCCTGCCATGCCTTTCTCATGGACGGCAACACGCTGCCCGAGAACACGCTGGTCGCGGCGCACGTGCTGGGGCACGCCGATTTCTCGAGGAACAACGCGCTGTTTGCGCGCTTCCACGAAATGGCGGGCAGCAACATCATCGAGATGGCCGCGGCGCACGCGCGCCGCATCGACCGCGCGATCGAGGAGTTCGGCCAGCAGCGCGTCGAAACCGTGCTCGACGCGGCGCTCGCGCTCGAATCGCACGTCGACGTCGACCGGCCGCTGCATCGCGAGCCCTATCCGGCGCACGCGCCCGAGCGCAAGGCGCCCGCGAAGGACGCCTTCCGCGAACGCTTCGAGCGCCTGCCGCGCGAGGCGCAGCCCGAGCCGCCGCCCGTGCCGCAGCAGCGCCTGCCCGTGCCGCCGCACCCGGAGTGGGATCTGCTCTGGTTCATCGCGCAGTACGCGCCCGATCTGGAGCAGTGGGAGCGCGACGTGTTCCTCGCGGTGCGCGCCGAGTCGCTTTACTTCTACCCGGTGTTCGCCTGCCAGATCATGAACGAAGGCTGGGCCTCGTACTGGCACGCGCGGCTGCTGCGCGAGGCCGACTTCCTGCCGCAGGACCTGTACCTGCAGGCGATCAAGTCGCATTCCGACGTGGTGCGGCCGTTCGCCGCCGGCGAGCAGAGCGCGCTCGCCGTCAACCCCTACCACTTCGGCTTCACGCTCTGGGAGCACATCGTCGAGAAACACGGCATGGAGCGCGCGCGCGAGGTGTGCCGGGACGAAGACGATTTCGGCTTCGTGCGCAACTACCTCGACCGCGAGCTGGCGGAGAAGATGGATCTGTTCACCTACCAGGCCAGGTCGGACGGCGAGGTCCTCGTCACGAGCCGCGACCTCGATGCCGTGCGCGAGGCGATCCTCGCTCCCAAATTCAACTACGGGGCGCCACGCATCGCGATCGCCGAGTTCAGGCCCGACGGCACGCTGGTGCTCAGCCACGACCACGCCGGCGACGGGCGCGGGCTGGACGTGGCGCGCGCCAACAAGGTCCTCGAGTACGTGCAGCGCGTCTGGCGCCGCCCGGTGCGCCTCGTCACCACCGGCGGCCTGCGCGAACCGCTCGAGCTGGCGGCCTGACCGGGCGCCGCGGCCGGCGCTCAGTTCCGGTAAGACGGGTCTTTTTCGTCCACGATGCGCTGCATCGCGGCGAACACGTCCTCGCAGGTGCGCTGCTCGCCGGGACCCGACTCGCGCACCGTTTGCTCGAAGACCTCGCGCCGGATGGGCTGCAGCGCGCCGGCCGATGCTGCGGCGATCTGCACGTCGCAGGCGCGCTGCAGGGTCCACAGCTGCAGGAACGCTTCAGGCACCGACGCACCCCAGGTCAGCAAGCCGTGGTTGCGCAGAATCACCGCGCGCTTGCTGCCGATGTCGGCGATCAAGCGCGACTTTTCGCCGGGTTCGACCGTGATCCCCTCGAACTCGTGGTAGGCCACCTGTCCCTGCAACTGGGCGGCATAGAAGTTGGCCGGCGAGAGTCCCTCCTGCAGGCACGCCACCGCCATCCCGGTCGTGGTATGCGTGTGCATGACGCATTGCACTTGCGGGTTCGCCCCATGCAGCGCCGAATGGATCATGAAACCGGCGCGGTTCACCGGCCAGGGCGTCGCGCGCACCGGATTGCCCTCGAGGTCGATCAGCACCAGGTTCGAGGCGGTGACCTCGCGGTAGTGCAGGCCGAACGGATTGATGAGAAACAGCTTCTCCGACCCGAGCACCCGCAGCGTGATGTGGTTGAAGATCATCTCGGTCCAGCCGAGATGATCGAAAATGCGATACGCCGCTGCGAGCTGCACGCGCGCTGCGCGCTCGTCCTCGCTCAGCGGGAAGTCCTGCTCGCGCGCCGCGCCGCCCTGCCAATAGATGGTCATTGAAATTCGAAGATGCGCTCGGCGTTGCCGCTGCGCACGCGGTTCCTCACGCCCTCGGGCAGCCGGTCGACCCGCGCCAGGCACCCCACCGGGTCGCCGATGGTGTGCGGATAGTCCGAGCCGTAGAGCAGCCGATCGGAGCCGAAGACGCGCACCGCCATGGCGAGCGCCTCGTCGGTGAACACCACCGCATCGGCAAAGATGCGCCGCGCATGGAGGCTCGGCTTCTCGCTCACCTTGGTGCGGCACGCGGGAATGTGTTCGTAGCACTGGTCGAGCCGCCCGATGAGGAACGGCAGCGCGCCGCCGCCATGGCTGGCGATGATCTTGAGGTTCGGATAGCGGTCGAAGAAACCGTCGAAGATCATGCGCGACACCGCGAGCGACGTATCGAAGGTGAAGCCGATCGATGCGGTGAGCTGGAATTCGGTCATTCCCATTTCGCGCACCCCCGGCGGCGCGGTCGGATGCACCAGCACCGGCAGGCGCCGCTCGTCGATCGCCCGCCAGACGGGCGCGAAGCCCGGGTCGGTGAGCGGCCGCTCGGCGATATTGGCGAGCACCATCACGCCGCAGGCGCCTGCCTTGGCGGCGCGCGCCAGCTCTTTCACCGCCGCCTTGGGGTATTGCCAGGGCAGCGAACAGAACCACTGGATGCGGTCGGGAAAGCTCTTGCGCGCCCGCGCCATCTCGTCGTTCATGGTCCGCGCCGCCTTGAGGCTCACCGCTTCCCCGCCCCAGTAGCAGTTCGGGCAGGTGAGCGAGACCACCGAGACGTCGATGCCCGTCTTGTCCATGTTCTTCACGCGCAGGTCCCAGTCGAACATCTCGGGGACCGGGGTCATGAAGGGTGCGCCGTCGAGGTGGATCGCGCGCAAGCCCCCCGGCACCGCGGCGAGCGTGTAGCGCGGGCGGCCGTGCTTTTCGAGCAGCGCGAGCCACTCGCGGTTGAGCATGTGAGTGTGAACGTCGACGACCGGGGTCATGTCAATCCACCTTGGCGCCGGAAACGCGCACCGCCTCGGCCCAGCGCGCGGCATCGCGCTTCACCACTTCGGCGAACTGCTCTGGGCTGTTCGGCGAGCGACGCCGCCAGCGCGAGCGCAGCGGAAAGCACAGTGCGTATCAGCATGCCGGGCCTCCTCGGTGAAGGGTGAGAGCCTATGCCCGCGGCCGCGCCGAGGCAACAGGCCCGAGGCGCCCGTTTCGCGCGCTAAGCGAGCGCCAATGCCGCCCCGCCGAGCGCCGTTGCCACGACCACGCTCACGGGCCGCAGCTTCCAGAATACGAGCGCCACGAATGCCCCGGCCGCGAGAACGAAATCCCCGCGCGTGCGAATGCCGGTCGTCCAGATCGGATCGTAAAGCGCCGCAAGCAGGATGCCGACAACGGCAGCGTTCACGCCGCCGAACGCCGCCGCCACCGGCTGGTACCGGCGCAAGCGCTCCCAAAACGGCAGCACGCCCACGATGAGGAGAAAGGCGGGAAGAAAGATGGCGGCGAGGCACAGCAGCGCGCCGGCCCAACCGGCGAGCGGTCCGTTCATCACGGCGCCGAGATAAGCTGCGAAGGTGAACAGCGGACCGGGCACTGCCTGCGCGGCACCGTAGCCGGCCAGGAAATCGGCATCGCTCACCCAGCCGCTCGGGACGACCTCGGCGCGCAACAACGGCAGCACGACGTGCCCGCCGCCGAACACGAGCGAACCGGCGCGGTAGAAGGCGTCGAAGACCGCGAGCGCGCTGCCGTCACCGCCGGCAGCAAGCAGCGGCAAGCCGGCGAGGAGCGCGAAGTAGAGAATGAGCAGGAAAGCGCCGAGACGGCGCGATACCGGAAACGCGAGCGGCAAAGGCGGCTCATGGCCGGCAAGCGGCAGGAAACGCCAACCGATGAGGGCTCCCAGCACGATCGCCAATACCTGCGTAGCGGCACCGGGCCACGCCAGCGTAAGCAACGTCGCCGAGACCGCGAGGGTCGCCCGCGCCCGGTCCGGGCAGAGCGTTCTGCCCATGCCCCACACCGCCTGCGCAACCACCGCGACGGCGACCACCTTGAGGCCGTGCACCCACCCGGCCGCGCTCCATTGCGGATACGCGGCGAGCCCGTAAGCAAATGCGACGAGCGCGAGCGCAGACGGCAGGGTGAACGCGAGCCACGCGGCCGCCGCGCCGAGCAGGCCGGCGCGATGCAGGCCAAGCGCGATCCCGACCTGGCTGCTCGCCGGGCCCGGCAGGAACTGGCACAGCGCCACGAGGTCCGCGTAGGCTGTTTCGCTCAACCAGCGGCGACGCGCTACGAACTCGTCGCGGAAATACCCGAGATGGGCGATGGGACCGCCGAACGACGTCACGCCGAGCTTCAGAAACGCGCCCGCAACTTCGGCCACGCGCGCGGCAGCGCTCATGCCGCGCTATTCCTCGAACATCTCGCCGAACAGTTCGCGCACCTTCTGACGCGCGCCGGCAAGCGCCTTGCGGCCGAGGGGGGTCGCCCGGTAAAGCAGCCGCCCCCGCCGCCCTTCGCGAAACTTTTCCGAACGCAGATAACCTTGCCGCTCGAGGCGATGGAGCAACGGATACAGCGTACCTGGACTCAGGCGATACCCATGGCGGGCCAGCTCCTCGATGAGCCACAGGCCGTAGAAAGGCTCCTTCGCCGCATGGTGCAGGATGTGCAGGCGAACGAGGCCGGCGTAAAGATCGTGTCCCTTGCCGGCGCCGGCTTTCCCCGTGCTTTTCGGTGACTTCATCGGACCCTTGCGCGATCTGCGCCTGGCATGGCGCAACCAGTTTAGCGATTTTCGATAACGCCAGTCGATAACCTTGATCCAACGCAAGAACCGCGCAGCGGGGTTTGGTTAGGTTCGAGGGCGCAGAAGGGCGGGGCTTGCGATACGCTGGGCTTCGCGCGCATTCTGCGGATCTGCGTGCTGCCGGCACGCGCACTCGGGAGACGAAAGATGAAGCGCATCGGATTCCTCGGCTGGCCATCCTTGATTGTGGCCGCGACGCTTGCAGTTGCGCCGCTGCAGGCGGCGAACGCCCAGTCGGTCAGCGGCAGCGTCAAGGACGCCGGGAACCAGGCAGTCGCAAGGGCGACGGTATACCTCGTGCCCGCGGCCGATGTAGCGAAGCTGCAGAAGGCACCCTCCTTCCAGATCCGCAGGAACGCCGACGACGACGAGCCGATGGAGGACAACCTCGCGGCCAACCGCGACCAGTACGCTCAAGGCGTCACCGACGCGAAGGGCGCGTTCAGCATTCCCAAAGTCGGCGACGGCAAGTTTTTCGTCTACGTGCAGCCCACGGACGCGGAGCATTCGCCCGGGGGCGATCACGCCAACAAGTCGAGGACTGCGGCCGAGCTCACTGCGAAACCGCTCGCCATTCAGGTGACGGGAAAGGTCCCGGGCGACGCCGTCGCCGTGGGCAGCTCCAAGTGCCTCACCTGCCACTCGAAGTATGCCGACGTGAAGAAGACGCTGCACAAGCTCGGCATCACGGCGGTGGGCAAAGCGAGCAAGCTGCAGGACCACTCCCGCTTTCCGGCATTCAACGCGGGGCTCGCCAAGCTGACGGCGGGGACGAAGCTTTACGTTCACGGGTTCGACAAGAGCCGCGGCTTCGACAAGTACGTGATCTCGGAGAAACCGCCGGCCGACGCCTCTGCGGTGAGCTTCACGGCGACCTTCTTCAAGGATGCGGACGGCACGCTCAAGTTCCGCACCGAGAACGCGAAGGACCCGAAAGACACGCCGCGCACCTATACCGTGGAAATGACCTACGGCGGCGGCCTGTACAAGCAACGCTACCTCTACCGCGTCGGTGACGCGACCTATCCGTTCCTGCAGTTCAACACCGAGGGCAACGAGAGCTACGCCGACCGCACGCGCAAGGCCTGGCGCGACTACCACGGCGACTGGCTCTTCAACGAGCAAACCGGCAAACTGGTGGATCCGCCGAAGTCGAAGTCGTTCGAGATCCAGTGCGCGGGCTGCCATTACAACGGTTACAGCCTGACGCCGACGGTGGCGGGCGGATTCGTCGCCGGGGCCGTGAACGACCCGAACGGCGAGGTCGACATCGACGGCGACGGCGTGCCGAACGAGCTGAACATCGGCTGCGAAAACTGTCACGGCGCGGGTTCCGCGCACGTCCGCGCGACGAAAGCCAAGCGCGGCGCCACCATCGTCAATCCGAGAAAGCTCGCTGCCGAGCGTGCCATGGTGATCTGCAACCAGTGCCACAGCCGGCCGCAGGGCACGATGAAGAACGACCAGCCGATCAACAAGGACAACCGGATGCTCACCCCGGGCATCAGCCGCAACGAGTACCTGGTGAATCACACCACGCGGGAAGACGCGGCGCAGAAGGATTTCTGGGGCGACGGCGTGCACTCGAAGGCGCACCACCAGCAGGGCACCGACCTGCTCCGCTCGAAGAAGTACATCAACGGCAACCAGCTCATGACCTGCGCCGACTGCCACGATCCGCACGGCACGACGGGGCTCAAGCACCAGGTCAGGCTGGAAGTGCGCGACGCGAAGAATTCGCTCTGCGCGAGCTGCCACAAGGTCGACGTCAAGGCGCACACGGCCAAGGTGGTCGGTGCCGAGCACGAGGAGATCAACTGCATCAACTGCCACATGACCAAGACGATGCAGACCGGCGCCGGCCTGGGCAAGGGGCGCGAGGGCAAGGACGGCAAGAACTACTGGATGAACGACATCACCTCGCACCTCTTCGACGTGCCGCGCAAGACGAATGCCGCGGCGAAGGGCGTCGAGCCGGGCAAGGCGATGCCGATTCCCTACACCAACGCCTGCGGCGCCTGCCACGACACGGACAAGCTGTAGACGCCGGCCGCCAAAGCGCGGGCGTAGCGGCGAGCGCAAGGATCAGGACGTTGCGCTTGCCGCTCAGAAGCGGCGCCAGAGCCAGTACTTTTCGTAGAGCACTTTCGCGCCGTGCCACAGCAGGCCGGGTTGGTACAGGCGCACATCGGGCAGGGGCTCGGCGTAGAAGTTGCCGCTTCCCATGCCGGCGCGGGCACCGCCGGTCTCGATGAAGCACATCCCCTTGCCGTCGAATCGTCTCGCTGCGCCGCGCCCCGTCCACGCCGCGGCAATGTTGTTCGCGACGACTTCGGCCTGGCCGTGTGCGAACACGCCCGCCTTGGGCAAAGGCCGTCCCATCTTGAGCGGGATCACGCTGACATCGCCAAGCGCGTAAACGCCGGCGTGCTTCGTTTCCAGCGTGTGGCGGTCGACGGGGATCCAGCCGGATTCGTTGCTGAGCCCGGCCTCGCGCACCGGTGCCGGTGCGCGATGCGGCGGCACGTAGAGCAGCAGATCGAAAGCGGCGCTGGCGCCGTTGGCGAACTCGATGCATCGGGCACCCGCGTCTACCGACTTCACCTGGTGTTCGGGTCGGTAGCGGATGTCGCGCGCTTCGAGCATCGCGCGCACGCCGGCGCTTACCGCGGGACCCGCGACCATCATCGGCCCGGGTTCGGCGGCGTAGAAGTCGATCGTGCACTCGCCGCGTCGCCCGCGGCGGCGAAGAAAGTCTTCCGCGAGGAGCGCCGCTTCGTAAGGCGCCGCGGGACACTTGTACTGGGGCGTTGCCGTGAGCACCACGAGCCGGCCGCGCTCCAGGCGTGCGAGCGCATCGCGAATTGCGCTCGCACCCTCGAGCGTATAGATGCACAGTCCCGCGTCGGCAAGGCCGGGTACCGTCTGCGGCGCGTACTCCGCGCCGAGCGCGATCACGAGCGCATCGCCGCCGAGCGTGTGCTCGCCGACGCGCGCGGTTTTCGCCGCCGGATCGATCGCGCTTACCTCGCCGCGCACCAACTCGATCCCTTGCCGCGCCGCGTGCTCGCAGGGACGCGAGATCGCCTCGGCGTCGCGCTCGCCGACCATCAGCCAGAGCAGCGAAGGCGGGAAGACGTGCTGCGCGTCGCGCTCCACCAGCACGACCCGATCCGTCCGGGGCAGCAGCCGGCGCAGCTCTTGCGCCGCAACCATGCCGCCGAGTCCGGCGCCGAGTATCAGTGCCGTGCGACCCATGGCGATCCTTTCAGAAGACGAGCGTCTTGTCGGCCCAGGCGGTCCACTCGGTGAGTTCGTCCAGCGTGCCGCGATGCGCGCCCTCGACCAGGTCGGACTCGGCGATGCCGCGCGCGTCGAGGCAGGTGGCGCAGACACCGATCTGGCCGTTGCGGCGCACCACCGCGCCGAGCATGTCGCCGATGTTGTAGTAGCCCTGCGGCACCTTCTGCCCGGCCTTGGCGCAGGCCGCGGCGTCGCCCATCAGGAACACGCGCACCTCGCCGAGGTTCTTCACCGTCAGGTTGCGCGCGAGGCGCAGCGCGTTGTAGCTGCGCTCGGTTCCGTACGGAGGATCGTTCAGTATGAACAGGGTTTTCATGGCTGTCTCGCGAAGAAAGGCAATTCAAGCACGCCGCGGAAGGTCGCGACGCTGCGCGGATCACGCCAGTTCGGCAACCCGATATCCAGCTCGCCGCGCGGCGCGGGCGTGTAGGTGCCGAGCAGGCGATCCCAGACCGAAAGGCAGAAACCGTAGTTGCTGTTGCGCTCCGCTTCGATCACCGAGTGATGCACGCGGTGCATGTCCGGCGTGACGAGCAGCCGGCGCACCCAGGGTTCGAGCCACGCCGGCAACGCGACGTTGGCGTGGTTGAACATCGCGGTGCCGTTCAGCAGCACCTCGAAGGCGAGCACCGCCAGAACCGGCGCCCCGAGCGCGACCACCGCGGCGAACTTGATCAGCGCCGAGAGCAGCATCTCGATCGGGTGAAAGCGGATGCCGGTGGTGAGGTCGAAGTCCGGGTCCGCATGGTGCACCGCGTGCAGCCGCGCCAGCACGGGGACGGCGTGGAACAGGACGTGCTGCAGGTAGATGATCAGATCGAGCAGCAGCACGCCGAGCAGGAGCGCCGCCCAGCCCGGCAACGGAAAACGGTTGAGCAGTCCCCAGCCGCTTTGGTGCGCCAATGCGGCGAGCGCGATCGCCGACCCCGGCAGCGCCACCCGCAGTGCGAGGCTGTTCAGCACCGCGAGCCCGAGGTTGGCGCGCCAGCGCGCCATCCGCGACAGGCGCCGCGGCCGGGCCGGCGCCGCCAGTTCCCAGGCTGCCATGAGCGCGAATACACTGACGAACGCCCCCAGCCGGACGGCCAGCTCGGTGCCTGCAGGAAGAAGAGTGGAATCGAGCATTGTTCAACTAATTGGTTGAATAGTAGAATGTGACCTGCGCCATGTCAAGCGACCCCAAGTCCCGCCTCTTCGAACAGCTCGCGCGCGTCGGCACCGCGTTCGCCAGCGCCGGTCGCCTGCAGCTGCTCGAATTGCTCGCCCAGGGCGAGCGCAGCGTCGACGTGCTGGCCGCGATGAGCGGGCTCTCGGTGGCCAATTGCTCGAAGCACCTGCAGATGCTGCGCCAGGCGGGGCTGGTGACGGCGCGCAAGGACGGGCTGCGCGTCTTTTACGCGGTCGCCGGCGACGATGTCATTGCGCTCTACGCAGCGCTGCAACGCGTGGCCGAAAACCGCGTCGCCGAGGTCGAGCGGCTGCTGCGCACCTGGCTCGCGCACCGCGACGAGCTGGAGCCCGTCGCCCCGGCGGAGCTGATCGACCGGGCGAAACTGGGGCTGGTGACCGTGCTCGATGTCCGGCCCGCCGAGGAATACGCCGCCGGCCACCTGCCCGGCGCGATCAACATCCCCGTCGACCAGCTCGAGAGCCGATTGGCGAAACTGCCCAGGCGCAGGGAGATCGTCGCCTACTGCCGCGGTCCCTACTGCCTGATGTCGTTCGAGGCGGTCGCGACGCTGCGCAAGCGCGGCCTCAAGGCGCGGCGCCTGGAGAACGGTTTTCCCGAGTGGCGCGCGGCGGGATTGCCGGTCGAGCGCTGAAGGCCGCGCGCTACAGGCCGCGCGCGACCTTGCGGAAATGGTGGCCGAGGATCGCCAGCTCGACGGCGACGCCGAATTTCGCCGGACTGCAAAGCAGCGTCGTGGTGAGCAGGCGCCAGAAAGCGAGCCTTCCGCGCTGCCATACGCCGAGCAGCCACAACGAGGCGGCGAACGCGCGCACGTCGGCCCAGGAAAAGCGCAGGCGCGGCCCTTGCGGCCGGTAGGCCGCGAGAAAGATGCGGATGCGCCGGTAATAGTCACGCGGTTCGTAGAGGCGGCGCATCAGATCGCGGTAGCCCCGGATCAGGACCTCGCGGTCGAGCCGGGTGACGAAATTGATCGCCGCTTCGGTGTTGTTGCCGCAGCTCTCGGCCAGCATGCGGCCTTCGCGCGCAAGACGCGCGTAAAGCGCGGTCTGCGGCAGCGCGTTGAGCAGGCCGACCATCGCGGTCACCACGCCCGAACGCTGGATGAACTCGAACTGGCGCTGGAAGATGTCCTCGCCGTCGCTGTCGAAGCCGACGATGAAGCCGCCCATCACCTCCAGCCCGGCATTCTGCAGAATGTGCGTCGCCTCCTGCAGGTCGCGGTTGCGGTTCTGCCGCTTGCCGCACTCGGCGAGACTCTCGAGCGAAGGCGTCTCCAGGCCGAGGAACACCTTCTTGAACCCGGCGCGCACCATCAGCTCGAGCAGCTCGGCGTCGTCGGCGAGGTTGACCGAGGCCTCGGTGAGGAAACCCATCCGGCTGGCGCTGCGCTCGCGCCAGCGGATCAGCTCGCGCAGCAACTCCTTGGCGCGCTTGCGGTTGCCGATGAAATTGTCGTCCACGATGAAGACGCGGTCGCGCCAGCCCGCCGCGCGCAGCGCCTCGAGCTCGCGCACCACCTGCGCCGGCTCCTTGGTGCGCGGCACGCGCCCGTTCATCACCACGATGTCGCAGAATTCGCACTCGAACGGACAGCCGCGCGAGAACTGCACCGGCATGGTGACGTAATCGCGCACCCGCACCAGGTCCCAGCGCGGCACCGGGGAGCGGCGCACGTCGGGCCAGGCCGCGGACCGATAGATCGCCTGCGGCGCGCCGCGCTCGAGATCGCCGATCAGTGCATCCGCCACGTCCTCGGCTTCGCCGCAGACGAAATGGCCGATCTCGGGGAAGTCGGCGTGGCGCAACGCCGCGCCACCTCGCGCGCCGCGTCCTTGTGCACGATCATGCCGGAGAGGAACACGTAGTCGGCCCACAGGATCTGCGCGTCGGCGAGCGGCGCGACGTTCTGGTCGACCAGCCGCAGCTCCCAGTCAGCGGGGAGCATCGCCGCCACCGTGAGCAGACCGAGCGGAGGGAATGCCGCGCGCTTGGCGACGAACGGCAGCACGTGCTGGAAACTCCAGAACGTCGCCGGGGTGCGCGGATAGACCAGCAGGATCTTCACGCCTCTGTCCCTCCAGAGACAATTGAACATGCTGTAGCTGGGGTTGCGCCTGCGCAAGTGCGCCCGCGGGGATCCTTGTTCCCGGTCAATTTCGGCCCATGTACGGCACAAGCATTGCTACTGGCAGAACCGACCCGGTACGCTTGATCCGTGCTGGCTGAAAACTACGACGCCTGGTATGGAACACCGCGCGGCGCCTGGATCGGCGATTTGGAGTACTCGCTGCTGCACCGAATCCTCGCCGCGGAACCTCGCTCGAGTATCCTCGATATCGGTTGCGGCAGCGGCTATTTCAGCCGCCGCTTTGCGCGCGACGGCTATCGGGTTACCGGCATCGACCTCGACCCCGCCATGGTCGGCTTCGCTCGCAGGCACCGTACCGCAGGCGAGGACTACTTTGTCGCCGACGCGCTCGCACTTCCCTTCGCCGATTGCTCGTTCGATTATTGCGTTTCGGTTACCGCACTTTGCTTCGTGCGCGATGAACGAAAAGCGCTCGGCGAGATGGTGCGCGTGGCCCGACGCGGCGTCGCGCTGGGACTGCTCAACCGGCGCAGTCTCCTCTACTGGCAGAAGGGACGGCACGGCGGCAGTGGCGCCTATCGCGGCGCGCACTGGCATTCCCGGGCTGAGATTCTCTCGCTGATGCAGAATTCTTCTTTGCAACCCCCATCGATCGCATCGGCCATCGTGCTCGCCTCCGGGTCATCGCTCGCGCGCAGCATCGAAGGTCTGCTCCCGTGCGGTGCCTTTCTCGCGGTCGCCGCCAACAGGAGCCGGCGGTGAAATCCGGGCGCTTCGCGATCGCCTGCGCGCTCGCCTCGGCGGCCCTATTCGGCGCCAGTACGCCGTTCGCCAAGCTCCTGCTCGGCGAAGTCTCGCCCTGGCTTCTCGCCGCCACTCTCTATCTCGGCAGCGGCTTGGGGCTTGCGGCCTGGCTCGCCCTGCGCTCGCGGCCCGAGCGAGCGGAGCCGATGCACGCGCGCGACTGGCCCTGGCTTGCCGGCGCGATTGCCTGCGGCGGCGTCGCCGCGCCGGTGTTGCTCATGTTCGGCCTTGCGCTCAGCGATGCCGGCGCCGCCGCACTGCTTCTCAATCTCGAAGCGGTCTTCACCGCCGTGATCGCCTGGACCGCGTTTCGCGAAAACGTCGACCGGCGCGTGTTTCTCGGCATGCTGGCGATCGTAGGCGGCGGCGTGCTGCTCGCCTGGGAGCAGGCGCCGCGCGCCGGAAATCTTGCGGGCCCGTTGCTGGTTGCGGCCGCATGTCTCGCCTGGGCGATCGACAACAACCTCACGCGCAAGGTTTCTGGCGGCGATGCGGTCCTGATCGCCGCTCTCAAAGGCTCGGTGGCAGGCGCAATGAATCTCGCGCTCGCATTGGCCACGGGCGTTGCGCTGCCCGCGGCGAGCGCGATTGCCGCCGCGGCGCTCCTCGGTCTATTGGGCTACGGCGTGAGCCTGGTGCTCTTCATCGTCGCGTTGCGCGATCTGGGCAGCGCGCGCACCGGCGCCTATTTCTCGGTGGCGCCGTTTTTCGGTGCCGCGCTTGCGCTGGCTTTGCTTGGTGAACGTCCGGCGCAACTCTTCTGGATCGCCGTCGCCCTGATGGCGCTCGGTGTCTGGCTGCATTTCACCGAGCGCCACGAGCACCCGCATGCGCACGCCGCGGTAGAACATGCGCACGAGCACATTCACGACGCGCACCACCGGCACTCGCACGACTTTCCCTGGGACGGGCGCGAGCCGCATGCGCATCGGCATCGGCATCAACCCTTAGCGCATTCGCATCCGCACTACCCCGACTTGCATCACCGCCATCGGCACTAGCGGCGAGCGCTGGCTGTCCGCCGGACCACGTTGCGTTCCTCGATCGGCCGCAACATGCGCCCAATCACCCGCGTCCGGCTGCTGCATCATCCGCTGCCGCAAGACTCTCGACGATCGGGCAGCTGCGCGGATCGCGCCCGGCGGCGCAGGCCCTGACGAGCGCAGCCAGCGACTGGCGCACGCGCTCGAGATCGGCGAGTTTCGATTCCACGTCGGCGAGCTTCGCTGCGGCGAGCTTGCGCGCGCGGCCGCAGTCGGGAGTGCGTTCGAGGCGCAGCAGTTCGGCGACCTGCGCGAGCGTGAAACCGAGCGCTTGCGCACGCCGGATGAAACGCAATCGCCGCACCGCTCCCTCGCCATAGCGGCGCACGCCACCCGCCGGCCGGCGCGGCGCTTCGAGCAGGCCGCGGCGCTGGTAGTAGCGCACCGTCTCGACGTTCACGCCGCAGGATTTCGCCACTGCCCCGATCGTCACGTCGCGCATTCGGCACCCCTTGACTCCGTACCTGAGTACGGAGTGTACGATGTTGAGCGATGAACCGCCCCGCCCCGGAATCCGCCGCCATCGCCGCCGATGCCGTCGCGGCGCTCGGCGCTGCCGTCCGCTGCGTGCTCACGAGCACGCTCACCTGCCCCAATTGCGGCGGCTCGGCCGCCGAGACGATGCCGACCGACGCGTGCGTCTTCTTCTGGGACTGTCCGGCCTGCGGCGCGCGCCTCACACCCAAGGCAGGCGATTGCTGCGTATTCTGCAGCTACGTCTCGGTGCCCTGCCCGCCGGTGCAGCAACAACCTGGAGACTGCAATGTCGCTTAGAACGGTAAGTGCGGAAGTCATCTCGTGTCCAGGAAGACTGGGGGACGCGCATTTCTCGGCGCTGCAAATCAATATCGATGGCTTCAACAGTCCCTACGTGCTCACTCTGGCGATGCCCGCGATCGGATATCGCGCGGTCAACGAACGGGTGGATACGGGCGATCTGTACAAGGCGCTGGCCAAGGCGATCAACCTCGGGAAGGTCCAGGTCGAGCTGGCGGAACGGGGTGCGCGGTAGCGCGGCCGGCTACTTCGCGGGCTCCTGGCGGAAACTCTTGCCGACGACCTTGCCGTTGACGAACTGGATCGAGATCACGGCGTCCTTGGCGACCCATTTCGAGCTGCCGCCCGAGAGGCCGAGGAGACTCATGCCGCCGGATTCGGTGGCCGGGCCGAGCAGGCCGATGACTTCCGGTTCGCTCATGCCGTCCTGGATCTTGGCGTAGTTCTCCTGCGTCACCTTGGAGCAGGCGGCGAGAAGCAGCGCGAGTGCAATTGCGGTGGCGAGCGATTTCATGCGCCCAATATAGTCCAGATCGCCGGCGTGCGGCGCTCGGCGATTGCCGCACGTGTTCAAGGTCCACGAGCCTGCGCGGACCGACCGCATCGAATGACGGCATCATTTCTTCTGATTTCATCGAGCGGTAGATTTGATCGACATCATCCTATTTCTCGCACGCCCGAGCGAAGATCTCTTCTGGCGCTTCTCCACCGAGGTGAAAAGTGAACAGGATTACCTGGGTAACTTTGGCGATTGCTTTGGTTTTGTCCGGCTGCGGTGGGGGCGGTGGCGGTGGAGACGCTGGCTCCGCGGCGGCGCCTTCACCTGCGCCAACATCCGTTAGCGGCACAGCGGCCAAGGGAATCGTCAAGCAGGCCAAAGTGCTCGTTTGCCGAATCGTCAACGGGGTGCCAGAGCCCGACGCATCATGCGCATCGACCATCACGGGTAATGATGGCTCTTATGGCGTCTCACTCGGTGACGGGTTCAATGGTCCGGCGATGGTCAAGGTCATGGCAGGTACGGCGAGCACGATGATGGACGAAACAACAGGTACGGACACGCCGTACAACATGACCATGCGGGCCGTCGTTCCAGCGCTGGGTACGGCGACGACGGTTCACGTGACGCCATTCAGTGAAATGGCTGCTGCTGCCGTGAGTACGACCACGATGGACGCGACAACAATCAGGCAATCGATCGCGGCGGTCCAATCCGCCATGCTGACGCTTGGCATCGACTTGAGCGTAATGCCGCTGGTGAACCTCAAGAGCAACGGCTCCGATCCAGCCATGTTGACGTTGCAGTCGAATATGGTCAGACAGTTGGCCAGGGTAGCGATGGCGGCCAAGAACTCGAACTTGCTCAAAGACGCTAGCGGCGTTGCCTGCAATGCCGCGGGAACCGCGACCTCACAGCAATTTGCGTGCGCCGTTACGGTAATGGCTCGCGTAATGAACAGTTACGTCACTGCTGATGCGACCATGTCAGCAAACGTGCTTGCCGCATTGAATGCACAGAACGTATCCAGCGTCGCGATGCCCATCCTCAAGGCCGATGGCACCGTTGTGATGGAAATCGTTGACATGACTTCCGCTGCATCCATGCAAGCCGCATTGCAAAATTCAGGGATGACGGCGAATACCGCAGCGAATACCGTAAATGTGATGATGGGCGGGATGCATTGAGGAGCGCAAGGTCGTCCCTGGCCGCAACATGCGTCCAATCATCCGCGTCCTGCTCCTGCATCATCCGCTGCGGCAAGGCTTGCGACGATCGGGCAGCTGCGCGGATCGCGCCCGGCGGCGCAGGCCCTGACGAGCGCGGCAAGCGATTGGCGCACGCGCTCGAGGTCCGCAAGCTTCCGCTCCACGTCGGCGAGCTTCGCTGCGGCCAGCTTGCGCGCCCGCCCGCAATCAGGTGTGCGCTCGAGGTGCAATAATTCAGCAATCTGCTTGAGCGGAAAACCGAGTGCTTGCGCGCGCCGTATGAACCGCAGCCGCCGCACCGCGTCCTCTCCATAGCGGCGCACGCCACCCGCCGGCCGCCGCGGCGCTTCGAGCAGACCGCGGCGCTGGTAGTAGCGCACCGTCTCGACGTTCACGCCGCAGGATTTCGCCACCGCCCCGATCGTCAGGTCGCGCATCGCTCACCCCTTGACTCCGTACCCAAGTACGGAGTGTACGATGTGCGGCGATGAACCGTCCCGCCCCGGAATCCGCCTCCATCGCCGCCGGCGCCGTCTCAGCGCTCGGCGCCTCCGTCTGCTGCGTGCTGCCGCTCGTGCTGGTGAGCATTGGCATCGGCGGCGTCTGGGTGGCGCAGTTACGCGAACTGGAGCGCTTCTACTACGTTTTCGTCGGCCTCGCGCTGGCCGCGTTCGGCTTCGCGTTCTACCGCCTGTACCTGCGCCCGGCGCCGGCCTGTGCGCCCGACACCGTATGCGCGTCGCCAGTGACGCGCCGCCGCCAGCGCATCGCCTTCTGGACCACGCTCATCGGCGCCAAGGCGCTCGTGCTTTCGCCGTTCTATGCGCCCTACCTTCTGGGTTAGCCTGGCGGCGTTCGCGTTCGCCGCTTCCGCCCTCGCCGCGGAACCCGCGCGGGTCGTGCTCGATGTGCCGTCAATGAATTGCCCACTCTGCCCGGTGTCGGTGAAGAAGGCGCTCGAGCGCGTCCCGGGCGTGCTCGAAGCGAAAGCCGATCTGGCGACGAAAAGCGCCGAGGCGAAGTACGATCCGGACAAAGTTTCCCCCGAGACACTGGCGAAGGCCGTGACGAACGCCGGCTATCCGGCATCGCTGAAGTCACCGTGAATACCCTGGTGTTCGACAGTATCGTCACTTGTCCGCTCTGCGGCGCTTCGACCAGCGAGTCGATGCCTGCGAATGCGTGCGTCTACTTCTGGGACTGCCCCGGCTGCGGCGCGAGCCTTTCACCGAAGCCCGGCGATTGCTGCGTCTTCTGCAGCTACGGCTCGGTGCCCTGCCCGCCGATACAGGAAGCCCGCGACTGCTGCACCTGAACCGAAGCGCTCAGGCCATTTGACTCAACGCACCGCGCGGATCAGCCTCAGCCCGTTTGCCACGACGATGAGGCTCGCGCCCATGTCGGCAAACACCGCCATCCACATGGTGGCCATGCCGGCGAGCGCGAGCGCGAGGAACACGGCCTTGATGCCGAGCGCGAGGAAAATATTCTGCGCGAGGATCGCCGCGGTCCGGCGGCTGAGCCGAATGAGCGCGGGAATCTTGCGCAGATCGTCGTCCATCAGCGCGACGTGCGCGGTCTCGATCGCGATGTCGCTGCCCGCCGCGCCCATCGCGAAGCCGATGTCCGCCTTGGCGAGCGCCGGCGCATCGTTGATGCCATCGCCCGCCACGCCCAGAGTGCCGTGCTCGGCGGCGAGCGCCTCGACGGCGCGCAGCTTGTCCTCGGGCAGCAGGTTGCCGCGCGCGTCGTCGATACCTACCGCGTCCGCGATCGCTCGCACGGTCCTCGGGTTGTCGCCCGAGAGGATGGCGGTGCGCACGCCGAGCGCGTGCAGCTCGCGCACCGCGTCGCGGCTGGTTTCGCGCAGCCGGTCGGCGACGGCGAATACGGCGAGCACGGACCGCTCGTCCGCGAGTACGACCGCTGTCTGCCCTTTAGCCTCGAACCGCTCGAGCACGGCCTCCACGTCGGGACCGCAGACGCGCAGCTCCTCGGCCAGGCGATGGTTACCGAGCGCGTAGCTCGCC
>Ga0155946_1006_pt1 | contig 20115 bp, 20 predicted proteins | sample RifCSPlowO2_02_FD_107600 | JGI IMG/M metagenome (GOLD analysis project Ga0155946, IMG submission 107600) | Betaproteobacteria bacterium RIFCSPLOWO2_02_67_12
ATCGATATCGGCGTGGCGAAGGCCGGAACGGGCGCCCTGGATGGAGACCGGAGTCAGGGCGTCACCACCTGGAATCTGAATGCCATTACTCCGGAAACCGACCGCAGCTCGCACTACTTCTGGGCGCAGGCGCAGGACTTCTCGGGTGACGATCCGAGCATCGCGGACGTCGATTTTCAGCTCGTGCACGGAGCGTTCCTGGAGGATCTCGCCATCATCAAGGCGCAGCAGGAGAACATCGATCTCGGCCCGGGGGCTGCGCGGTTGAATATCGTGACCGACACCGGTGGCCTCATGGCGCGCCGGATCGTCGAACGGCTGATCCATCAAGAACAGAAGGCTGCGCAGCCGAGCGCCGTTTCCTGACGCCCGCGCGGCTGCAACCGCCGGACTCTTCGGACACTTTCAAGGGAACCCCCTCACCCGTCATCCAGGCCTCCCTCCGAGCGGATCTCGGCGGCGCAGGCGCTCAAGGCTCCGGGCCGCAGTGCGCAGCATCCGCTACAATTCTATAGGCCTGTAGCCGTGAAAACCGCAATGAGCCCGCAGCCAAACGGACGTCCCCCGTTCCGCGCCGACCACATCGGCAGTTTGCTGCGGCCGCAGAAACTGCGGCAGGCATTCCGCCAGCACGCCGAGGGCGGCCTCGATGACGCCGCCTTTCGCGCAACGCAGGACGCAGCGATCCGCGATGTAGTCCGCCTGCAGGAGGACTGCGGCCTCCAGGTCGCGACCGACGGCGAGTTCCGGCGCATTTCCTACTGGGAAAAATTCGTCCGCCTGACCGAAGGCCTGGTGGTGAAGGAGGCCGTGTTCAAGTTCCACGACGAGCACGGCCACGAGTCCGACTTCACCGCGCCTTATGCGCAGGGCAGAGTGGGGCGCGGCCAGCCGATCACGCTCGATGAGTTCGAGTTCACGCAGCGGATTGCGCGCGGCACGGTCAAGATCACGATGCCGGCGCCCTCGACCATGCACCTGTACCGCTTCACCGACTACGCCGATCGCAGGATCTACCGCGACCCGGTCGAATTCTTCGCCGACCTCGGCAAGGTATACCAGGCCGAGATCGCCGACCTCGCGCGCGCCGGCTGCCGCTACGTGCAGCTCGACGAAGTCGCGCTCGCCATGCTGTGCGACCCCGCGGCGCGCGACAAGGTCAAGGCGCACGGCGAGGACCCGGAAAAACTGGTCGACCTCTATGTGGACGCGATCAACGAGGCGGTCGAGGGCAAGCCCGCAGAGATGGTGATCGGCATCCACATGTGCCGCGGCAACTACAAGGGCATGTACCTTTCGCAAGGCGGCTACGACTCGGTTGCGGAAAAGCTTTTCGGCCGCGCCCGGGTGAACCATTTCCTGCTCGAATTCGATTCGCCGCGCGCGGGGGACTTCGCGCCGCTGCGGTTGCTGCCGGAATCCAAGGGCGTGGTGCTGGGCATGGTGAGCTCGAAGACGCCGCAGTTGGAATCGCTCGAGCTGTTGCGCCGGAGGGCTGACGAAGCCGCGAAATTCGTGGACCCGGCGCGGCTCGCCATCAGCCCGCAGTGCGGGTTTGCCAGCACCCTGGGCGGCAATCCGGTGAGCGAGGCCGACGAGCGCGCGAAGCTCGGGCTTTGCGTCGACGCGGCGCGCGCGATCTGGGGTTGACGCGGATTGGCCGCGGAGCCGCGTTCTCGGGCGGGCGTGATTACGCCGCGGCGGTGACGACTTCCGGCGGCAGCGGGCTCGCGTAGAGCTTCTCGACCAGCGCCGCACGCCTTTCCAGCACTGCGCGCTGATTGATGTAGCCCTTGTCGGTGATCTCGTTGGCGTCGATCGAAGGCGGCTCGGTCGTGACGAGCGCCCGCGTCGGGTGCGTGGAGCTGCCGCCTTCGGCGGCGAGCGCGGCGAGCGCGCGTGCGATGTGCGCGCGCACTGCATCGGGCTGCAGGTCCTTGGTCGCGGCGGGATTCAGGAATACCAGGGCCGCGACCTCGTCGCGGTCATGCCCGGTGATCACCGCATCCTGGATCACGGGATTGCCGGCGGCGATCAGTTTCACGCGCACTGCGCCGGCATGCACCCAGGTGCCGGTGGTGAGCTTGAAGTCTTCCGCCACGCGGCCATCGAACACCAGGCCGCGCGCAGGCTCGCTCGCATCGGCGAGACGCAGCGCGTCGCCGATCCGGTAGTAACCCTCCTCGTCGAACGCGGCGCGCGTCAGGTCGTCGCGCTTGTAATAGCCCGGTGTGACGTTCGGCCCCTTCAGGCGCGCCTCGAGCTTTCCCGCGGCCGGCACGAGCTTCAGCTCGCAGCCCGGGACCGGCAAGCCGATGACGCCGGCGCGCTCGATGTGGTAATGCACCGCGGTGGCGCATGGCGCGGTCTCGGTCGAGCCCCAGGCCGAGAGCATCGCGAGCTCGCCGCCACGCTCGGTGAGCGCCAGTTGCTCGAGCCGTTCCCACAGGTTCTGCGGCAGCGCCGCCGCGGCATAGAACACCATCTCCAGGTTGCGGAAGAAGTTCTTGCGCAGGGCGGCATCGCTTTCGAGCAGCGGCATCAGCAGGTCGAAGCCGCGTGGCACGTTGAAATACATCGTCGGCGAAATCTCGGTGAGGTTTTTCGCCGTGGTCTCGATCAGTCCGGGCATCGGCTTGCCGCCGTCGACGTAGAGCGTGCCGCCGTTGCGCAGCGTCGCGTTGAAGCAGAAATTGCCGCCGAAGGTGTGATTCCAGGGCAGCCAGTCGACGATCACCGGAGCGCGATCCTCGAGGAACGGCCACGCCTGGGCGAGCATCTGCTGGTTGGCGCATAGCATGCGGTGCGTGTTGATCACGCCCTTGGGTGTCCCCGTCGAACCCGAAGTGAAGAGGATCTTGGCGACCGTATCCGGCCGGACGCGGGCGAACGCCTCGTCCACGCGCGCCGCCGGGGAGGCCTGCAGCAGCGGCCCGATCGGCGTCGCCGTCGCCCCGACGGCGGCGAGCGCAGGCGCAAATTTGGCGGGGTCGGCGGTCCAGACCAGGCCCGGGCGCACCAGTTCGAAGATGTACTTCAGCTTGGCGAAGTCTTTCGACAGCAGCGAATAGGCCGGCGACACCGGCGCCACCGGCACGCCGACGTGCATCGCGCCGAGCGCGATCAGGCCATGGTCGACGCTGTTGTCGGAAAGGATCGCCACCGGCCGCTCGGCGCCGAGGCCGCGTTCGAGGAGCGCGTGGCCGATGCGCCGCACGGCATCGAGCGCTTCGCCGTAAGTCACCTTGCGCCAGGCGTCTGCCGAGCGTTCGGCGAGCAGCACGCGCTCGGGGGCGCGCGCTGCCCAGTGCACCAGCCATTCGCCGACCGCGCGGGCGTGCGGCTGCAATGCCTGGGGCGATCGCAGCAGTATCGAGCCGTCCGCGCGGGTTTCCACGCGAACTTGCGTCGGGGCAAATCGCAGCCGTGAATGCAATCCGGATGACATGAACCTCTCCTGCGGGGCGCAAGCCGGGAACTCTAGCACGCGGGGCGAGCGGCGACCCGCGCTAGTGCGCAGCGCGGCTCGCGATGAAGCGGTTCATCCACGCGGCAGTTTCGGCGGCGCCGCCGAAACTGAACACATGGGCGCCGACCACGTTGCAATTGGCGTGCACCGTGCAGTAGCGGGCGATGGTCGCCAGCTGCTCGCCGGGGTCGGTATGCGTCACCAATTGCACGGCGCCAAAGCCCTGCGCGCGCAGCGCGCGCAGCGAAGCGCTCACGCCGCAGCGCTGCGCGAAGCGCAGCAGCGTGGCGAGGGAACTCGGCCCCGCAAGCCCCACGTACAGCGGCACGCCGGGTGCACGCCGCGCCAGGCCTGCGCAATACTCGACCACGCGCGCAGGCGCGAACGAAAACTGGGTGACGACGAAAGCGCCCAACCCCTCGGCTGCCGCCAGCGCCAGCTTCTCGAGCAGCGATTTCTCGAGCGCGGCGGCGGGAATCCGGGGATGACCTTCCGGATAACCGGCGATGCCGACCTCGCGCACGCCGCAGCCCGTCAGGATCCCGCTCCGGATGGGTGCGGCGCCATCGGCATAGGGACCCAGCGGCGTGCTCTCGTCGCCCCCGATCAGCAGCACCTTGCGCACGCCCGCGCCGCCGACTGCGCGCCGCAGAAAGGTCTCCAGCTCGCTCCGGCTCGCGATGCGCCGCGCCGCCAGATGCGGAACCGGCTCGAGCCCCGCCTCGCGCACGGCGATGAGCGAGGCGAGCGCATCGGCGAGGCTATGCCGCGGCAGGTGGTTGACATACACCGGCGTGCCCGAGGGCAGCAGCGCCGCGATGCGTTGTGCCATTTCGGGCTGGTGTGCGCCCATTTCGATCGAACCGCAGGCGAGCAGCTCGGCGGCATGGGTTGCGATATCTGCCGCGGCGGGGCGGGTGCCGGATTCGACGCTCATGGGGTTCAGGTCCGCTTTCGCGACACGACGTAAGACTCGTCGAAAAACCACAGGCCGCCGCGCGCCTGCAGCACCTCGCGCGTGGCTTCGAGATAGCGGCGCTCGCCAAGCGCCTGCGCCAGCCGCTCGTCGTCGATCTGCGCCACGTAGACCGCCGCGTTCCAGGCCGCGAACAGGGTCGAGGTGCCGATGCTCTCCGAGATTTCCGAGGGCAGCGTGTGCATCTCGTAGCGGAACACGGCGCGCGCATCGGCGTAGGCGTTGAAGTTGTAATGTCGCGCCTCCCTGCCGATTTCGGCGCGCACCGCGCGCAGCAGGTCGTGCCTGCCGGTGACAAAGGGGTTTTCCTCCGGCCAGACCCCGCGCACGATTTCAAGGCCGGGATCGCGGCCGCAGGAATGAATGCCAAGCAGCCGGCCTCCGGGCCGCAGTCCGCGTGCCAGCGGGGCGATGACCTTGGCCGCCTTGAACTCCACCGGCACGCGGGCGCGGTAGGGTTGCGACGCGATCACGAGATCGTAGTCGGCGCGTGCCTTGCCCTGGCGCGGAATCACGTCGTCGAGCAGGAAGCGGAAATCCTCGCGATACAGCACCAGCGCCACCGGCCGCTCGTAGATCGGATTGCCCGTCTTCGGGCTGTGGCGCGCCTGCCAGTTCTTCGCCAGAAACGGCTCCAGCGCCGCGATCTGCTCGCTGAATTCGTGCGCCGTGGTGCCGTGGAGCGGCAGGTCGTGCCACACCAGCGAAGTCGCAGCCGCCAGCGCGCGCGGCGCGAGCCAGGGCGCTTCGCTGTAATACATGTTGGTCACCACCAGCACCGTCGCCGGATGCTCGAAAAACCGGTCCGCCATCCTGGCGAGCGACAGCCGCACATCCTCGAGGCTCACCTCCTTGCCCACGAAGTAGAACGGCATGGTCGGAAAGCGCCGGTGCATTTCGCGCATGACGCGCGTGAGCACGGTGCCATCGCCCATGCCGGCGTCGAACACGCGCACCGCGGGCGGCCGCGGATGCAGGTTGGCGAGCTCCAAGCCGACGCGGCGTGCGATCACCTCCTTTTCGCTGCACGTCGAGACGAACAGCAGGTACTTCTGCCGGTTGTCGAAAAAGCGGAAATTGCGCGACGGCGCGCCTTCGCCGGTGGCGTGCGCCGCCGCTGCGGGCAAGCGCTCGACAACGCGTATCAGGCGGCGCAGTTCGCGCGGCGCCTGCGGCGCGGCGACGCCGCGCAGCGCCATGTAACGGCTGACCCGGTCGAGCGTCTCGGGCGTGATGCGCGCGCCGTCGCGCAGCCGCGCGACGAGCTTGCCGTCGTTGACGGCGCGCCGGCCGAAAGTCGACTCGGCCATGCCGCTGATGCGGCAGAATTCGGCAATGCTCTCGAGCAGCCCGCCCTCCTGTTGCGCCGGTGTCTGCATTCCGCGCTCCTCGCCGGGGACAATAGGCCCAGCGTGTTTGGGAACACAACCACAAAGTTGTGCGGCTGGAAAGTGGGATTTTGCCCACCATTACAAATCAAGCACTTGGAAAAGCATCGGCTACAATCAACCATGACCGAACGCTCGAAAACCGGACTCGCGCGCGGGCTCACCAACTACGGCGACGCCGGCTTCTCGCTCTACCTGCGGCGCTCGTTCGCCAAGTCGATGGGGTATTCCGGCGAGCTGCTCGAGCGCCCGGTGGTCGGGATCGCCGACTCGCGCAGCGGATTCAACAACTGCCACCGCCACTTTCCGGAACTGATCGATGCCGTGAAGCGCGGCGTGCTCGCCGCGGGCGGGTTGCCGCTCGAGTTCCCGACCGTGTCGCTCGGCGAAGTCTTCCTCAGCCCGACCTCGATGATGTTCCGCAACCTGATGGCGATGGATGTCGAGGAGATGATCCGCGCGCAGCCGATGGACGCCGTGGTGCTCGTCGGCGGTTGCGACAAGACGGTCCCGGCGCAACTGATGGGGGCCGCCTCGGCCGATGTGCCCGCGGTTCAGCTGCTTGCCGGTCCGATGATGCCGACCTCGTTTCACGGCGAGCGGCTTGGCGCCTGCACCGACTGCCGCCGCTTCTGGGCGTTGCATCGCGCCGGGAAGGTGGACGCCGCGGAAGTCGCGGAAATCGAGGGCAACCTCGCGACGACCGCAGGGACCTGCGCCGTGATGGGCACTGCCTCGACCATGGCGGCGATCGCCGAAGCGCTCGGCATGGCGCTGCCGGGAACGGCGGCGATCCCGGCCGTCCACGCCGACCGCCTGCGCGCCGCAGAGGCGAGCGGCGCGCGTGCCGTCGCGCTGGCGCAAGACCCGATCCGGCCCTCGCAGGTGATCACTGCGCACTCGGTAGAGAACGCTTTGCGCGTGCTGCTCGCGATCGGCGGTTCGACCAACGCGATCGTGCACCTCATTGCGATCGCGGGGCGAGTGGGGGTGGAGGTTGCGCTCGCCAGGCTGAACGAGCTGTCCGACGCCACTCCGGTGCTGGTGGACCTCAAGCCCACCGGGCAGCACTACATGTCCGATCTCAACGCCGCCGGGGGCTTGGGCGCCGTGCTGCGCGAACTCGAGCCGCTGCTCAATCTCTAGTGCATCACGGTCGCAGGGGAGACGCTGGGCGAACGGCTGGCGCGTGAGCCGCGATGGGTCGACCGCGACGTGATCAGGCCTTTGCATGAGCCGCTTGCCCGCGAGGGCGGCCTGGTGGCGCTGTTCGGTTCGCTGGCGCCGAATGGCGCGATCCTGAAGCGCTCAGCAGCCGATGCGCGGCTGTTCGAGCGCGAGGCGCGCGCGGTGGTGTTCAGCTCGCTCGACGACCTTGCGGCGCGCATCGACGACCCGGGGCTCGACGTCGCGCCGGACGATTTTCTCGTGCTGCAGAATGCCGGGCCAAAGAGCGGCTACGCCATGCCCGAGGCGGGCTACCTGCCGATCCCGGCGAAGCTCGCCCGCGCGGGCGTCAAGGACATGGTCAGGATCTCGGACGCCAGAATGAGCGGCACCGCCTTCGGCACTATCGTGCTGCATGTGTCGCCCGAGGCCGCGATCGGCGGTCCGCTCGCTCTGGTTCGCCAGGGCGACCGCGTGCGGCTCTCGGTGAAGGAACGGCGCATCGACCTGCTGGTCGGCGAACAGGAGCTGTCGCAGCGCCGCGCGTCCTGGCGGGCACCCGTCGCGCCGCCGACGCGCGGTTATGCCCGGCTGTACATGGAGCACGTGCTCCAGGCCGAGCACGGCTGCGATTTCGATTTTCTGCGCAAGGCCTGACGGCGCGCGATCCTATCGCGTGTAGTCGTACTTCAGCTCGAATTTTCCGTCGGGCGTGAATAGCAGCGTCGCGACTTTCCACTGCCGCTTTTCAGGCTCGAGGAAATCGTTGAGCCCGTAGACGCCTTCCGCAACGCTGCGCGCATTGCAGGGGACGAAGTCCCAGCGCTTGTCGCTCGCGGCCTCGAGCGACATCGTGAACCGACCCTCGAAGGTCCGTTCCTTTCCGGTCCCCGACATTTCGGTCACCACCACCCAGGCACGCTGCCAGCCCTCGGGCAGTCCCTGCGCGACACAAGCGAAGATCGCTTCGATCGCCTTGACCCCGGCGCTGTCTGCTTCGGCGGCGGCGCCTTGCAATGGCTGCGCCGCCGGCTTCTGCGGTTGGGCGCTGGATGCTTTCGGCTTCGGTTTGGCTGCTGCCGGCTTGGTGGTGCTCGGCGCCAGGGGCTTGTCCTGCGCCCAAGCCGTCGGTACAGTCGGTACAACCAGACCCAAGCACAGCGCGGCACCGCAGCATCGCTTTAGCATATTGATTGTCGCCTTAAGGATAGGGGTCATCAATTCATTCGACCCGCGGAATGCTGCAGGGTCGATAGAACTTCTTATGGACCGCATGAAAATATTCTTATTATCTCGCGACAATCGGTAGCGTAGAAGAATGCCTCAGAACGTTGCCGATCTGAATAATCAGAAAAACATTGCGGTTCCGACAAGCCGTGGGTGACCTGCTTGGCAGGTGGCGGGAGACGCTGTGCATCTTGAGTTCGCGTCGATGACGCCCGCATTCTTTCATTGGGAGGGGGGAGAGCATGCTCTACACACGTAAGACGGTCTGGCCGCTGGGCATCGGCGTGATCATGGTGGCCTATGCGTACCTGGTGCAAAGCGGGGCGCTCGCGGATCTCATCAAGTTCCTGGGAACCGCCCGCCACGTCGGGGAAATGGGGGTTCTCGGCTACACCTTCGGTGGCATCGCCATCGTGGCCGGCCTCTGGCAGCTGCTGGCGCCTCCCAAAGAGGAGGGCAATGCCGATTACTTCCTGTCGATGGTCGGCGGCGTGGTCTTCATCATGATCGTCGCCTTCATCGTCAAGTGGGGCCTCGATCCGCTGATGGGGCAGTGGGGACGGGCAGCGCAACCGACGCTCGGCTTCAATTTCGCCAGCGTCATGAACCTCAACTACGTGGTGATGGGCATTCTTGCCGGGATCATCATCGTCAACGTGTTCAAGGTACCCGGCTGGGCGGAGAACGGCGTCCGGCTGTCGCGGCTCGGCCTGAAAACGGGTGTCATCCTGCTCGGCGCACTCTACAGCCTGGCTGAACTGGCGCACCTCGGCCGGCTGTCGGTGGTGCTGATCGGCGTGTTCGTACTTGGTTCGGTCGGCGTCGTGCTGTGGATGGGGGCGCGCCGTAACATGCCCAACTCGATGACCGGCGTGCTGTCGGCCGGCGTCGGCGTGTGCGGCGTCTCGGCCGCCGTGGCGGCGGCCCCGGTGGTTCAGGCGAAATCCACCGAGATCGCCTACACCATCGGTACGATCCTGCTGTTCGGCGTGCTGTGCATGTTCCTCTTTCCGATCGTCGGCAAGGCCATGGGAATGGGTTACATCCAATTCGGCGCCTGGGCCGGCACCGGGATCCTGAACTCGGCGCAGGTCGCCGGCGCGGCGCTTGCGTTCCAGCCCACGGGCATCGAGACGCTGAAGGTCGCCGAGATCTTCAACATCACGCGCGTGCTGTTCCTGCCGATCATCGTGCTTTGGCTCGCGGTGTGGTACGTGAAGCGCGAAGTCGGCGCGCAGCAGGTGGACCTGGTCCAGGTCGTGGTCGGCAAGTTCCCGGTGTTCGTGCTCGGTTTCATCCTCATGTTCGCGCTGTCGTCGACCGGCATTTTCGCGCCGGCCCAGCACTACCAGGGCTCGTACTTCGACAACAGCGACAAGGCAATGACGACGAAGGACAAGGACGGCAAGCCGGTCAGCAAGCTGTTGAACGACAAGGACCTCGCGACGCTGCAGGGCGAGGCGGGCAAGGTGCAGCGCCAGGACCAGAAGGCGGCGCTGCAGCGCCTGGTCGAGAACAAGAAACTCATGTCGATCGACGACGACGACACGCTGCGCGGCGTGGTCAACGCCAAACTGATGAGCAAGGCGGCGAACGACGTCCTGGTCAAGGCGCATCGCGCGGTCCGGCACACGGCGAAGAAAATCGCCATGTTCCGCGACCTGATCGCCTGGTTCTTCACCTTCGGCCTGGTGGGGCTCGGGATGCAGATCACGATGGCCTCCATCAAGCAGGCGGGCGGCCAGCCGCTGGTGGTCGGCAGTATCGTGGGCATCGTCAAGGCGCTCGGATCGCTGCTGGTGGTCTGGCTGCTGGTTGCCGAAACAATCTGAGTCCGGGAGACCGACATGGCTGAAGACAAATTCGACCGCGGCTCGGCGCTGACGGTGTTCAAGAGCGACCGCTACGAGGACGTCATGGCGCTCGTGCTGTCGCTGCTGATCGCGTTGCTGGTTTACAGCTTCATCTAGCTGGGCACGTACCGGCACATCCTGCTGGCGAGTCACGGCACCGCCGGGGCGCGGGCGGCCGAGCGCGTTGCGCTCGAACTGGCCGGCCCGGGCGCGCAACTGTCGCAACTCGTGGTGGTGCCGGATTTCTGGAAGGGCATGATGGGCGATGACTGGCTCAACAACGCCAGCACGCGGGATGCTTATGCCCGCCATGTGGAAAGCCAGCTGCAGAGCGAGATCGAGGAGGAAGTCGCGCGCGTTCGGGCGGATGCCGCCGCGCGCGGGCTAAGCTATGCGCGCGAGATCGTGCTGGGGCGACCGGCGCAGTGCCTGATCGAATGCGCCGCTCGGCTGCGGCCGGACCTGGTGGTGATCGGCTCGCCGCGGCCGCCGCGGACGAAGGGGCTGCGCTCCCGCATGGACCCCGGCGCGCTGCTGCGCGCGCTGGCGGTTCCTCTGCTGGTGATTCCCCATCCGCGATGACGGCTGGCGGCGCGCCGCCCGGACGCGATGCGGCCTGGGTGGTGCTCGAGACCCGGTCCCAGCCCGCCGAGCTCGAAGCCTTCTGCCGCGAGCTCGAGTCCCTCTACCGCGCCAACCCGTTTCTCGAATTCGAATGCTGGCAACAGCACGCACCCGGGCGGTTCCACGCCGCGTTCTGCAATCACAGCAACGGCCAGCGTGTGGTGCTGGATGGCGAAATGAGGCGCGAATCCGGCCTCGCCTGGCGCATCGACTTCGCGGCGGGGGCGAAGCAGCACACGCGCTTCGAGATCGAGCCCCGTCCGGGGGGCAGCCGCCTCACCATCACCGACGAATACCGCGTGGCGCAGGACGGCGGCGCCACGGCGGCGGCCGAGGTCGATCGCAGCCTCCATGCCTGGGGCGTGGCGCTGAAAACGCTGCTCGAGCGCGACCGGCGCTGGGGATGGCTGCCCGGTTACCGCAGCCTGGTGCGCAAGCTCTGGCTGCCGATGAAGCCGGCCGCGCGACGGATCACGTTTCTCGTGCTGGTGATCGGCCTGGCCGACATCGCCCTCGTCGCGCTGGGACTGGCCATCTACTGGATCGAGTCCGCGCGTTAGCCGCAGCGCACAGCGCGTGTAAAATTTGCTCTTTCGGGTGGGAGTCTGCATGACCCCGAGCGCCCACAGCGACACTTTTGCGCGCGACAACCTGCCGCCGCGTGCGCGGTGGCCCGAACTGATCTTCGAGCTGCCTGAGCTGCAATATCCGGCGCGCATGAACTGCGCGACCGAACTGCTCGACCGGATGGTGGCGCGAGGCCACGGCGGGCGCAGCGTGATCCGGACGCCGGACGGGCAATGCAGCTACGCGCAGCTGCTGGCGCAGGCCAATCGCCTTGCCAACGTCCTGGTGCGCGACATGGGCTTGCAGCCGGGTAATCGCGTGCTGCTGCGCGGCCCCAACAACCCGATGATGGCGGCGTGCTGGTTTGCCGTGATGAAGGCGGGCGGCGTGTGCGTCGCGACCATGCCGCTCCTGCGCGCCAAGGAGCTGACCGACATCGTCACCAAGGCACAGGTCAGCCACGCGCTGTGCGACCAGCGGCTTGATGCGGAACTGAACGCGGCGCTGCCGGCGTGTCCGACGCTCAGATCGGTGAGCTATTGGTACGACGACGCTGCGGGCTCGCTCGATGCCCTCGCGGCCAGGCAGCCGGTCACGTTCCGCAACGTCGCCACCGCGGCCGACGATGTGGCGCTGATCGCGTTCACTTCCGGCACCACGGGCAAGCCCAAGGGCACTGTGCATTTTCACCGCGACGTGGTCGCGATGTGCGACTGCTTCCCGCGCTCCTGCCTGCGGCCCTCGGCGGACGACATCTTTTGCGGCACGCCGCCGCTCGCATTCACTTTCGGCCTTGGCGGCCTGCTGTGCTTTCCGATGCGCTTTGGCGCCTCGGTGGTGCTGGTCGAGCGGCTGGCACCCGAATCGCTCCTCGAAACCGTGCAGAGCTTCGGCGCCACGGTGCTGTTCACGGCGCCGACCATGTTCCGTGCCATTGCCGGGCTCGCGCCGCAGTTCGATCTGCACCGCCTGAAAAAGTGCGTCTCGGCGGGCGAGGCGCTGCCCGATGCTACGCGCCAGCTGTTCAAGCAGGCCACCGGCATCGAGATCATCGACGGCATCGGCGCGACCGAGATGATGCACATCTTCATCTCGCACACGCCGGAAAAGGTGCGCCGCGGCGCCACCGGCTATGCGATTCCGGGATACCGCGCCACGGTGCTCGACGACGAGGGCCGGCAGTGCAAGCCGGGCGTGATCGGCCGGCTGGCGGTCAAGGGACCGACCGGCTGCCGCTATCTCGCCGATGACCGGCAGCGCCAGTACGTGCACGACGGCTGGAACCTGACCGGCGACGCGTACGCCATGGACGCCGACGGCTATTTCACCTATCAGGCGCGCACCGACGACATGATCATATCGGCCGGCTACAACATCGCCGGCCCCGAGGTCGAGGGCGCGCTGCTGGCGCATCCGGCGGTGGCCGAATGCGGGGTGGTCGGCTGGCCGGACGAGGCGCGCGGCACTGTCGTCAAGGCGTTCGTGGTGCTGCGGCCCGGCCATGCGCCGGGCGACGCCATGGCGGCGGCGCTCCAGGAACACGTGAAACAGGCGATCGCGCCGTACAAGTATCCGCGCGCGATCGAATTCCGCGCTGCGCTGCCGCGTACCGAAACCGGCAAGCTGCAGCGCTTCAAGCTGCGCCAGCCGTAACGGCGTGAAAGGGGAAATGTGATGCAGATGCTGCAGCCGCCCGGCTGGGCGAAACCCAGGGGCTATTCCAACGGCATCGCCGTGCGCGGCGGCAAGACCGTGTACATCGCCGGTCAGGTCGGATGGACCGGCGCAGGCGCGTTCGCGGAAAAATCCTTCGGCGGTCAGTTCCGGCAGGCGCTCGCCAACATCGTCGCGGTGCTCGCTGAGGCGGGCGGCCGCCCGGAGCACATCGTTCGCATGACCTGGTATGTGGTTGACCGCGCCGAGTACTTCCGCGCCCTGGGCGAAATCGGCGCGGCGTATCGCGAGCTGATCGGCCGCCACTACCCGGCGATGACGGTGGTCGAGGTGCGCGGGCTGGTCGAAGCCGAGGCGCGGCTCGAAATCGAGGCCACGGCCGTGATGCCGGACTAGCCCCGGGCGCCGCCCTGGACCGTCCAGAATCGGAGAGCAAGAAATGAAAGTCAGCATCATCGGCGGTGGGCCGGGCGGCCTGTATTTCGCGCTGCTGGCGAAAAAGGCCTGGCCGGCCTGGGAGATCGCGGTCCATGAGCGCAACCGGCCCGACGACACCTTCGGCTTCGGCGTCGTGTTTTCGGACCAGACGCTCGACACCTTCAAGGCCTACGACGGACCGTCCTACGAGGCGATCCGGCGCGCGTTCGCCTACTGGGGCGACATCGACGTGCACTACAAGGGCGAAGTGCTGCGCGTTGGCGGCAACGGTTTCTGCGGCTGTTCGCGGGTGACGCTGCTCAAGCTGCTGCAGGAGCGCTGCCGCGAACTCGGCGTGCAACTCGCATTCCAGCGCGAGGTCGACGATGTCAGCGAGTTCCCGGACTCCGATCTGATCCTCGCCGCCGACGGCATCAACTCCAGGATCCGCGAGAAGTACCGGCATCACTTCCGGCCGGGCGTCGATCTGCGGCCGAACAAGTTCGTCTGGCTGGGTTCGACGCTGCCGATGGCGGCGTTCAAGTATTTCTTCCGCGAGACCCCGCACGGTATCGTCGTGGCGCACGGCTACCAGTACGAGCCGGGGCACAGCACGCTGATCGCCGAGATGGACCACGAGACTTGGGCGAGTTTCGGTTTCGAGCGCATGGACGAGGCGCGCATGATCGCCACGCTCGAAGCGCTGTTCGCCGACGAGCTGCAGGGACACCGCCTGGTCAACAACCGCTCCGTATGGCGCAACTTTCCGGCCATCGTCAACCAGACCTGGGTCATGGGCAACGTGGTGCTGGTGGGTGACGCCAAGGCCACGGCGCACTTCACCATCGGTTCCGGTACCAAGCTGGCGATGGAGGACGCGATCGCGCTCTACGAGGCGTTGCGCGCCGAAGGATCGGTGGCGGCCGCCTTGCGGCGTTACGACACGGCGCGGCGCGAGGAAGTCGAGAAAACGCAGCATGCCGCCAATGTCTCGCTCACCTGGTTCGAGCACATGAAGCGCTATTGGGGCATGGATCCCGCGCAGTTCGGCTTCGGCCTCATGTCGCGTTCGAAGCAGATCACGTGGGAAAACCTGCAATTGCGCGATGCGCGCTTCGTCGAGCGCGTGCAGCACTGGTTCGCGCAGAAGCAGAAGGCGAGCGGCTATGACCTCGACACGGCGCATCCCCCGGTGCCGATGTTCACGCCGTTTCGCCTCCGCGGGCTGCTGCTGGAAAACCGGGTGGTGGTCTCACCCATGGACCAATACTCGGCGGTGGAGGGGATGCCCACCGACTGGCATCTGGTGCACTACGGCTCGCGCGCGATCGGCGGCGCGGGCCTGGTGTACGTCGAGATGACCTGCGTCTCGCCGGAGGGCCGCATTTCGCCCGGATGCACCGGCTTGTGGAACGCGGCGCAGGCGCAGGCCTTCAGGCGCATCGTCGAGTTCTGCCATGCCAACTCGAAGGCGAAGCTCTGCATGCAGCTCGGCCACTCGGGCCGCAAGGGTTCCACGCAGCTTGGCTGGGAGAGCATCGACCACCCGCTCGCGGCAGGCAACTGGCCGGTGATTTCGGCGTCGCCGATCCCGTATTACGAGGGCGAATCGCAGGTACCGCACGAGATGACGCGCGCCGACATGGACCAGGTGCGCGGGCAGTTCGTGCGCGCGGCACGCTTTGCTGAAGAGGCCGGCTTCGACATGCTCGAGCTGCACATGGCCCACGGCTATCTGCTCGCCAGCTTCATCTCGCCGCTCACCAACACGCGACGCGACGAATACGGCGGTTCGATCGAGAACCGCATGCGTTTTCCGCTGGAGGTGTTCCGCGTTTGCCGCGCCGCCTGGCCCGAGGCGAAACCGATGTCGGTGCGCATTTCGGCAACGGATTGGGCTCCGGGCGGACTGCCTGCGGAGGACCTGATGGCGCTGGCGAGGATGCTGAAGGACGCGGGCTGCGACCTGATCGACGTCTCCACCGGGCAGACGGTGCCGCAGCAAAAACCGGTCTATGGACGCATGTACCAGGCGCCGTTTTCCGACTGGGTGCGAAACGAGATCGGCATCGCGACCATGACCGTAGGCGCGGTGACGACGCCGGATCAGGTGAATACGCTGATCGCCGCGGGTCGCGCCGACCTGGTGGCGCTGGCGCGGCCGCACCTCGCCAATCCCCATTTCACCTTGCAGGCCTCGGCCTGGTATCAGCACCTGCCGCAGCACTGGCCGCTGCAGTACCTTTCCGGGCGCGACCAGGCCTTCCGCGTTGCCGAGCGCGAGCGCGCCGAGCTGACCGACACCAGGCTGCGCGCGCGGCCGGCGAGCCATGAAGTCACGCCGGAGCCCGCCGCAGTGAAGCAGGCGGCGTAGCATCGAGCACCGGTCCGCCCGAGAGGACATCCATGATCATCGCCATCGTCAATTTCAAGCTGCCGCAACCCATGAATGTCGCCGCAGCGACGGCTGCCTTCGAACAGACCGCCCCCAAGTACCTCGGCAAGCCCGGGCTCGTGCGCAAGCACTATTTCGTCACCGAGGCCGGCGACCGGGCGGGCGGCATCTATCTCTGGAAAACGAAGGCCGATGCCGAAGCCTGCTACAGCGCCGAATGGCGCGCCATGGTGAGCGCCAAGTACGGCAGTCCGCCCGAGGTGGTGTATGTCGAGAACCCGGTCATCGTGGACAACGCCGCGGGTCGCATCGAAAGAGCGTGAAGGCGGTTGCGGTCCTGTTGCTTGGCTTCATGCCCGCCGTGGCGCAGGCTTTCGATGTCAACGGCGTCGCCCTGGGCGGCCGCGAGGCCGACGTCAAGAAAGCGTATCCGAGCGCCTTCTGCAAGCCGCTCGAATGGAAAAGCGCGGCGGCCGACCGGCGCTGCGACGACGGCAAGATCACCGTGGGCGGAATCCCCGCGAGCGTGACGTTTTACCTCAAGGCCGACGCCATCCAGGCGTTCGACCTGCGCTTCGCCGCGAGCGCGCGCGACCAGATCACGGCACTGCTCAAGTCCCGCTGGGGTGCGCCGCGCAGCGAAACGACCGAGACCTTCAGCCGTCGCGAGCGCAATGAGCGCAGGATCTACAAGGCGCGTTGGGCGAGGGACCGGGACCAGGCGGTGCTGACGGTTCCGCTCGAGCGCAAGCGCGCCACGCTGAGCGCCTCGCGCGGCAGTTTCGACGAGGAAATCTACCGCGTCCGGTAATCCGGCTCAGCCGAGTCCCGGCATCGAAAAACCGGCGGCCCTGAGATCGCGCATCAGGCCCGCCTCCTCGGCCGGCGTCAGCTCCACCAGCGGCGGACGCACGGTGCGCCACTGCGCGTCGTTGCCGAAATGCGCCACGATCGCCTTGAGCGCCGGAATCATCGGCACCGTCTGCACGATCTTGCGCGTCGCGCTGATGCCGGCCTGAAGGCGCTCGGCGTCGGGACCGCGCCAATCGCGGAACACCTGGCCGATGGCGGCCGGATTGACGTTGCCGGTCGCGGTGATGCAACCCTTGCCGCCATGCCGCAGGTTCTCAAGCAGGAATACCTCGCTGCCGGCGAACACATCGAAGGCGCGGTCCTTGAAACGATCGAGCATCGAGCGTGTATTGTTCCAGTCGCCCGAGGAGTCCTTCGCCCCGGCGACGACGCCGGGGTAGCGCGCGAGCAGGCGCTCGATCAGCTCGAGCGTGATGGGCACGTTCGACACCGGCGGGATGTGGTACAGGTAAAGGCGCAGCCGGTCGTCGCCGACGCGCTCGATCACTTCGGCAAAGTAACGCAGCAGGCCGTCGTCGGAAACGCCCTTGTAGTAGAACGGCGGCAGCATGAGCACGCCGCTGCAACCCAGGCGCACCGCCTCGCGCGTCATCCTCACCGAGTCACTCAGCGCGCAGTGACCGGTGCCCGGCATGAGCGCCGCAGCGGCGACACCGCCCGTCACCAGCGCATCGAGCAGCTCGAGCTTTTCCTCCACCGAGAGGGAATTCGCCTCGCTGTTGGTGCCGAACACGGCGAGCCCGGCACAGCCGTTGCGCAGCAGCCAGCGGCAGTGGCGCACGAAGCGATCCGGATCGGGCGACAGATCCGGGCGAAAAGGGGTGACGACGGGCGCAAGCACGCCCTCGATGCGTTTCACTGCGCTCTGGATTGCCATGGGTCCTGCATTATCCGCGTCCCGGGCCCACGGACCAAGAGCGCCGGACGCTCGCATATACTCGCGCCCGATGGACCCCTCGCGCGCCCAATCCATCGACGACCTGCGCCGCATGGCCGAGCGGCGCCTGCCCCGCGCGATGTTCGATTTCATCGATGGCGGCGCCGAAGACGAGCTGACGTTGCGCGCCAATCGCGAAGCGTTCGAGCGCCTGCGCCTGCGGCCGCGGGTGCTGGTGGACGTGTCGCGCCCGGACACCGGCGCGGAGCTGCTCGGCGCGCAGGCGCCGCTGCCACTCGCGGTCTCGCCCACCGGGATGTCCGGCGTGGCCTGGCCGAAGGCGGAACTGGAGATCGCGCGCGCGGCGGCCAAACGCGGCATTCCCTACACCCTGGCGACACCCGCCACCAGCTCGATCGAGGAGCTGGCGCACGAAGTCGGCGACAAGCTGGGCGGACGACTGTGGTTCCAGCTCTACGTGATGCGTCATCCGGAGATCCTCGAAAAACTGGTGGCGCGAGCGTTGACCGCCGGCTACGAGGCCCTGGTCGTCACGGTCGATCTGGCGGCGGGCGGCAAGCGCGAGCGCGACCCGAGAAACGGGCTTGCCATGCCGCTGCGCCCGAACCGGCGCAACGTCGCCGATCTGCTTTCACATCCGGGCTGGCTCGCGCAGATGGCGATCAAGGGCTTTCCCCGATTCGCCAACTTGCTCGACCTCGTGGATGCGCGCGCTCGACCCGGAGGCATCGTGGCTTTCGTCGCCAGCGAAATCGACAGCGGCTTCGATTATGCAAAGCTGGTGCGGTTGCGCGAGCGCTGGCCGAAAAAACTGGTGGTGAAGGGCGTGCAGCGCGGCGACGATGCCGAACGGGTGGTGGCGAGCGGCGCCGACGCCATCGTGGTCTCGAACCACGGCGGCCGGCAGCTCGACGGCGCGCGCGCCTCGCTCGACGCTTTGCCCGAGGTCGTGCAGGCGGTGGGCGGCCGGATTCCGGTGCTCGTCGATAGCGGCGTGCGGCGCGGCTCGGACATCGTCAAGGCGAGATTGCTGGGGGCGCAGGCGGCAATGATCGGTCGCGCCACGCTCTACGGCGCGGCCGTTGCCGGCGAGGCCGGCGCCGACCGGGCGCTCGCGATCCTGGGCGAAGAATTCCAGCGCACCATGCAGTTGTGCGGCGCGCGCTCGGTCGCCGAACTCACGCCGGACCTTCTCAGCGCGTTCGTCCCATCCGCTTGAGGATCATGGTGCGCGTATCGCGCACCGTAGCCTCGAAGGGGCCCGGCGCCGCTGCCGCCCGCTCCACGAACACCAGTGCCTCGGCATGGCGGCCCAGATCGGAGAGCGTCTGGGCAAGGTTGTTCAAAGCCACGACCGAGTCAGGCGCGCGCCGCAACACCGCGCGCAGTACCGCTTCTGCCTGCTTCAGCTCGCCCGAGGCGATGTGCGTATTGGCCAATCCGATCGCGGCCTGGACGTTGGTGGGCCAACGCGCCAAGGATACGGCGTACGCCGTGCCTGCCTTGCGGAGGGCACCGGTGCGTTCCAATGCGGCGACCGCGCCGAGCCAGCGCGCCTCGTCGGCGGTGGCCGCGATGCGCTCCGGCGGCAGCGCGACCATGGCCCAGTAGCCGCCCTTCTTCCAGACGTACTCGTTGATCCCGAACGGCAGCACGCGGCGCCGCGTCTCACCCGAGCGCAGTACCAGCTCGCCGCTCGCCAGGTCGTAGCCGATCGCGACTGCGTAATGCCAGCGCTCGAACGGCCCCACACCGAGGTCCTGCAGAACGATGACCGGATTGCCGGCGGCAATTTCGCGCAGCAGATCTTCGAGCCGCGGCGCAAGTGCGTACGACACCAGCCCGTGCCGTCGTGCTGCAGCGAGCATTTCGACCTGCAGGCTGCCTTTGCGCTCCGGAACGTAGACCTGGTCCACCAGATCGGCAGGTGCGACTGCGACCTGCAGGTACGCCAGCACGGTGGCAAGCGCCGCCGGCCCGCACTGATATTCGTCCTGCGGGAAAAACGGCACCTGCTGCAGCTCTACGCGCTCGGCGAGGCCGGCGGGCGGGGCGTCGCGCAACGCCGCGCTTTGCGGGAACAGCAGGCTGGCGCAGCCGCTGAGCGCGAGCGCAGAAACGAAAACGCCCGCTGCGAGGCGGGCGTTTTGGTACAACCGCAGTAGCTGCGCGATCACCTTCTGAAGAAGAAGTACCAGACCAATACGCCGACCAAGATGAGCACGACCAAGCCGGTTCCATCGGCGCCAGCGGGCAGCGACTGCAGCTGACCGGCAAGCGAGCGCACCTCGTCGTCGGTCATGGCGCCGACCCGGTCCTTGGCGGCTGCAAGATCGACGCCGAGCGACTGCAATTGGCCCGCGACGTCCGAACGCTGGATCAGGTTCAGCACCGCAGCCCGGTCGGATTGCGCCGACATGATCGCTTGGTCGGTCGAAATGATGCCCGCCTGCGCCATGTGAATCGGCATCCACGCCATCAGTACAATCAACACGCGGCAAAATGTTCTTGTCAGTGCAGAGTTCATGCTCGTTTCCTCCAAGGGTTGACGGTGTGGGCTTGAACCTCCCCCAGCCTGCGGGTCGGC
>Ga0155946_1166_pt2 | contig 19953 bp, 25 predicted proteins | sample RifCSPlowO2_02_FD_107600 | JGI IMG/M metagenome (GOLD analysis project Ga0155946, IMG submission 107600) | Betaproteobacteria bacterium RIFCSPLOWO2_02_67_12
TCGCGGCCTCGCGCTGCGGCGACGAAACCCGTCCCAAGCCGCACCCCGCAATGCTGCTCGAGCTGATGCGCGAGCTCGCAACCGAAGCGCAGGCGGCGCTCATGATCGGCGATACCTCGCACGACCTGCAGATGGCGCGCAGCGCCGGCGTCGATGCCCTCGGCGTCGCCTACGGCGCACATCCCGCGGCCGCGCTGCGCGCGCTCGCGCCGCGACACTGCGTCGAGAGCGTGGACGAACTGAGCCGGTGGCTGGAAGCGAACGCCTGATCTGCGCCGCGGCCGAGCTGGCAGACCGCGGCAAGGCGGTCCGCTTCGAGGTCGAACATTGCGGCGAGACCGCGGCGGCCTTCGTCATCCGCTTCGGGGGCGCGGTGTACGGCTACCTCAATCGCTGCGGCCACCGGTCGATCGAACTCGACTGGCGCGAAGGCGAAGTCTTCGACTCCGAGGGACGCAATTTGATATGCTCGATGCACGGCGCAAGCTACGCACCGGCGAGCGGCCGCTGCCTCGGCGGACCCTGCGCCGGCACGCCGCTGCGCCGGCTGCGGATCGAGGAACGCGGCGGCTACGTCTACTACATGGAACCGGAAGATGACTGAGAACGATCAAGGCTGGGAGCGCGGGGTCATCGAAAAACTCGCCACGGCAGCGCTCAAGGAGCAGCGCCGCGCGCGCGCCTGGGGCATCTTTTTCAAGTTGCTGACCTTCGCCTACCTCACCGTGATCATTCTGCTCGCGGTCGACTGGAAGGGTTACGGCGAGAGCAAGGGCCGCCACACGGCGCTGGTGGAGATCAACGGCCTGATCGCGCCGGGAACGGATGCGAGCGCCGAGAAGATCAGCAACGCGCTCAACTCGGCGTTCAAGGACAAGAATACGCAAGGCGTGGTGCTGCGCATCAACTCTCCCGGCGGCAGCCCGGTGCAGGCGCAGACCATCTACGACGAGATGCGCCGCTTGCGGCAGAAATACCCCAACATCCCGCTGTATGCGGTGGTCGAAGACCTGTGCGCGTCGGGCGGCTATTACGCCGCGGCGGCCGCGGACCGCATCTACGTCAGCCGCGCGAGCATCGTCGGTTCGATCGGCGTGCGCATGGACGGATTCGGCGTCACCGGGCTGATGGAAAAGCTCGGCATCGAGCGCCGCCTGCTCACCGCCGGCGACAACAAGGGCATGCTCGATCCGTTCCTGCCGCTGGAGGAGCGGCACAAGGAGTACGCGCAAGCGCTCATGAACGAGATCCACCAGCAGTTCATTGTGGCGGTGCGCGAGGGCCGCGGCAAGCGCCTCAAAGAGGCGCCGGAGATTTTTTCGGGCTTGATCTGGAGCGGCAGCCGCAGCATCGAACTGGGATTGGCCGATGCGCTCGGCAGCCTCGACCACGTGGCGCGCGAGGTCATCAAGGCCGAGGACATCGTCGATTACACGCAGAAGGAAAACATCGCCGAGAAATTCGCGCGACGCCTCGGTGCCGGCGTCGCCGCAGGGCTGCTGGAGTTTGCCGCGCGCGTGCCGGCGAGCCTGCGCTGAGGCGCGCATCGACGCCGCGGCGCACGCCGCTCAGGCCGCCTGAAGCAGGAACACCGCCAGCTTGCCGGCCAGTTCGAGCGGGCGCCGGCGCCACTCGGCAATGCCCTGCAAAGCGATCGTTTCGCCCGGCAGGGTCAGATCGGTCGCGATGCAAAGGCGCGTATCCGGCCTGCAGGCGTCGCACAGGGCGGCAAGCAGCGCCTGGTTGCGGTAGGGCGTCTCGATGAAGATCTCGGTCTCGCGCTCGATGCGGGAGCGCAGTTCGAGTTCGCGGATGCGCTGGATCCGCCGCGAGCGTTCGCGCGGCAGGTAACCGCAAAAAGCGAAGCGCTGGCCTTCCAGTCCAGAGGCCATCAGGGCGAGCACGATCGACGAAGGTCCGACCAACGGGGCGACGCGAAAGCCCTCGCGATGCGCCAGGCCTACCAGCGGCGCGCCTGGATCCGCCACGCCCGGACAGCCCGCCTCGGAGAGGAGCCCCAGCGACCGGCTCTGGCGCAGCGGCGCAAGCAGCGCCGGCAGTTCCGGCGCCCGCGTGTGCTCGTCGAGCCGTCCGATATTCAGTTCGCGCAGCGCAACCGGCATGCCGAGCGCGGACAGAAAGGCGCGTGCGCTTTTCGGGTTCTCGGCGACGAAGTCGCGCAATCCCCTGACGACGCCGATCGCCGCCGCGGGCAGGGCATCCAGCGCCGTCCCGCCCAGCGACGCCGCAATCACATAAAGCACCGGCATCAGGCAAGCACCGGCAGGCCCGCTTCGGCCAGCAATTCGGTGAGCGCGATCAGCGGCAAGCCCACCAGCGAGGTCGGGTCGTCGGTCTCGATGCGCGCCAGCAACGCAATGCCCAGGCCCTCCGACTTGGCGCTGCCGGCGCAGTCGTAGGGCTGCTCGCGATCGACGTAGGCCTCGATCTGTGCGCGGCCGAGGGGGCGGAAGGTGACGCGGCAAGGCACGAGGCGCGACAACAGCACGCCGGTCGCGGCATCCAGCACGCAGACCGCGGTCGCGAATTCGGCGACCTTGCCGCTCAGATGCTCGAGTTGTCGAATCGCGTTGGCGCGGTGACCGGGTTTGCCGAGGCGCACTCCGTCGCAGGACGCCACCTGGTCCGAGCCGACGATGAGTGCGCCGGCGAATCGCGGCGCTACCGCGCGTGCTTTCAGCACCGCGAGCCGCAGCGCGGCCGTCGCCGGGGTCTCGCCGGGCTCGACTGATTCAGCGACCTGCGGTGCGGCGCACTCGAACTCGACCCGCAAGCGCGCCAGCAGCGCGCGTCGATAATTCGAGGTCGACGCCAGTACGATGCTCCGGCTCTGTGCCATCACTTTGTTTTGACGAGCTTTTTCAGCAATGATATCATCCGCGCCCCATGCCGCATGCGCCGGTGATCGACGGCTTCGAGTTTGCGCGGTCCGGTGCGATATTGAGCGGCAACTGGCAGCTGAAGGATTGTCCTCGCCTGCAGAGCGAGTTATACGCTACCCACGGCACGCTTCATTATGCGTTGCAGGGATTGCCGCAGGAGCAGGGGCGGCCGGCTCTGCTGCTGAGCGTCGAGGGGACGTTGCAGTTGACGTGTCAGCGTTGCCTCGGGCCACTGGAATTCGCAATGCGGTCGGAGGCGCTGCTGCTGCTCTACGGCGACGAAGCGGAGATCGCAACGCTTGCGGTGGATGCAGAAGGGCCGGAGCGCATCGTCGCGCAAAGGGAGATGCCGGTTCTCGACCTGGTCGAGGACGAAGTGCTGCTTGCGATTCCGATTGCGCCGCGGCACGAGCAATGCAGGTCGCGCGAGGGCGATGTGTCCGCCGCGCAGCAACGGCCGTTCGCCGGGCTGCGTGCCCTGATGGGCGGAAAGCGTTGACGCAGGATGGGCCTGAGGGCCCGCGAAACGATCATCTACACAGGAGCAGACCATGGCAGTACCGCAGAACCGCAAGACCCCATCGAAGCGCGGCATGCACCGCGCGCACGACTTCCTCACCAATCCGCCGCTCGCGATCGAGCCGACCACTGGCGAGGTGCACCTGCGCCACCACGTCAGCCCGACCGGGTTCTATCGCGGCAAGAAAGTGGTGCGGAGCAAGAGCGAGTAGCCCGAACGCAACGTCGCGCCGCGCGCGCCGCACGCGCGCCGGCGCACGGCCGCATGGATATCACCGTAGCCGTTGACTGCATGGGGGGAGATCACGGCCCCCGGGTGACGGTGCCGGCTGCGCTCGAGTTCTTGCGCGCCAGCAGCGGGGTCAACTGCGTCCTGGTCGGATTGGACGAGGCGATACGGGCGGAGCTCGACGCGCGCGGCGCCTCTCCGGGCCCCCGCCTGCGGGTGCATCCGGCCGCCGAAGTGGTCGGCATGGACGAAGCGCCCGTGCAGGCCCTGCGCTACAAGAAGCACTCCTCGATGCGCCTCGCGATCAATCTGGTGCATCACGGAGAGGCGCATGCCTGCGTCAGCGCGGGCAACACCGGAGCGTTGATGGCGATGTCCAGGTTCGTCCTGAAGACGCTTCCCGGCATCGACCGGCCGGCGATCGCCTCGGTGCTGCCCAACATGCGCGACAGCTATACCTACGTGCTCGATCTCGGCGCCAACGTCGACTGCACGCCCGAGCAGCTGATGCAGTTCGGCGTCATGGGCGCAATGCTGGTGGCAGCGCTCGAGCACCAGGAGCGGCCGGCGGTCGGGCTGCTCAACATCGGCGTCGAGGACATCAAGGGCAACGAGACCGTGAAACTGGCGGCCGACCTGCTGCGCGACAGCGGGCTCAATTTCGTCGGCAATGTCGAGGGCGATGACATCTACAAGGGCACGGCCGACGTGGTGGTGTGCGACGGTTTCGTCGGCAACGCGGTGCTCAAGGCCTCGGAGGGAGTGGCGCAGATGATGACGGCGGCGCTGAAGCAGGAATTCACCCGCAATCCGCTGCGCAAGCTCGCGGCGTTGCTTTCGATGCCGGTGCTGAAAGCCTTCAAGCAGCGCATGGACCACCGACGCTACAACGGCGCCAGTCTGCTCGGTTTGCGCGGCATCGTGATCAAGAGCCACGGCTCGGCCGACGCCTTTGCCTTCGGCCAGGCGTTGCGCCGCGCCGAAGAGGAGGTGCGCAATGATGTCGTCCAGCGCATCACCCAGCGCATGGCGCATTTGCATCCGGCCGCGCGGAGCGCTGCGGCATGATCTATTCCCGCATCGTCGCCACGGGCGCCTACCTGCCCGCGCGCGTGGTGCGCAACGACGAGTTCGCGCAGCGGCTCGATACCACGGACAGCTGGATCCGCGAGCGCACCGGGATCGTCGAGCGCCGCATCGCCGACGCCTCGCAGGGTTCCAGCGACCTGGCGCTCGAAGCGAGCCGCGCGGCGCTCGCCGCGGCGCAGCTCGCGCCCGGCGACATCGACCTGATCATCGTTGCCACATCGACCCCGGATTTCGTGTTTCCGAGCACCGCCTGCCTGCTACAGGCGAAGCTCGGCGCCAAGGGCTGCCCGGCGTTCGACGTGCAGGCCGTGTGCAGCGGCTTCATCTACGGACTGGCGACGGCCGACAGCTTCATTCGCGGCGGCACGGTACGCCGTGCCCTGGTGGTCGGCACGGAGGTGTTCTCGCGCATCATGGACTGGAACGACCGCGCCACCTGCGTGCTGTTCGGCGACGGTGCCGGCGCAGTGGTGCTGGCGGCGGACTCGGCGCCAGGCATCCATGCGTCGGCGCTGCATGCCGATGGCAGCTACGCCAGCGCGCTCTCGGTGCCCGGCAATGTGAGCGGCGGACGCATCGTCGGCTCGCCGTACCTGCAGATGCAGGGCAACCAGGTTTTCAAGATGGCGGTGAAGGTGCTCGACGAGGTCGCGCGCGAGACCCTGAGCGCCGCCGGCATGAAGGTCGGCGACATCGACTGGCTGATCCCGCACCAGGCCAACGTGCGCATTCTCGAGGCCACCGCACGCAAGCTCGGGCTGCCGCTGGAACGGCTGGTGGTCACCGTCGATCACCACGGCAACACGTCTGCGGCCTCAGTGCCGCTGGCGCTCGATGAGTGCGTGCGCTCGGGCCGGATCCGCACCGGCCATCGCGTCCTGATGGAGGGGGTGGGCGGCGGTTTCACCTGGGGCGCGGTGCTGGCGACGATGTAGGCGCGGGTGCGGAGCTCGGACAAGTGAGGCGGCCTGAATATGAATTTCCCCGGTCGCGGGTTTTCGCGCTGCAGCGCGAAAACCCGAGATCGATAGAACCAGTGAGAGACAGCGCATGAAGCTGGCGATGGTGTTCCCCGGCCAAGGCTCGCAGGCCGTAGGCATGCTCAAGGCCTACGGCGCGTCGCCAGCGGTGGAGTCGGTGCGCGCTGAGGCGGCACAGGTGCTTGGCGCCGATTTTCTGCACCTGCTCGACGAAGGGCCGGCGGAGCAGCTCAACCTTACGGTCAACACGCAGCCGGCCATGCTCGCCGCCGGGGTGGCCGCGTACCGCAGCTGGATCGCGCTCGGCGGGCCCGAGCCCGAGGTGGTTGCCGGCCACAGCCTCGGCGAGTACAGCGCTCTCGTCGCGGCCGGCGCCCTGACGCTCGCCCAGGCGCTGCCGCTGGTGCGCTTCCGCGCCCAGTGCATGCAGGAGGCGGTGCCGGAAGGGGTAGGCGCGATGGCCGCCATCCTGAATCTCGACGACGACGCGGTGGGCGCCGCCTGCGCGGAGGCGGCGCAGGGCGAGGTGGTGCAGGCGGTGAACTTCAACGCCCCCGGCCAGGTCGTGATCGCCGGACACAAGGCCGCCGTGGCGCGCGCGATCGAAGCGTGCAAGGCGAAGGGCGCGAAGCGCGCCTTGCCGCTGCCGGTGAGCGCACCCTTCCACTCGGCGCTCATGCAGCCTGCCGCCGAGCGGCTGCGCGCTTACCTGGACACGGTCGCGCTCGCCGCGCCGCGCACCGCGCTGCTCAACAACGTCGACGTGCGCGAAGAACGCGAGGCGGCACGCATCAAGGATGCGCTGGTGCGGCAGGCGGCGTCGCCGGTGCGCTGGGTGCAAACGGTTCGCTGCCTGGCCGAGCAGGGCGTGACGCATGTGCTCGAGTGCGGTCCGGGCAAGGTGCTCGCCGGACTGGTCAAGCGCATCGACGGCAGCCTGCAGGGCATGGCACTGGCCGACGCGGCGTCGCTCGAACAGGCGCTGGCCGCGCTGAGGAGGGGGTGAGCATGCTGCAAGGCAAGGTTGCCCTGGTCACCGGCGCGTCGCGCGGCATCGGCCGCGCCATCGCGCTGGAACTCGCGCGCCACGGGGCGACGGTGATCGGCACGGCGACCGGCGAGTCCGGCCTGCGCGCGATCGCCGAGGCGCTGGGTTGCGGCGGCACGGGCAAGATCCTGGACGTGCGCGACGCCGCTCAGTGCGACCGCGTGGTGGCCGAGGTGCAGCAGGCGTTCGGCGACATTCTCATCCTGGTGAACAACGCCGCGGTGGCGCGCGACAACCTGGCGCTGCGCATGAAGGACGCGGAGTGGGACGAAGTGATGGAAACCAACCTGCGCTCGGTGTTCCGCCTGTCGCGCGCCGTGATGCGCGGCATGATGAAGGCGCGCTGGGGCCGCATCATCAGCATCACTTCCGTGGTCGGCGCCTCCGGCAACGCCGGGCAGGCGAATTACGCGGCCGCGAAAGCCGGCGTCGCCGGCATGACGCGCTCGCTGGCGCGCGAGCTCGGCAGCCGCAACATCACGGTAAATTGCGTCGCGCCGGGCTTCATCGACACCGACATGACGCGGGCGCTCGCCGAAGCGCAGCGTCAGGCGCTGCTCGGCCAGATCCCGCTGGGACGTCTCGGCCGCGCCGAGGAAGTCGCCGCCGCGGTGGCATTTCTCGCGTCGCCCGCTGCGGGCTACGTCACCGGCAGCGTGCTGCACGTCAACGGCGGAATGTACATGTCGTGATTCAAGTAAAATGACGGCCCGCGTCGATTCCGATCGGGGCCCAGACAGGGAAGGAGCAGAGGATGGAAAACATAGAACAGCGCGTCAAGAAGATCGTCGCCGAGCAGCTCGGCGTGAATGAAGCCGAGATCAAGAACGAGTCGTCGTTCGTCGATGATCTGGGCGCGGACTCGCTCGACACGGTCGAGCTGGTGATGGCGCTCGAGGAGGAGTTCGAGACCGAAATCCCGGACGAGGAGGCCGAGAAAATCACCACTGTGCAGCAGGCCATCGATTACGTGAAGTCGCACTCCAAGTCCTGAACGCGCAGCCCACGGTGCCACGCCGCAGAGTCGTCGTCACCGGGATCGGCATCATCAGCCCGGTCGGCAACACGATCCAGGAAGCCTGGGCCAACATCCTGGCCGGACGATCCGGGATCACGCGCGTCTCGCGCTTTGACCCCGCGCGCCTGTCGAGCCAGATCGCCGGCGAGGTCAAGGGCTTCGACGTGTCGCACTACCTGTCGCCCAAGGAGGCGCGCAGGATGGACACCTTCATCCACTACGGCATGGCGGCCGGATTGCAGGCCTGGCGCGATTCCGGACTGGCGCTCACACCGGAAAACGCCGAGCGCATCGGCATCAATTTCGGCTCCGGCATCGGCGGCTTGCCGCTGATCGAGTCGATGCACGACGAGCTGCAGAAGAGCGGCCCGCGGCGCATTTCGCCGTTCTTCATTCCCGGCACGATCATCAACATGATTGCCGGCAATCTGTCGATCCTGCTCGGCACCAAGGGGCCGAATCTGGCGATGGTCACGGCCTGCACCACCGCGACGAATTGCCTTGGCGAGGCGGCCAAGTCGATCCGTCTCGGCGAGGTCGAGGCGATGATCGCCGGCGGCGCCGAAGCGACCGTGACCGAGCTGGCGATGGGCGGATTCGCGGCGGCGCGGGCGCTGTCGACGCGCAACGACGACCCCCCGGGCGCGAGCCGGCCGTGGGACCGCGACCGCGACGGCTTCGTGCTGGGCGAAGGGTCCGGCGCGGTGGTGCTCGAAGAGTACGACCATGCCAAGGCGCGCGGCGCGACGATCTATTGCGAGCTGGTCGGCTACGGGGTGTCGGCCGACGCCTACCACATGACCGCGCCCGCCGAGGACGGCGACGGCGCCTTCCGCTGCATGCGCAACGCGCTGCGCGACGCAGGGCTCGACGCATCGAGCGTGGACTACATCAACGCCCATGGCACCTCGACTCCGTTGGGCGACATCGCCGAAACGGTCGCCATGAAACGGGTCCTCGGCGCGCACGCCCCGAAGGTGGCGGTCAACTCGACCAAGTCGATGACCGGCCACCTGCTCGGCGCGGCGGGCGGCGTCGAGGCGATCTTCACCGCGCTCGCATTGCGGGACCAGGTTTCGCCCCCGACCATCAACCTGCAGAACCCGGACCCGCAGTGCGATCTCGACTACGTGCCGAACGTCGCGCGCCGGATGCGGATTCGCGTGGCGCTGTCCAATTCGTTCGGCTTCGGCGGCACCAACGGCACGCTCGTGTTTGCCGGGATTTGAGCGCCGTCCCGGTCCTGCGGCTGGAACTTCGTCCCTCGCGTGCGCTGGCCGCCACGATCCTGGGTGCGCACCTGGCGTCTGCCGCGTGCCTCGACCTGATCGTCGGGGGGCTCGCCGGCATGGCGCTCGCGGCGCTCGCCGCCGCGCTCGGCGCGGCGACGGCGTGGGACCGCGCGCTGCTGCGCGGTGCCCGCGCACCGCGCGCGATCGAGCTGCGCGGCGACGGCAGTGCCAGCGTCGAGTCGGCGAGCGGCTGGCGCTGTCCCGCTGCGGGCGGGCGTGGTCGTGCCGGCCGCCACTGGGTGATCGTCGCCCTGCACGGGGCCTCGAGGCGCACTCTGCTGATCACCGGCGACATGCTGGAAACGGAATCGTTCCGGAGGCTGAGGCTGTGGGCGCTTTGGGGAAGGCTGCCGGGGGCAGCGGTGGCGCGGTTCGCGGCTTAGGCACCGGCAGCGCGGCCGAGCGAACTATTTGCAAGGGCGGTGGTCTGTGGCAGTGAGGCGAAGCGAAACTGCGGGGGTTACGAGAACGGCCCGGTCGCCCGGTGCGGGAAACGGCGTGTGACTTCGCACGACGTCGACCGGGAGCTGGTTGCCCGGGTCCAGCGTGGCGACAAGCAGGCATTCGGGCTGCTGGTGGAGAAATACCAGCGCAAGCTCGCGCGGCTGTTGCAGCGCCTGATTCGCGACCCGGCCGAGGTCGAGGACGTGACGCAGGAAGCGTTCATACGCGCCTATCGGGCGCTGCCCGCGTTTCGCGGCGAGAGCGCGTTCTACACCTGGCTGTATCGCATCGGCGTCAACACCGCCAAGAACCACCTCATGGCGATGGGGCGCCGGGCGCCGGGCGCGGTAGAGGCCACCGAGGCCGAGGGCCTCGACGAAGGTGAGCAGTTGCGGGACATCAATACGCCGGAAAACGTCTTGATGTCGAAGGAAATCGCCGCGACGGTCAACGCGGCGATCGCTGAACTGCCGGAAGAGTTGCGCAACGCCATCCAGTTGCGCGAGCTCGACGGCCTGAGCTACGAGGAAATTGCACAGATCATGAATTGTCCGATTGGCACCGTGCGCTCGAGGATTTTCCGCGCCCGCGACGCCATCTCGCACAGATTGCGGCCGCTGCTCGAACCACGCAAGGACCGGAGGTGGTGATGAAAAGCAGGATTTCCGAATTCATGGACGGCGAGCTGGACGGGCGCGAGGCGGGCGCGATGCTGGCGACGCTGGGCGAGGAAGGCGAGGCGCGCGAGGCATGGCGCGACTACCACCTGATCCGCGACGCGCTGCACGACACGCGCATGCTGTCGGCGGATTTCGCCGCGCGCGTCGCGGCGCGCCTGGCCGAGGAGCCCACGGTGCTCGCGCCGGCGTTGCAGCCGGCGCCGCGGCGCGCACGCTGGTTGGCGTTGCCGGCGGCCGCAAGCGTTGCCGCCGCGAGCCTGGCGGCGATTGCACTCGTCGGCTGGCTCGCCTTCGGCCCGCAGCAGGCGGTGCAGACTCCGATTCCGGTCGCCAAGGCGCCGCTTGCAGCGCCCAGGGCCGAACCCGTCCGCGTACCGCCGCCGGCGGCGGCCGACGACTATCTGTTGGCGCACCAGCGCTACTCGCCGCGCAATTCGCTGCAGGGCATGGCGCCGTACGTGCGCACCGTGTCCGGGAAGGCGGGGGCGCATCAGCCGTGAGGGCGCTGGCGCTGTTCCTGGCGCTCGGCGCCGGCCTTGTGCAGGCACAGGGGCAAACAACCCCGGAGGCGCTGGCGCTGTTGCGCAAGATCCACCTGGCGACGCAGAAGCTCTCCTATACCGGCACTTTCGTCTACCAGCAGGGGGCGCAAACCGAGACCTCGCGCATCACGCGCGTGGCCGATGCTGCCGGCGGGATCGAGAAACTCGAGGCGCTGGACGGCGCGCCGCGCGAGATCGTGCGTACGCGCGACACCGTCAGCTGCTACCTGCCCGACAGCCGCGTGGTCAAGATCGACCGGCGGGACGACGCGCGCACCTTCCCGGCGCTGCTGCCCGACGAATTCGCCGAACTGGCGCACTACTACGTGATCACGCGCGGCGAACGGGGGCGGGTGGCCGGACTGGATTGCGATTCGGTGCTCCTCACGCCACGCGACGAACTGCGCTATGGCCACAAGCTGTGTGCCGACGCGGCGAGCGGCATGCTGCTCAAGGCACGCGTCCTGGACGGCAGGGGCGAAATGGTCGAGCAGTTCACGTTTACCCAGATCGCGATCGGCAGCGTGGCGCGCGACAAGGTCAGGTCGCGCCATGCCTCGCGCAATTGGCGCATCGAGGAGACAGCGGTCGCACCCGCCAACCTCGCCGCATCCGGCTGGAGCATCACGAGCGACCTGCCCGGCTTCCGCAAGGTGGTGGAAGTGCGCCGCAAGCTGCGCGCATCGGGCAGCGTCGGACAGGTCGTGTATTCCGATGGCTTGGCGGCGGTTTCGGTGTTCATCGAGCCGCTCGCAGCGAGCGCCGAGCCGGTACGGGCGGGGCTCGCGACCCTCGGCGCGATCAACATCGTGACGCGCGAAGTGTCGAATCACCGCGTGACGGTGGTCGGCGAAACCCCCGCGGCCAGCGTGCAACGCCTCGCCGAACGTGTCGCATTCAAGCGTCTGCCATGATCCGCAACCAGGAGAGATCAAACATGCATTGGTTGAGAAGTGTTTTTGCGCTGTTCGCCTTCGCGTTGGCTGCCCAGGCAGCGGCGCAGGCGCGGGAACTGCCCGACTTCACCCGCCTGGTCGAGGACCAGGGCGCCGCGGTGGTCAACATCAGCACCACCCAGGCGGTGCGGCGCCCGGGGCTGCCGCAATTGCCGGGCGTCGAGGACGAGGAAGTGCTCGAATTTTTCCGGCGTTTCATTCCGCGCCAGCAGCCGCCCGGTCCGGGCGCACGGCCCGAACCGCGCTCGCTCGGCTCCGGCTTCATCATCAGCGCCGACGGCTACATCCTGACCAACGCCCACGTGGTCGAAGGCGCCGAGGAAATCAACGTGCGCTTCACCGACAAGCGCGAGTACAAGGCCAAGGTGATCGGAGCCGACAAGCGCACCGACGTGGCGCTGATCAAGATCGACGCCAGCGGCCTGGCGGTGGTGCGCTTCGGCGACCCGGTCAAGCTCAAGGTGGGCGAGTGGGTGGTGGCGATCGGCTCGCCGTTCGGCTTCGAAAGCTCGGTCACCGCGGGCATCGTTTCCGCCAAGGGGCGCTCGCTGCCGCAGGAGAACTTCGTGCCGTTCATCCAGACCGACGTCGCCATCAATCCGGGCAATTCCGGCGGGCCGCTGTTCAACATGAAGGGCGAGGTGGTCGGCATCAATTCGCAGATCTACAGCCGCACCGGGGGCTTCATGGGGCTGTCGTTCGCGATCCCGATCGACGTCGCGCTCGACGTGCAGCGCCAGTTGCGCGACAAGGGGCGCGTGTCGCGCGGACGCATCGGCGTCGTGATCCAGGAAGTGACGCGCGACATCGCGACCTCCTTCGGCCTCGACCGGCCGCGCGGCGCGCTGGTCAATGCGGTGGAAAAGGGCAGCCCGGCGGACAAGGCGGGGTTCGAGCCCACCGACATCATCACCCGCTTCGACGCCAAGGCGGTGGAAAATTCGAGCGACCTGCCGCGCATCGTCGGTGCCACGCGCCCCGGCAACCAGGTCCCGGTCGAGGTCTGGCGCAAGGGCGCCGCGCGCAACCTGACGGTCACGGTCGGCGAGTTGCAGGAAGACCGCGTCGCGGTGCTCAATCCGCCGCGCGGCCAGCGGCAGACCGAGCAGGCCGCCAACCGGCTCGGCATCGTCGTGAGCGAGCTCACGGCGGAGCAGAAAAAGGACCACAAGCTGAGCCACGGGGTGGTGGTGACCGACGTCAAGCCCAACGCGCGAGCCGAAGTGCGGCGCGGCGACGTGCTGCTGACCATGGTACACAAGGGGCAGCATACCGAGCTGAAAACGGCCGAGCAGTTCAACAAGCTGCTCAACGCGCTGGACAAGAACGCGGTGCTCACGCTCCAGGTACGCCGCGGCGACAATACGGCGTTCGTCACCGTGACCGGGCTCGGGGACAAGGGCTGAAGCCCGGCGGCATGCGGTAGAATAGCGTTTTCGTGCAAAGAAGGGTGCCGCCGGCACCCTTTTTTGATTATGCAGAGCCGCATCCGCAACTTCTCCATCATCGCCCACATCGATCACGGCAAGTCGACGCTCGCCGACCGCTTCATCCAGCTGTGCGGCGGACTCGCCGACCGCGAGATGGCGGCGCAGGTGCTCGACTCGATGGATCTCGAACGCGAGCGCGGCATCACGATCAAGGCGCAGACCGCGGCGCTCGGCTACCGGGCGCAGGATGGCGAGGATTACCTGCTCAACCTGATCGACACGCCAGGCCACGTAGACTTCTCCTACGAGGTGAGCCGCTCGCTCGCCGCGTGCGAGGGTGCGCTGCTGGTAGTGGACGTTTCCCAGGGCGTGGAAGCGCAGACCGTGGCGAACTGCTACACCGCAATCGAGCAGGGTGTCGCGGTCATCCCGGTACTCAACAAGATTGATTTGCCCTCGGGAGACCCCGACAAGGCGATCGCCGAGATCGAGGACGTGATCGGCATCAACGCTCACAACGCGATCCGCGCCAGCGCCAAGACCGGCGAGGGCGTGAGCGACATCCTCGAAGCCGTCATCGCCCGCGTGCCGCCGCCGCGCGGCGACCCGGAGGCGCCGTTCAAGGCACTGGTGATCGATTCCTGGTTCGACAACTACGTTGGCGTGGTGATGCTCGTGCGCGTGGTGGACGGCGAGCTGCGCCCCAAGCAGCGCGTCCGGCTGATGAGCTCGCAGTCCGACCACCTGTGCGAGCAGGTGGGCGTGTTCACGCCCAGGGGCCAGCCGCGCGAGCGCCTCGCCGCGGGCGAGGTCGGCTTCGTGATCGCGGGCATCAAGGAGCTGCGCGAGGCGAAGGTCGGCGACACGCTGACGCGCGCTGACCGGCCGGCCGCCGCGCCGCTGCCCGGGTTCAAGGAGATCAAGCCGGCGGTGTTCGCCGGCCTGTATCCGGTCGAGTCGAACCACTACGAGTCGCTGCGCGAGGCGATGGAGAAGCTGCATCTCAACGACGCCTCCTTCCACTACGAGCCCGAGGTCTCGCAGGCGCTCGGGCACGGCTTTCGCTGCGGCTTTCTCGGGCTGCTGCACATGGACATCGTGCAGGAGCGGCTCGAGCGCGAGTACGGCCAGCACCTGGTCACGACGGCGCCCACCGTGGTATACGAGGTGCTGCTGCGCGACGGCGAGGTGATGCAGGTGTCCAACCCCGCCAGGCTGCCCGACCCTTCGCGCATCGCCGAGATCCGCGAGCCGGTGATCGCGGTGAGCATTTTCACGCCGCAGGAGTACGTCGGCCCGGTGATGACGCTGTGCACGCACAAGCGCGGCACGCAGACCAGCATGCACTACAGCGCGCGCCACGTGGTGCTGGGCTACGATCTGCCGCTCAACGAAGTGGTGCTCGATTTCTTCGACCGCCTCAAGTCCCTGACACGCGGCTACGGTTCCCTCGACTACGACTTCAAGGCGTACCGCGCCGCCGACATGGTGAAGCTGGAGGTGCTGATCAACGGCGAGCGCGTCGATGCGCTCTCCAGCCTGGCGCACCGCTCGGCGGCGCAGCAGCGCGGCCGCGATCTGGTGACGCGGCTGCGCGGCCTGATTCCGCGCCAGATGTTCGACGTCGCGATCCAGGCCGCCATCGGCGCGCAGATCGTGGCCCGCGAGAACGTCAAGGCGCTGCGCAAGAACGTGATCGCCAAGTGCTACGGCGGCGACATCACGCGCAAGAGGAAGCTGCTGGAAAAGCAGAAGGCGGGCAAACGCCGCATGAAGCAGGTCGGCGCCGTCGAAATTCCCCAGGAGGCGTTTCTGGCGGTGCTGCAGATGGAGAACAAGTGAGTTTCGCGCTGTTCCTGCTCACCCTGCTGGTGGTCACCGGCGCGGTTTGGGCGCTCGAATCGGGCTGGCTCGCGCGCCGGCGGGAGGGCAAGCAGCCGTGGTGGGTCGAGTATTCGATCAGTTTTTTTCCGGTGATCCTGATCGTATTCCTGCTGCGCTCGTTCCTGCTGGAGCCGTTCAAGATCCCCTCGGGCTCGATGATCCCGACGCTGCTGGTGGGCGATTTCATCCTGGTGAACAAGTACGTCTACGGCATTCGCATCCCGGTATGGAACCGCAAGGTGATCGAGGTCGCGCAGCCCGAGCGCGGCGACGTGATGGTATTCCGCTACCCGGTCGATCCGTCGCTCGATTACATCAAGCGCGTGGTCGGGCTGCCGGGCGACCGCATCGAATACCGCAACCACCGCCTGACGATCAACGGCGATGCGGTGCCGGTGCAGCGCATCGAGGACTACCTGTCGAGGGAACGCATGCAGTTCTCGCCGCGCTTCGTCGAGCGGCTCGGTGCCGCCGAGCACGAGATCCTGGTGGAGGACGAGACGCCCGGCTTCGCGCCGCCGGCGCGCTCGTTTCCGCACGCCGCCAATTGCCACTACAATATCGACGGCCTGAGCTGCAGCGTGCCGCCGGGCCATTACTTCGTCATGGGCGACAACCGCGACAACTCGAGCGACAGCCGCGTCTGGGGGTTCGTGCCGGACCAGAACATCGTCGGCAAGGCCTTCCTGATCTGGCTCAATTTCAGCGAACTCGGCCGCTTCGGCCTGTTCCGGTGATCGTCCCATGCAGGGAGAACAGCCTATGCGCAAACAACAACGCGGACTGTCGCTGAGCGGACTGATCGTCGGCGCGATCCTCCTCGTGCTGGTCGCGGTGCTCGCCATGAAGGTGGCGCCGCCGTACCTCGAGTTCTTCGCCGCCAAGAAGCTGATCACCGTAATCGCCAACGAAGGCCGCACCTCGGTCGACGACATCCGCAAGTCGTTCGACCTCAAGTCCGGGATCGACGACGTCACCACGATCAAGTCCTCCGATCTCGAGATCACCAAGGAAGGCGGCGAGGTCGTGATCGGCTTTGCCTACCGCAAGGAGATCCCGCTGGTCGGCAACGCCGGCATCTACCTCGACTTCGCGGCCGATTCCAAGGGCAGGGAGAGGGCTCCCTGACCGCGTCTTGTCCCGCTTTCCGGTTCTGGAACGACGCCTCGGCCATCGCTTCGCCGACGCCGCGCTGCTCGAGCAGGCGCTGACCCACCGCAGCTTCGGCTCGCCGCACAACGAACGGCTCGAATTCCTGGGCGACGGTGTGCTCGACTGCGCCATCGCCGAGGAACTCTACGCGCGTTTCCCGCAGCTCACCGAGGGCGAGCTGTCGCGCCTGCGCGCCAGCCTGGTGCGCGAGGCGGCGCTCGCCGAGGTGGCGCTCGCGCTCGGCCTGTCGGATTTCCTGCGGCTCGGGGAGGGCGAGGCGGCGAGCGGCGGCGTGGCGCGCGCTTCGATCCTCGCGGATGCGCTCGAAGCGGTGTACGGCGCGGTCTTTGTCGATGCCGGCTATGCCACGGCGTGCAACGTGATCCGGCGCACCTTTGGCGAAAGGCTCGCAGGCGTTCAGGCACGTGCGCCGGCGAAGGACCCCAAGACCCGGCTCCAGGAATACCTTCAGGGGCGGCGCCTGAAGCTGCCGCAATACCAGGTCGTCGCGACGCGGGGTGCCGCGCACCAGCAGACCTTCGAGATCGAATGCGTGGTGCCGGAACTGGGGCTCGCGGCGAAGGGCAGCGGCGCTTCGCGTCGCGCCGCCGAGCAGCAGGCCGCTGCAGCGCTGCTGGCGCTCCTCGAGCCATGAGCGCTTTTCGCTGCGGCACGGTCGCGCTCGCGGGAAGGCCCAACACGGGCAAGTCGAGCCTGCTCAATCGCCTGGTCGGACAGAAGCTCGCCATCGTCTCCGCGAAGGCGCAGACCACGCGCCACGCGGTGAAGGGAATCCTCACCACGGGCGACTGCCAGTACCTGCTCGTCGATTTGCCCGGCTACCAGACGCGCCACGCCGATGCGCTCAACCGGGCGCTGAACCGGACCGCGTCCGAGGGGGCGCGCGACGCCGACGTCACGCTGTTCGTGATCGAGGCGCTGCGCTTCGGTCCGGCGGACCGCGCCGTGCTGGCGCGCATTCCGGATTCCCGGACCGTCATCGCAGTGCTCAACAAGGTCGACCTGGTGAAACGCCAGCTCGAGCTGCTGCCGTTCATCGAGCGGCTGCAGCAGGAGCGCAGCTTCGCCGCCTCGGTGCCGGTGTCGGCGCGCACCGGTCGCAACCTGCCGGAGCTGCTGCGCGTGGTGCGCGGATTCCTGCCTGAAGGCCCGCCCGCGTATCCCGCCGAGCAGCTGACCGACCGGGACGAACGCTTCTTCGCTGCCGAGATCCTGCGCGAGAAACTGTTCCGCGTGCTCGGACAGGAGCTGCCGTACCGCTGCGAGGTGGTCATCGACAGTTTCAAACAGGAGCCCAGGCTGCGGCGCATCGAGGCGACGATCTGGGTCGAGCGCGACAGCCAGAAGGCGATCGTGATCGGCGCCGCGGGCGCCAATCTGAAGCGGATTTCTTCGGCCGCGCGCCGCGACCTGGAGGCGCTGTACGGCGGGGCCGTCTATCTCGGCACCTGGGTGAAGGTCAAGCGCGACTGGACCCGCGACGCGCGGCTGTTGCGCCACCTGGGGTACGCATGACGCGCCGTCGCGCGGTGCATGAGCCGGGCTACGTGCTGCATACCTATCCCTACAAGGAGACCAGCCTCATCGTCGAGCTGTTCACGCGCCAGCATGGGCGCGTCGGGCTGCTCGCCAAAGGGGCGCGGCGCCCGCGCTCGGCGCTGCGCGGCGTGCTGCTGGCGTTCCATCCGCTGCACCTGTCCTGGAGCGGTTCCGCCGAACTCGGCACGCTGGTCGCGGCGGACTGGGCCGGCGGGCAGCCGGCGCTCTCGGGCATCGGCGTCATGTGCGGCTTCTACCTCAACGAGCTGCTGCTGCGCCTCCTGCCGCGCGAAGATCCGCACGAGCGGTTGTTCGCGGTCTATGCCGCCAGTCTGGCGCAGCTGGCTGCGGCGAGCGATCGCGCCGCGGTGCTGCGCTGCTTCGAGCACCGGCTGCTGGATGAACTCGGGTATGCTCCGCTGCTGGTGCGCGATGCGGCGAGCGGGACGCCGGTGGATCCCGGGCGGCGCTACGAGTACGACCCGGAGCGCGGCCCGCTGGCGGCCAACGGCAGTGCCGGCGCCGTAGACGGGCAGACGCTGCTCGACATCGCGCGCGACGAGTACAGCCGCGAGACCACGCGCGAGGAGGCGCGCCAGCTGCTGCGCGCGCTGATCGCGTGCCGGCTCGGCAGCCAGGTGCTGCACACGCGCGCGGTACTCGCAGAACTGCAGGACCTATGATCGAACTCGGCGTCAACGTCGACCACGTCGCGAGCGTCAGGCAGGCGCGCAAGACCTATGAACCCGACCCGGTGTGGGCCGCGGTCGAGGCGCAACTCGGCGGCGCCGACGGCATCACGGTGCATCTGCGCGAAGACCGGCGTCACATCCAGGACGAGGATGTGCGCCGGCTGCGCGAACTCACCCAGATCAAGCTCAACCTCGAGATGGCGGCGACCGACGAAATGGTCGCCATCGCGCGTCGCGTGCGGCCGGAGATGGCGATGCTGGTGCCGGAAGGGCGCCATGAAGTCACCACCGAGGGGGGGCTCGACATCGTGGTGCAGGAACGGCACCTGGGCGAGCAGGTGGCGCAGCTGGCGGACGCCGGGATCGTGGTCTCGGTGTTCATCGACGCCGAACCACGGCAGGTCGACGCCGCGAAGCGAATCGGCGCTGCGGTGTGCGAGGTGCATACCGGCCCCTATGCGCATGCCTTCCATGCCAGGGGACGCGACGCCGAGGGAGCGGCCGCGCTGGCCGAGCTCGGCAAACTCGCACGCGCCGGCGAGCAGATCCGTGCGCTCGGCATGCGATTCAACGCGGGACACGCGCTCAACTACTTCAACGTGCAGCCGGTGGCGCGCCTGGCGGGAGTGCGGGAACTGCATATCGGCCACGCCATCGTCAGCCGCGCCGTGTTCGTCGGCATGCGCGAGGCGGTGCGCGAGATGAAGCGCCTGATGGTCGAGGCCGCGCATCGGCACCGGGCATGAATCCCTTGCACCGCGGGCCGTGATCTACGGCGTCGGCACCGACCTGATCGAGATCCGGCGCGTCGAGCGCGTGCTGGCGCGCTTCCGCCGCCATCGCCAGCCGGCCGCCTATCTGGCGAAGCGCTTTGCCGCCAAGGAAGCCTTCACCAAGGCGCTCGGGACCGGCATCCACGCGCCCGCCAACTGGCACGGCGTCTGGGTGCACAATCTGCGCTCGGGCAAGCCGGTGCTCGATTTCTCGCCGGCGCTGCGCGAGCTGCTCGAAGCTCGCGGCATCGGGCGCAGCCACCTTTCGCTCAGCGACGAACGCGAACTGGCGAGTGCCACGGTGGTCCTGGAATTCGACCCCGGGGCGGCGGCATGAGAAGACGCCTGCCGCTGGGCGCCGCGGTGCTCGACCCGATCGGGCTCGCGCTCACGGACGACGACCGCAAACGCCTGCTGCACCCGGCGGCCGGCGGCGTGATCCTGTTCGCGCGCAATTACCAGAGCCCTGAGCAGCTCGCGGCGCTCACGGCGGAGATTCGCGCACTGCGCACGCCCGAGCTGCTCATCTGCACCGACCACGAGGGCGGGCGCGTGCAGCGCTTTCGCGAGGGATTCAGCGCGATTGCGCCGATGCGCAGCCTCGGCCTGCGGTGGGACCGGGATCGCGACGCCGCGCGGCGCGCCGCGCACGCCGCCGGCCTGGTCATCGCCGCCGAGCTGGGCGCGCAGGGCCTCGACTTCAGCTTCGCTCCGGTACTCGATCTCGACTACGGCTCGAGCTCGGTGATCGGCGACCGCGCG
>Ga0155946_1222_pt1 | contig 19784 bp, 20 predicted proteins | sample RifCSPlowO2_02_FD_107600 | JGI IMG/M metagenome (GOLD analysis project Ga0155946, IMG submission 107600) | Betaproteobacteria bacterium RIFCSPLOWO2_02_67_12
GCAGCCGGCCGCCGCGATGGCGAGCAGTACGGCCAGCGCCAAACGGGTCAGGCGATTCATCGAAATACCTTTGCGCTAGCGTGGTTTCGCGAAAATACCATGCCCTTGGCTAGAATGCCGCCATGCGCGAACCCCAGCCGGTCACGATCCATCTCAAGGACTACACCCCGCCCGCCTTCCTGGTCGAACGCATCGCGCTCGATGTCGACATCCGGGACGGCGACACGCTGGTCGGAGCACGGCTCGAAGTGCGCCGCAATCCGCAGGCGGCGGATGCGCGCGCGCCGCTCGCGCTCGACGGCGACGAGCTGGAACTGCTGTCCGTCACGCTGGACGGCGCGCGCCTGCGCGATAACCAGTATTCGCTCGGCCCCGAGCGGCTCGTGGTTGCAGACCTGCCCGCGGCGTTCACGCTCGAAACGCTGTCGCGCATCGTGCCGCAGAAAAACACCCGCCTCGAAGGCCTGTACGCCTCGCAGACCGGCTTCGTGACGCAGTGCGAAGCCGAGGGCTTCCGCCGCATCACCTGGTTTCCCGATCGGCCCGACGTGATGGCGCGTTACCGCACCACGATTCACGCCTGCAAGTCGCGCTATCCGGTGCTGCTGTCCAACGGCAACCGGGTCGACTCGGGCGACGAGCCCGGCGGACGGCACTTCGCCACCTTCGACGATCCGTTTCCGAAGCCGTCGTACCTGTTTGCGCTGGTGGCGGCAAGGCTCGAGGTGCTCGAAGACACGTTCATCGCGCGCTCGGGCAGGCCGAAGCAGCTCGCGGTGTACGTGGAACCCGGCAAGCTCGACCAGGCCGGCTGGGCGATGGACTGCCTCAAGCGCGCAATGCGCTGGGACGAGCAGCGCTTCGGCCTGGAGCTCGATCTCGAGCACTACAAGATCGTCGCCGTCGGCGACTTCAATTCCGGCGCGATGGAAAACAAGGGCCTCAATATCTTCAACGCCAAGTACGTGCTGGCGCGGCCCGAGCTCGCCACGGACCAGGATTTTCTCGCCATCGACCGCGTCGTGGCACACGAGTACTTTCACAACTGGACCGGCAACCGCGTCACCTGCCGCGACTGGTTCCAGCTCTCGCTCAAGGAAGGGCTGACCGTATTCCGCGATCAGGAGTACGGCGCCGACCAGTACTCGCGCGCGGTGCAACGCATCCAGGAAGTGCGCCTGCTGCGCGCCGGGCAGTTCCCCGAGGATGCCGGGCCGATGGCGCACCCGGTGCGGCCGCAGTCGTACATGGAAATCCGCAATTTCTACACCATGACGGTGTACGAAAAAGGCGCGGAAGTCGTGCGCCTGCAGCACACGCTGCTCGGCGAGGAGAAGTTCCAGGCCGGAATGCGCCTTTACTTCGCGCGCCACGACGGCCGGGCGGTGACCTGCGACGATTTCGTGCAGGCGATGCAGGACGCCTCGGGCATCGACCTGACCCAGCTCAGGCGCTGGTATGACGTCGCTGGCACACCGGTGCTCGATTGCACCGGCAGCTACGCCGGCGGCCGTTTCACGCTGCGGGTGCGGCAGTCCATGCAGCCGCCGTTTCAGGTCCCGCTCGCGGTGAAGATCGGTGATCACGAAACGCTGCTGTCGGTGACGCAGCGCGACCAGGAATTCGCCTTCGACGGGTTGCAGGAGCAGCCGGTGCCGTCGCTGCTGCGCGGCTTTTCCGCCCCGGTGATCGTCAATTACCCCTACACGGAATCCGAGCTCGCGCATCTGCTGGCGCACGACGACGATCCGTTCAATCGCTGGGAGGCCGGGCAGCGCCTCGCCGCGGAGATCATCCTGCAGCGGCGCGGCGAACCGTCGAGCGCCTTCCTGACGGCGATGCGGCGCCTGCTCGATGGAAAGGATCCGGCGTTCGTGGCCGAAGCGCTCGCGCTGCCCTCCGAGGCGTTCCTCGCCGAGCAGCTCGAGGTGGTCGAACCGGAGACCCTGCACGCGGCGCGCAACCTCCTGCGCCGGCGCATCGCGGAGACGCTCAAGGACGAGCTGCTCGCGACTTACCGCGCCAACGAAGTGCCCGGTCCCTACTCGCCCGACGCCGCGGCCGCCGGCAAGCGCGCCCTGCGCAATGCCGCGCTCGGGCTGCTGATGGAACTGGGCACGATCGAGCTGCGGGCGCTGTGCTACGAGCAGTTCGCGCAATCGAACAACATGACCGAGTCGTTCGCCGCGCTCGGCTTTCTCGCCAGCTGCGATTGCCCGGAGCGCGAAAAAGCGATCGCGTCGTTCTACGAGCGCTGGCGGGCCGAGCCGCTGGTGCTCGACAAGTGGCTCGCGGTGCAGGCATCCTCGCGCCTGCCGGGCACGCTGGCGCGGGTGCGGGAACTGCTGCAGCACCCGGCGTTCGACATCAAGGTACCCAACAAGGTGTACGCCCTGATCCGCAGCTTTACTGCCAACCACGTGCGCTTTCACGCGGCCGATGGCGGCGGCTATGCCTTGCTCGCCGACCAGGTGCTGGCGCTCGAGCGCATCAATCCGCAGGTCGGGGCGCGCATGGCGCGCGGCTTCGACCGCTGGAAGAAATTCGACGCCGGCCGCCAGGCGCAAGCGCGCGCGCAGCTCGAGCGCCTGCGCGACTCGCAGGGGCTGTCCAGGGATCTCGCGGAGATCGTCGGCAAGGCGCTCGGTTGACATGACCGCCGCGCCGGCTTCGATCGATTCTCTCGCCACGACCACCCGGCTGCTGGTGCGTTCGGGCATCGAGATCGCGCGCACGCTCGAGGCGATGCTCGCGGACGGCGATCCGGTCACGGCCGAAGTGCTGCAAGGCGAGCGGCTGTTCCTGTCGCGGCTGCTGCAGGTCGATGCACGGGAAGGCTCGTTCGTCGTCGCCTGCGCTGCATCGAAAGAGGTGAATCTTGCGCTGATGGGCGCTGTGGCGACCACATTTACCTGCAATCACCGTGGTGCGCACTACGGATTCGTTGCCAAGGCGCCGCGCGAGGCGGTGCACGAAGGTTCACCGGGGTTGAAGTTTGATTTTCCCATCGCGTTGTTCGCGCACCAGCAGCGCGCGCGGCCCCGCGTTCAGATGCCGCCGAGCGTTCCATTGCGCTGCGAAATCGACTGGGGGCCGCTGTCGTTCGATGCCCAGGTGGTCGACGTGAGCCTCGATGGCGTCGGTACGATCATCTACGACATCGACATCCACCTGCCGACCGGAACCAGGCTCAGCGGCGTCCGCATCATGCACCCGGAGCGAACGCCGATCATCGTGGACCTGGAGGTCCGATACGCCGTCCGCGTGGTCGGGCGCGACGGAGCGCCGGCCTTGCGCTCGGGTTGCCGGTTCCTGGGCACGCCCGAAGAGCTGAACGACCTCATCCGCCTGTTCATTACCGACCTGGACGCTAAGCCCTAGCCATGGACCCGACAAGCCAGCTTGTGATCGCAACTGCGGTATTCCTTGCCACCCACTTCGTGCCCAGCACGCCGCTGCGCGCGGCGCTGGTCAAGTCGGCCGGCGAGCGCGCCTACCTCGGTCTCTACACGCTGGTCGCGTTCGCGACACTCGGCTGGATGATTTACGCCTACGTGCGCGCCCCGACCGAAGCGCTCTGGCCGGGCCTGCGGCTCGTTCCGGCAGTCGCGATGCCGTTCGCTTTCATCTTCGTCGTCGGCGGGCTGCTGCAGAAAAATCCTACCGCGGTCGGACAGGCCAGATTCCTTGCGCAGGAGGACCCGGCGCGCGGCATGCTTCGCGTCACGCGGCATCCCATGATGTGGGGCTTCATGCTGTGGGCGGGCGCGCACGTGCTCGCGCGCGGCGATCTGAAGTCGCTCGTGTTCTTCGGCGGTTTCCTGCTCCTCGCCGCATTGGGGACGCGGCTGATCGACGCGCGCAGGGCGCTCGAGGCTGGCGAGGCGTGGACGCGTTTCCGCGCCCTGACTTCCAACATTCCGTTCGTCGCCATCGCGCAGGGGCGCAACCGCTTCGATCCGGGCGAGATCGGCCTCGTGAAGATCGCCTTCGGGTTGATTCTCTACGGCGGTTTCCTGCTGGCGCACGGCTGGCTCTTCGGCGCGCAGCCCTGGTAGGTGCGGCTGGTGAAAAGACGTGCTGCGGTACTTGGACTGCTCGCGCTCGGCAGCGCGCCGATTGCGTCCATTGCGCAGCCGATAGCTGGAGCCGCGCGCATCGGATTCCTGGGTTCTGCCTCCGCCGCGGGGCTCGCGAGCTCGCTGGAGGCATTGAGGTCGGGGCTGCGCGACCTCGGCTACATCGGCAATCGGGACATCGTCATCGAATTCCGCTGGGCCGAGGGAAGGTACGAGCGGCTGGAGAAACTGGCAACGGAACTGGTTCGTCTCAAGGTGGATGTTCTCGTCACCTACGGGACGCCGGGAATCCGTGCCGCCAAGCGGGCGACCACTACCATTCCCATCGTGATGGCAGCCAGCGCCGATGCCGTCGCCACGGGCCTGGTGGCCAGCTTGGCGCGGCCGGACGGGAATGTCACCGGGTTGACCATCTTCGGTCCGGAGATCACCGCGAAACGGCTCGAGCTGCTCAAGGAAGCTTTTCCACGGGCGAGAAACGTCGCCGTGCTCTTCAATCCGGACACCAGAGGGGCCGGATCCCGGCTGATGGAGATTGCGTCCAAGTCATTCAACGTGGAGCTGCAACGAATTGGAGTTCGCGGCCCAGGCGAGTTCGCAAATGCCTTTTCCGAGATGGTGACCAAGCGCGTTGACGCGGTCCTCATTACCCAGGAGCCCATGCTCAACGCCTACCCCAAGGAAATTGCGAATCTCGCAGCAAGGCACCGACTCCCGTTGATCGGATTCACCGATCTGGCGGATGCGGGCGGCCTATTGGGATATGGTGTGAATTTTCCCGAGCTTTACCGCCGCGCGGCCTACTACGTGGACAAGCTGCTGAGAGGCGCAAAGCCCGCAGACCTGCCGGTCGAGCAGCCTTCCAGGTTCGAGCTGGTGATCAACCTCAGGACCGCCAGGGCCTTCGGAATCACGATCCCGCCGTCGATCTTCCTGCGCGCCGACCGGGTGATCGAATAGCGGATTTGCGAATTGCTGAAACTGGCCGTGCCCTCCAACGCAGCCGTTGAGGGCATATACTGAACTCGGGCCAGGGCTGCCTGGGCGCTCAGCCGGCGGATCCCGGTGCTTGCGTGAGTACGCAACGATCTGTGGGGTTCGGATGAACAGGCGTGACACGCTGGTTGCACTTCTCGCCCTCGGGGCCGCGGCCGGACCGCTCGCCGCCCGCGCTCAGCAGTCAAAAGACAAAACGGCGCATATCGGTATCCTGGTCAACGGCAACATTGCACAACGCGGCCACCTTGAGCAGGCGCTGCTCGACGGCCTGCGCGACCAGGGTTATGTCGAGGGCAGGAACCTGGTCATCGAGCGCCGCTACGCCGATGGCCGCCGCGAGCGGGTGCCCGAATTTGCGCGCGAGCTTGCGGCGATGAAGCTTGACGCCGTCGTCACCACCTGTACACCCTCCACCAGGGCCGCGAGGCAAGCAACCGTCTCGACGCCGATTGTCATGGCGGCCGTCGCCGACCCTGTCGGGCAGCGTTTGATCGCCAGTCTCGCCAGGCCGGGGGCGAATATCACCGGGCTTTCCAGCCAGGCCGAGGACATCCTGCCCAAGATGATGGAATTGTTCTCCAGCGTCCTGCCCAACCCGGCAACTGTGGCCGTGTTCGCGCAAGGAACAAGTAACGTTCACCCGCGCATGTGGCAACAGCTCGGCCCGATCGCTCAAGCGCTGAAACTGAAGCTGGTGAAGATCGAAGTTGCCAATGCCGCGGACTTGCCTGCGGCATTCGAGATGGCGTTGCGGGAGAAGGCGGACGCGCTTCTTTTCCTTCCCGACGAACCGCTGTTTCTCACCAGGCGGGCGACGATCGTCGAACTGGCGGCCAAGCACCGTTTGCCGGCCTTCTACGGGGCGAGAGAATTCGTGGACGATGGCGGGCTGATGAGCTACGGAGAAAATCTGCGCACCGCCTATCGCCGCGCTGCTTCCTACGTCGGCAATCTGGCTCGCGGCGCCAAGCCGGCCGACCTGCCCGTCGAGCAGCCCACCAAGTTCGAGCTGGTGGTCAATCTGAAAACCGCCAAGGCGCTCGGCCTCACGATTCCGCAGTCGATCCTCATTCGTGCCGATCAGGTGATCCAGTAGCGGCGGCGAGTCGCGGAAATTGGCTGAATCCAGCCTGTCGAGTGAAGGTCTCGGTTCGACCCCGAGCGGTCACTCTCACCGAATGCTAAATCGTGGCCCTGATTGGAGCCTTGGTGCGCCGGCTAGGGCCGCTTACGCGCGGCCGGCAAGCGAGCTGGCCGATATTCGCGTTCGATGTCCCTCAGCAGGGCATGCGGCTTCCCTTCGATGGCGCGCATGAAATGCAGGAACTCCACCACGTCGAGCCGTCGCTCGCCCATCTCGGCCTTTGACACGTAGGGCTGAGTCTTGCCCAGCCGCCGCGCCAGTTCCTCCTGAGTTACGCCAGCCGCCTCCCGCGCGGCGCGCATTCTGACGAGCAACGCACGGTATTGCGCGGAATGAGTTGATTTCAAAGACGATGACCAGGTTGGGCCCAGTCATCTTCGTAAACCCGCTTCGGGATTATTCCAAGTTAGAATATCGTTACCTTTCTGCGCGACCGACAGACGATTGCGGGCGATCGGCGCGGGCACCGGCCTGAGGGAGGTCGATAAGCATGCCGAACAGGTTTATCTTTTCGTCCCGATGACGATGTTTGGCGAATCCGGCCCGGACGGCAGCTCAGCCAGCGGGATGCGGACTGGCCGGGGTGGTGCGGATACCGCTGCCGTGCACGTGCTGCTCGTGGAGGACAACGCTTACGACGCGGGTTTAGTACGTCGGTTGCTGGCGAGCCGCACAGACCCATGCTTCGAACTGGCCGTCGCGCGGAATCTATCCGAGGCATTGGCCCACGCGCGCGGCGACGGCTGCGATGTGATCCTGCTGGATCTGTCGCTCCCGGACTCCAGCGGCACGGACGGCTTGCAGGAACTCGCGCTGGCTCTGCCTCGAACCCCGATAGTCGTGCTGACGGGCCTGGACCACGAGCACATGGCGATTCAGGCATTGCGGCACGGCGCGCAGGACTACCTGGTGAAGGGCAACCACGACTCGTCGCTATTGAGCCGCTCGATTCGCTATGCGATCGAGCGCAAGGTTTTCCAGGGCATTCTGGACCAGCGCGCGCACTTCGATTCGCTCACCGGTCTCGTCAACCGCGCGCTGTTCCATGATCGGCTGAACCATGCCCTCGCGCAGGCGGGCCGCGCCCGCAAGCGTGTGGCCCTCGTGTTCATCGACCTGGATGGATTCAAGGAGGTCAACGATACCCTTGGTCACGAGACCGGCGACCGCGTGCTCAAGGCCGTGGCGGAGCTTTTGTGCGGCATCGCTCGCAATGGCGAAACCGTGGCCCGCCTCGGCGGCGACGAGTTCACGATCATCCTCGAACAGGTAGATAACGCGCTCAACGTTGCCGCCGTCACTCAGCGGGTCTTGCGCGCGTTCGAAATGCCGCTTGCGATCGGTGAGACGAAGGTTCACGTCACCTGCAGCGTCGGCGTGGCCTCGTTTCCCGACACCGCCTCGGACGCCGAATCGCTGCTTCGACAGGCCGATGCGGCCATGTTCGGCGCCAAGAAATCGGGTCGAAACACTGTCCAAGTCTTCGGCGAGATTTCCTAGGGGCTTGCTCCCTGGCAGAGTTTCGGCTCTAGGAAGCGTTGACGCTGTCCTCATTACTCAGGAACCCATGCTCAACGCTTACCCCAAAAAATTGCGGATCTCGCAGCAAGACACCGGCTCTCGTTGATCGGATTCACCGTTCTGGCGGATGCGGGCGGCCTATTTGGATATGGTGTGAATTTTCCCGAGCTTTACCGCCGCGCGGCCTACTACGTGAACAAGCTGCTGAGGGGCGCAGCGTGCGGACCTGCCGGTCGAGCAGCCTTCCAGGGTTTGATCTGGTGATCAACGTCAGGACCGCCAGGGCTCTCGGAATCACGATCCCGCCGTCGATCTTCCTGCGCGCCGACCGGGTGATCGAATAGCGGACTCGCGAATTGCTGAAACTGGCCGTGCCCTGTCTATCGAGTGAAGGTCTCACTACAGCCCGAGCGGTCACTCTCGAGGAATCGTAAATCGCGGCCCTGCTTCGAGCCTTGGTCGGAGAGCCAGCGCTCTAACACCGTCAGGCTCGTTCGACGCGTGCGCCGCCGCCTGAAGGCGCGAACCTGTCATTGACGTGGGAGAGAGCCGACCCAGTTCTCGATCTTCAGCCCCTTGACGCGTCTGAACTCCCTTTCGTTGTTCGTTACGAGCGTGGCATTGAGCGACAGCGCATGTGCTGCGATCAGCATGTCGTGCGCGCCAATCGCCTCGCCTCGGCGTTCGAGCCCGGTCCGCAGCCGTCCGTAGACCTCGCGCGCCGAATTGTCGAGCGGAAGAATGGAAAACTCCCCAAGAAAGCTGCGCACCGCGTCGCTGTAGCGCCGGCCTTGGGCGCGCAACGCACCTACTTCCAGCTCGAAGGCCGTGATCACCGAAAGGGCGACCTCGTCGGCCGCCGCCTCGTCGAGGCGCCGGAAGGCGGCTTCCGGCCGCCGCCGGATTACATAGACGCAGGTATTGGTATCCAGCAGGTACATCAGCGCTTCGCCCTGCGCTTGCTCGGGGTGGTCGCTTCAAACCCGTGCGTCGCCCACCATTGCCCATCCCGTTCGAGCGGCGGCTGCTCCGGGCGCATGAAAGCGGGATCGGCAGGCACTTTCCGCAGGATCGCCCGCAGGCGTTCGCCGAGGCGCGGCTTCTGCTTCGGACGCAGCAGCAGAGCGCCATCGGATTGACGTTCGATCAGCACTTCGTCGGCGTCGAACCGGTAAGCCTTCGGCAGACGCACCGCCTGGCTGCGCCCCGTCATGAACACCTTGGCCGAATCCATCGCCCTATGCTCCCATGATATATATCAGAGCCGTATATTCTCACGGGCGGGGTGCGGGGAGCAAGGTTGCAGCGAGCGATTGACCGCTGCCCGGAATCGCCCTGGTCGGAGCGCCAAACCACGCTCGAAGCATGCAGGCCAATCAACTCTGCATGACCGGGCCGGACAGCGACCCCGGATCCCCATCGCCCGCTCAAGTCCCGGGCGATTTTCCAGAAATCAGTTTTCGCTGCACCCTCTCGTCGAACCTCGCGACGTTGACCACGACGCGGTCGTGGATGCCGTCGCCGATGAGTTCACGTTCGTCGCGCGCCTCGACCCGAAAGCGAACGCTGCGCCCTTCGACCGCGACGACCTCCGCGCTCGCCGTCACGCGCATCCCCACCGGCGTAGCGGCAATGTGGCGCACGTCGAGATGCGTGCCGAGCGACTGGCAGCCCGCCGGCAGCAGATGCTCCACCGCGGCAAGCGCCGCGGCCTCGATCAAATTGATCATGACCGGAGTCGCGAGCACGTGCACCTTGCCGCTGCCGATGCGCGGCGCGGTGTGCTCCTCGCCGACCACGAGCTCCGTCTGCCCGCGCCGCCCCGGCGTCACGCTCGAGAGGTCCATGTCTCATCTATCATAGCGCCATGTCGCGGCACGTCGTGATTCTCGGCTGCGGTTTCGGCGGACTGTTCGCGGCGCAGGCGCTGCGACGCGCGGCGGTCCGCATCACCGTGCTCGATCGCGTCAATCACCACCTGTTTCAGCCCCTGCTCTACCAGGTCGCCACGGCCGGCCTTTCGGCGCCTGCCATTGCGGCCCCGATCCGCCACATCCTCGCCGGCCAAGCCAACACCACCGTGCTGCTCGGCGAGGTGACGCGCATCGATACCGGCGAACGCACGGTGCTGCTGGCCGACGGCGAGTCCCTGACCTACGACGAGCTGATCGTCGCCACGGGCGCCACGCACAGCTATTTCGGCAACGACTCCTGGCGCGCGCACGCGCCGGGGCTGAAGACGCTCGAGGACGCGTTCGAGATCCGGCGCCGCATCCTGCTTGCCTACGAGCACGCCGAACGCGAAAGCGACCCCACGCGCCGCGCCGCCTGGCTCACCTTCGTCGTCATCGGCGCCGGCGCCACGGGGGTGGAGCTCGCCGGCATGCTGGCCGAGATATCGCGCCATACGCTGCACGGCGAATTCCGCCGCATCGACCCGCGCAACGCGCGCGTGGTGCTGGTCGAGGCCGCCGACCGCATCCTGACCGCGTATCCGCCGGACCTGACCGACAAGGCCCGAATGCAACTGGAGCGGCTCGGCGTCACGGTCTGGCTCGGCCGGCGCGTCACCGGCGTGGACTCCGGCGGCGTGCAGCTCGGCGACGATCGCATCGCTGCGCGCACCGTAGTCTGGGCGGCGGGCGTCGCTGCCTCGCCGCTCGGTGCTTCGCTCGGCGTGCCGCTCGATGGCGCCGGACGGGTGCTGGTGGAAGCGGATCTTTCCATCCCCGGGCACCCGGAGGTGCAGGTGATCGGCGATCTCGCTTCGATCCGCGGTCACCAACCGCCGGTGCCGGGCATCGCGCCCGCGGCCAAACAGATGGGGCGGCACGCGGCGAGCAATATCCTCTGCCGCCTGCGCGGCAAGGCGGTCGAGCCGTTCCGTTATCGCGATGCCGGGCTGCTCGCCACGATCGGGCGCAACGCGGCCGTGGCGATGCTCGGGCGTTTCAAGCTGTCAGGCTATCCGGCGTGGCTACTGTGGCTCGTGGCGCACATCTTCTTCCTGATCGGCTTCAGGAACCGCCTGATCGTGCTGATCGAATGGGCCTGGTCGTATTGGACCCTGCAGCGCTACGCGCGCATCGTCGTCGATACCGAGCACCGCGAGGATTGACGCCGCCGCGCCTCGATCAGGCGTCCCACAGCCACGCGGCGCCACGCACGCCGCTCGAATCCCCGTGCGCGTGCCGTACCAGCCGCGTCGTCACGCGGTCCGAAAACACGTGCGCCCCCCACAGGTCCGGCACGCGGGCATACAGCCGCTGGATATTCGATAGTCCGCCGCCGAGCACGATCACGTCTGGATCGAGGAGATTGATCACGCCGGCGAGCGAACGCGCCAGGCGCTCCTCGTAGCGCGCGAGCGCCGCTTCGCAGCGCTCATCGCCGTGCGCCGCGCGCGCGACGATTTCCGGCGCCTCCAGCCCGGTGCCCGAGTCGCGCGCCAGGCCGGGACCTGAAAGATAGGTCTCGATGCAGCCGCGGCGCCCGCAGTAGCACGGAGGCAGCGGCAGGTCGGCTTCAACCGGGAGCGGCAGCGGATTGTGGCCCCACTCTCCGGCGATCGCGTTCGGCCCGGTCAGCACGCGTCCGTGCGCCACGATGCCGCCGCCGACACCGGTGCCGAGGATCACGCCGAAAACCACCGCCGCGCCCTGGCCGGCGCCGTCGATCGCCTCGGAGAGCGCGAAGCAGTTGGCATCGTTCGCCAGGCGCACTTCGCGCGCGAGCGCCGCTTCGAGATCTTCCTTCAGGGGGCGGTCGTTGAGACAGGTCGAATTGGCGTTCTTCACCCGTCCGCTGGCAAGCGACAGAGTACCCGGTATGCCGATACCGACGCTGCCGCGCGCGCCGAGCTCGCGCTCGGCTTCGTGCACCAGGTCCGTGACCGTACGCAGGGTGCGGGCGTAATCCCCCTGCGGAGTCGCCACGCGCCGGCGCAATGCTTCGCGACCTGAACGCTCGAGCGCGATCAGTTCGATCTTGCTGCCGCCGAGGTCGATTCCGATGCGCAGCATGACGCGGAGATCTGCCGCCGCGCCGAGGCGAAGCCGGCAGTTCCCGGCGAATCACTTATCCAGCACCCACTCGCCGTCGCCCCTGCGGCAGGCGACGCCCTGGAAGCGTTCCGATTTATTGCCCGCGGCGGCACGCCCCTGAAACTCGCGACAGGGCTGGTCGCCGCGCTGGAAGTTGCGCGTCGGCGTGAGGCGGTAATTCACTCCGCTGCGGGGATTGCTCCACGCCACGCTGCGCTTCTCGCCGGCGAGTTCGAGCGCGTGTCCCCAGCAGGCGCGATCGCCCTCGTCGAAGTCACGGCCGATCTTCATGCCGATGACCGTGCCGATGGCGGCACCGAGGACCGTGGCGATCGCACGGTCGCCGCCCTTGCCGACCTGCGAACCGATGACGCCGCCTACGGCGCCGCCCAGGACGGCGCCCACCGCGGCGGTATTGCAGCGGCCGCCGATGATGCCGTAATCGCGCTCCCACTTCTTGCCGGTGTAGCCCACGTAATGGGGGTCGTTCTTCTTGCGCCAGCCGTGCGCCGGCGCCCAAGGGGGCGGATCGGACAGGGCAGGCGGCGGCAGGAAGGCCAATGCGAGTACCAACGTAGAGAACGCAAGGATGGCGCGTGCCATGACGGTACCTCCGGAAGAAAGCCCACCGCGCATTTATATCACTGCCCAGGCAAAAAAATCCCCGGCGCGCATGACACGCACCGGGGACAGGTCGGATGCCAGCTGGGAGACAGAGTACTGGCATCTGCTCTTTGCAGCCGGCGATTCCCGCTCAACTGCAAGGCAGAGTCTGCGCCTCTCGCGCGTAAAAATCGGCAGTCTTTAGGTATGCCGGCAGACCGACCAAGGTCGTAGTACCCGACTACAATCGCCGCATGACTCAAACAGCAGGCAGCTACGACTACGTGATCGCGGGTGCCGGCAGCGCCGGCTGCCTGCTCGCCAACCGGCTGTCGGCGGATCCGGCCTGCCGCGTGCTGCTGCTCGAAGCCGGGGGCCAGGACGACTGGTTCTGGATCGACATCCCGGTCGGCTACCTCTACACCATCGCCAACCCACGCACCGACTGGTGCTACAAGACCGCGCCCGATGAGCACCTCGCCGGACGCTCGATCCACTACGCGCGCGGCCGCGTGCTCGGCGGCTGTTCCACGATCAACGCCATGATCTACATGCGCGGCCAGAAGGCGGACTACGATCACTGGGCCGCGCTCGGCAACGAGGGCTGGTCGTGGGACGACGTACTGCCCCTGTTCCGCAAGCTGGAGGACTACGCGCAGGGCGACGCTGACGGCTACGGCAGCGGCGGCGAGCTGCGTATCGAGGACCCGCGCGTGTCCTGGGAAATCCTCGACGCCTGGCGCGAGGCAGCCGCCGAATGCGGCATCCCCCCGGTGAAGGTGTTCAACCGCGGCGACAATTTCGGCTGCGCCTATTTCCAGATGAACCAGCGCCGCGGCCGGCGCTGGAGCGCGACCAACGCGTTCCTGCGCCCGGTGCTGAAGCGCCCCAACCTCACCGTGCTGACCGATGCGCTGGTGAGAAAAGTGCGCTTCGACACCCGGCGCGCGACCGGGATCGAGTTCGTGCGCAACGATCAACTGCTGTTCGCCGAGGCGAAACGGGAAACGATCCTCGCCACCGGCTCGATCGGCTCGCCGCAGATCCTGCAACTCTCGGGTGTAGGGCCCGCTGCGCTGCTGCAGCGGCATCAGATTCCGGTGGTGCAGGATCTTCCCGGGGTGGGTGAAAACCTGCACGACCACCTGCAGATCCGCATGCAATACCGGGTGGCGAACACGAAAACGCTGAACGAGCGGGTGAACAGCCTCGGCGGCAAGCTGGCGATGGGGCTCGAGTACCTCCTGTTCCGCACCGGGCCGCTCACCATGCCGCCGTCGCAACTGGGCGCGTTCGCGCGCAGCGACCCGTCGCAGCAAACGCCCAACATCGAGTGGCACGTGCAGCCCCTGTCGCTCGACAAGTTCGGCGATCCGCTGCATCCGTTTCCGGCCATCACGCCGAGCGTGTGCAACCTGCGGCCGAGCTCGCGCGGCTGGGTGCGCATCACCTCGCCCGACGCCTCCGCCCATCCCGAGATCAAGCTCAACTACCTCTCCGCCCCGGAAGACCGCAAGGTTGCGGTGGAAGGCATGCGTTTTACCCGGCGGATCATGGCGGCCAGGGCGCTCGCCAAGTATCGTCCTGAGGAGTTTCGCCCTGGGCCGGCTGCGCAGACCGATGCCGAACTGGAGCGCGCGGCGGGCGAACTCGGCACCACGATCTTTCACCCCATCGGCAGCTGCAAGATGGGCGCGGATCCGATGGCGGTGGTCGACGATGCGCTGCGGGTCCACGGCGTCGACGCGCTGCGCGTCGTGGATGCCTCGATCATGCCCCGCATCACCTCGGGCAATACCAACGCCCCGGCCTACCTGATCGCGGAAAAAGGCGCCCGAATGATCCTTGCCGCGCGGCATTGAACCCCGGCCGGCAACCCCCATCTAAGTCTGCGTTATCATTCGGCGCCCCTGGAGGCCCCAAGACCATGAAAAGAGTCATGCTGCTCATCGCCACGAACCTCGCGGTGATGGTCCTGCTGTCTATCGTCATCAGTATTCTCGGCATCGACCAGGCGCTCGCTCGCGAAGGCCTGCAGGTCATGCCCTTGCTGGTCATGGCTTCGATCTTCGGCTTCGGCGGCGCGTTCATTTCGCTCCTCATCTCCAAGCCGATGGCCAAGTGGTCCACCGGGGCGCGCGTGATCGACGGCACCGAAGGCTCGAGTCAATACTGGCTGCTCGAGACCGTGCGGCGCCTCGCGGAGCGCGCCGCAATCGCGATGCCCGAGGTGGCGATCTACGAGGGCGAGCCGAACGCCTTCGCCACCGGGGCGTTCAGGAACTCGGCGCTGGTCGCCGTCTCCACCGGGCTGCTCGAATCCATGAGCCGCGACGAGATCGAGGCGGTGCTTGGCCACGAGATCGGCCACGTCGCCAACGGCGACATGGTCACGCTGACGCTCATCCAGGGCGTGGTCAACACCTTCGTCATTTTCCTGTCGCGCGTCATCGGCTATGTGGTCGACCGCATGATCCTCAAGAACGAACGCGGCTACGGCATCGGCTACTTCGTCGCGGTGACCGTGAGCCAGATCGTGCTCGGCATTCTGGCGTCGATCGTGGTCGCCTGGTTCTCGCGCCGGCGCGAGTTCCGCGCCGACGCGGCCTCCGCGGAGCTGCTCGGCTCGCCGCAGCCGATGGTGAACGCCCTCGCCCGTCTCGGCGGCCTGCAGCCGGGCGCGCTGCCGGCGTCGTTTCAAGCCTCCGGCATCAGCAACGCCCCCGGCTGGATGAGCCTGCTGTCGTCGCATCCGCCGATCGAGGAGCGCATCGCGGCGCTGCAGGCGCGCGGCGCCGGCCGCGTCTGACGCAGCGACACTGACGGCGTGACCCGCGCCGGGGTTGCGCTGCTCGCAGGGCGCCGCAAAACCGGGCGCCCATGAAGCTCGCCGCGATCGTCCTGCTGACGGTTCTGGCGCATACCGGCTTCGTAGGCAGCCGGATGCTGGTGTCGCTCTTCGCCATCCATCGGCAGGCCTCGCCGTTCACGATCGGCGTCCTGATGGCTCTGTACTCGCTCCTGCCCATGCTGCTGGCCGTGTCCGCCGGCCGGCTCATCGACCGCGTCGGCACGCTGCGGCCGCTCGCGTGGTCGGGGCTGGCGCTGGTCGCGGGGCTGGCGCTGCCCTTCTTCCGGCCCGCCCTGGACGGGCTGATCGTCGCGGCGACGCTCATCGGCACCGCCTTCATGGTGGTTCACCTGTCGCTCAACCACGCGGTCGGCTCGATGGGCTCGCCCGCCGACCGCGCGGTCAACTTCAGCTGGTTTTCGCTCGCCTTCTCGATCGGCGGTTTCTGCGGTCCGCTGCTCGCGGGATTTTCCATCGACGCTGCAGGCCATCGGCCGACCTTCCTGCTGCTGGCGGCGTTTCCGGCCGCCGGCCTCGTGTTGCTCTATGCGGTGCGCCACTCGCTGCCGCACCGCCACGCACAGACAGCGGAATCGAGCGACCGGCGCATCACGGACCTGCTGCGCGAACCCCGCTTGCGCGAAGCCTTCCTCGCCAGCGCATTGCTCGCCATGGGCTGGGACCTGTATACGTTCGTGATGCCGATCTACGGCTCCGGCATCGGCCTGTCGGCGTCGACCATCGGGATCGTCATGGGCTCGTTCGCCGCGGCCACCTTCGCGGTACGCCTCCTGATGCCCATCCTCGCGCGCCGCGTGCGCGAATGGGCCGTGGTGACCGCGGCCATGGCGATCGCGGGCAGCGCCTACTCGCTGTTTCCGCTGGTCAGCCAGGTGCCGCTGCTGATGATGCTCTCGTTCCTCCTCGGCATCGGCCTGGGCTGCGCGCAGCCCATGATCATGGCGCTGCTCTACGCGGCCTCGCCCCCCGGGCGGCAAGGCGAAGTCGTCGGCGTGCGCACGACCCTGCTGAACGCAAGCCACACCCTGCTGCCACTGGCCTTCGGCGCGCTCGGCTCGGCGCTCGGCGGCATGGGGCCGGTGTTCTGGTTGATGACCGCGTGCTTGATCTCGGGCAGCGTTTTCGCGAGGCGGCGCGACCGCCTCGCGCGGTAGAATCCGCAGCGGAGCCATCGATGCTGATCCACCGCCCCGCGCTGACCCGCTTCCTCATCGAGCGTCAGCGCGCCGGCCTCATCAACGCCGATCTGCGCCTGCTGATCGAGACCTGCGCGCGCGCCTGCAAGGCGATCAGCGTGCAGGTGCACAAGGGCGCGCTCGCCAACGTGCTCGGCTCGGCCGGCACCCACAACGTGCAGAACGAAGAGCAGAAAAAGCTCGACGTGATTTCCAACGAAATCCTGCTCGAAGCGAACGAATGGGGCGGCAACCTCGCCGCGCTCGCCTCGGAGGAGATGGAAAAGCCGGCGCAGATCCCGCTGCCGCACCCGAAAGGCGAGTACCTGCTGCTGTTCGATCCGCTCGACGGTTCGTCCAACATCGACGTCAACATCTCGGTCGGCACCATCTTCTCGGTGCTGCGCTGTCCCAAGGGGCTCGATGAGCCGGGCGAGAGCGCCTTCCTGCAGCCCGGGCGCACGCAGGTGGCCGCGGGATTCGCGGTCTACGGTCCGTCGACGCTGCTGGTGCTGACGGTGGGCGACGGCACCCACGGTTTCACGCTCGATCCGTACATGGGGTCGTTCGTGCTGACGCACCCCGGGATTCGCATCCCGGAGGATACGGCGGAGTTCGCGATCAACGTCTCCAACATGCGGCGCTGGGAGTCACCGGTGAAGCGCTACATCGAAGAATGCCTCGCGGGCAAGGACGGGCTGCGCGGCAAGGACTTCAACATGCGCTGGGTGGCGTCGATGGTGGCCGACGTGTTCCGCGTGCTGTCGCGCGGCGGCATCTTCATGTATCCGCGCGACGCCAGGTACAAGGACGGGCGCTTGCGCCTGATGTACGAGGCGAACCCGATGGCGTTCATCGTGGAGCAGGCGGGCGGCGCCGCCACCGACGGCCACATCCCCATACTCGACGTGCAGCCGGCCTCGCTGCACCAGCGCGTGGCGGTGATTCTCGGCTCGAAGAACGAGGTCGAGCGGGTCACTTCGTACCACCTGGGGTCAGAGTAAGTTTCCACGGGGAAACCTGCTCTGACCCCGTAACAAAAAGGCCGGAGGGTTCGCCTCCGGCCTTCCCGCTAAAACCCTTGGTCGGCTACTTCAGGTGCTTGCTGACCAGCTTGGTCATTTCGAACATCGACACCTGGCCCTTGCCGCCGAACACCGGCTTCAACTTGTCGTCGGCATTGATCATGCGCTTGTTCTTCTTGTCCTGCAGTCCGTTCCTCTTGATGTAGGCCCAGATCTTCTTGGTCACCTCGGTGCGCGGCATCGCGTTCGCGCCGATCACCGCGCCGAGCGTAGCGCTCGGGGTCATCGGCTTCATGAATGCCGCACTCGGCTTGCGCTTCTTGCCTGCTGCCTTCTTCGCCTTTTTCTTCGCCATCGCATTCTCTCCTGTGATCGATTTGGGAACTGACGGATCCGGAAATTCCTCCCGCCATCTGCAGCGGTGCCCGAAAGATGCCGAATCCCGAGGGAAGTGTCAATGATTTCGAGAGAAAAAATGACTCTTGACGCGGGCGCCGTTGCCGGAGTGTCCTCCTCTTCAGGCGCCTTCAGTGTCGAGCCAGGCGTCGAGACCCTGCGCGTTCAGCTCGATGTCGAGCGCCAGCAAGGCGAGCGATTCCTGCGCGCTCAGCTGCCAGCCCTGCCGCGCGCGCTCGGCGAGAACGATCTCGGCGACGCCGTCCTTCAGGCGCTGCAGCCGCCCGGAGCTGCACGCCGCGTGGCGCCGGCCGAGCTCGGCATGGGCGCCGATCAGGCGATGCAGATCGGCCGCGAGGCGCGCCACCTCCCGTACCTGCCCGAAATGGGCGACGTAGATCGCCTCGGGCGCGAGCGCCACGATGCGCTCGACCGAGCGTTGCAGCGCGGGCGGGTCGAACTGCGACGGACTGGTGGTCGGAAAGGAGAACTGTTTCCCCTCGGCATCGAGTTCGCGATACGACAGCCCGAAGGCGTCTCCCGCGAACACGTGGCCGCTCGCCGAGTCGCGGATCACGCAGTGGTGGCGGGCATGCCCCGGCGTATCGAGGAACAGGAATTCGCGGCTGCGCCAGCGCAGGGTCGCGCCTTCGGGGGTCTCGATCACGCGCGCCGCGGGTGCCGGAAGCACCTCGCCATAGGTCCGGCGCGTCGCCGCCTCGCCGTAGATCGCCACCGTTGCTGCCAGCAGCCGGCTCGGGTCGACCATGTGGCGCGCACCACGCGGGTGCACCGTAAGGTGCGCATTCGGGCAATGCGCCAGCAACTGCCCGGCGCCGCCGGCGTGATCGAGGTGAACATGCGTGAGGATGACGTAATCCACGGCCTGCGGCGGCACGCCCTTCGCGGCGAGCGCCGCGAGCACGCGGGGCACCGCCGGCGCAGTCGCGCTGTCGATGATCACCGCGCGGCCGGCGTCGACCACGATGTGCACCGAGGTCTGCAACTCGCGGGCGTACACCGCGTCCACCGTGCTGATCCCGCATGCGTGATCAAAGACGCCATTCATCGGACGATTATAGAATCGACCCCATGAGCATCGCCGACCTGCGGCAGGAGTATCGGCTGGCCGGCCTCTCGGAGGCCGAAGCGCATCGCGACCCGATGGTGCAGTTCGAGCGCTGGTTTCAGGACGCGGTCGACGCCGACGTGCCGCTCGCCAACGCAATGACGCTCGCCACGGTGAGCGCCGAGGGCGCGCCCGACGGCCGCGTCGTGCTGCTGAAGGGCATCGAGTCGGGCGGTTTCGTGTTCTACACCAACTACGCCAGCCGCAAAGGCCGCCAGCTGGCCCAGCGTCCGGCGGCCTGCCTGGTATTTTTCTGGACGCCGCTCGAGCGCCAGGTGCGCATCGAAGGCGTCACGGAGAAGGTCGCGCCGGCCGACTCCGACGAATACTTCCGTTCGCGCCCGCTGGGAAGCCGGCTCTCGGCCTGGGCGTCGCCGCAAAGCGAGCCCGTGGCGGACCGAGTGACGCTCGAGCGTGCGCTTGCCGAGATGGAGAGCCGCTACGGCGCCGAGCCGCCGCGCCCGCCGCACTGGGGCGGCTACCGCCTGGTGCCGTACGCGATCGAATTCTGGCAGGGACGCGAGAACCGGCTGCACGACCGGCTGCTCTACCGGCGCCGCGATGGCGGCTGGTCGATCGAACGCCTCGCGCCCTGAACGCCCCGACGGGAAGCGCTCAACCGCTGTTGCGCAGACCGGCGGCGATGCCGTTGATGGTGAGATGGATTGCCCGCCGGGTGCGCTCATCGGTGTCGCCGGCGCGAAAACGCCGGATCAGTTCCACCTGCAGGTGGTTGAGCGGATCGAGGTAGGGAAAGCGGCTGCGGATCGAGCGCGCGAGCGTCGGATTGTCGGCGAG